>Ga0116230_10000431_pt1 | contig 36794 bp, 31 predicted proteins | sample S1TSphfallax_3_FD_88678 | JGI IMG/M metagenome (GOLD analysis project Ga0116230, IMG submission 88678) | Host-associated microbial communities from peat moss isolated from Minnesota, USA - S1T2_Fd - Sphagnum fallax MG | ecosystem: Host-associated > Plants > Peat moss > Unclassified | place... | reverse complement strand
GCGATCAGCGAAATTCAGCAATTCAACGGCTTTGCCGACTTCGTCGCGGGCGTGGTGCCGGAGTATTCACCTCCTTCCGGTACGACGCCGGTGCCGGTCTTGCAATTCTCGGCCAACGGTTATTTCAACCGGTCGACGAACACCTTTACCGCGAACAGCATCGACGTTGTGCTCTAAAATGTTTCCCCATGAGGGGGATGCACCTGTCGCGGTTGGGATGGCTTTGGGTAGTGATCGCCGCCTGCGGCGTGGTTGCCGCCAGCCGCGCCGACACGCCGGCGCCTGCGCCAACAGCCGCCGCGGCACCTGATCCCGGCGCGTCGGTGCCGGAGGCCCGTCCTCGGGTCTGCCTCGTGCTGTCGGGCGGCGGTGCGCGCGGGATGGCGCATATCGGCGTCTTGAAGGTGCTGGAACAGCTCCGCATTCCGATCGATTGCATTGCCGGTACCAGCATGGGCGCGATCGTCGGCGGCTTATATGCGAGCGGCATGTCGCCGGAACAGATCGAGGCGCAGGTCGATACGCTCAACTGGCAGGACGCGTTCCGCGATTCGCCGCCGCGCCGCGAGCTGGCGTTTCGCCGCAAACAGGACGACCAGAACTTTCTCGTTCGGCTGCCCTTGGGGCTCAAGCACGGCGATGTCCTGTTGCCGCGAGGTCTCCTGCAGGGCGAGAAATTGCAGCAGACGCTGCGCGCGCTGACCTTGCCATACAGCGACATGGCAAGTTTCGACGATTTGCCGACGCCGTTTCGTGCTGTGGCGACCGATCTGGAGACCGGTCAGGGCGTCGTCATCGACAAGGGCGATCTCGCTCTCGCGATGCGCGCGAGCATGTCGGCCCCGGGTCTGTTCGCGCCCGTCGAAAGCGGGGGGCGTCTGCTCGTGGACGGCGGCCTCACGGAGAATCTGCCCATGGAAGTCGCGCGCGCGATGGGCGCCGACGTCTTGATCGTCGTCGACGTGACGTTTCCTTTGCAGTCGCGCGAGCAATTGAACACGGCCCTGTCGATTTCAAATCAAATGCTCGCGATCCTCGTGCGGCGCGACGCCGATCGCCAGAAGGCGCTGCTGCGCCCCCGCGATACGTTGATCGCGCCGGAACTCGGTGGTACTGCGCCCACGGATTTCGCCACGGTGACCAAATCGATCGAACGTGGCGAACGCGCGACCCTCGCGGAGGCGAGCAAGCTCGCCGCATTGAGCGTCGACGAGGCGAGTTATCGCGCCTACCTTGCGAAGCGCGAGGGTCTGGGTACCGGCGAGCCCCTGATTCGTTTCGTGCGTGTCGACGAACAATCCAAGCCGTACGAGAAGACCATTATCGCGACGCTGCAGCCGCTGCTCGATCGGCCGCTCGATCTCGATCGCCTCAATGCGCGTATCACGGAAATCTACGGGCTCGGCGATTTCGAAACCATCGATTACAGCATCGTCAGGGAGGGCGAGGGCGCCGATGCAAAAACCGGGATCGAAGTGCATGCGCGCCGCAAGTCCTGGGGACCCAACTACGTGCGTTTCGGCCTGAGCCTGCAGGACGATTTTCAGGGCAACAGCACGTATAACGCGGCCGCGCGCTTTCTGCTCACGGAGATCAATTCCCTTGGGGCCGAGTGGCTCAACGACGTTCAAATCGGCACCAATCCGAAGATCATCACGGAGTTCTACCAGCCGCTCAGCGCCGAGCGACTCTGGTTCGTCGCGCCGAGCTTGCGCGTCGAGCGACGCGATTTGCTGGTCTACGAGAACAATACCGAGATTGCCGACTTTCGCACTCGGGAAGCCGAGGCGGATCTCGATGTCGGACGCGAGTTCGGCAATTGGGGCGAGATACGCTTCGGTCTTCATCGCAGCAACGGTGCGAGCCACGCCATTCTCGGCGATCCGGATCTGGTTGCGCAGAATTTCAGCAATGGCGGATACTTCTTCAAGTTCAGCTACGATCGACTCGACAATTTCAATTTTCCGCGTGACGGCCAGAGTTTCTCGATGCAATGGGACGGCAATCGCACGGACTTCGGTTCCGATGTGAACTGGGACCGGGTGTCCGCCGACTGGCTGATGGCGCGTTCCCGGGGGCGCAATACGATTCTTTTTTGGGCGTCGGGCGGCACCCGGCTCGACGGGAGAATTCCGGCGAACGCACTCGAGGATTTCTACACACTCGGCGGCTTCTTGAACCTGTCGGGTCTTGCGCGTCAATCGCTGACCGGGCCGACCTACGCGATCGGCCGGACGGTCTACTTGCGCAAGATCAGCCGGGGCGGCGAGGGTTTGTTGGAGTTTCCCGCCTACGTGGGCGTTTCCTTCGAGGTGGGCAATACCTACGAGCGGCGCGGCGACATCGGCTGGGGTTCGGCACGCAAGGACGGCGCCGTGTTCCTGGGTTTGGACACGCCGCTCGGCCCGATCTACCTCGGCGGCGGCTACGATCAAAGCGGCAATAGCGCGCTCTATCTGTTCCTCGGTCGCTCGTTCTGATGCCGCCGGGCGCGCTCGGCCCAGATCGGGCCGCAGTTCGCGGTCCCCGCTAGAGCGCGCGGCTTTCGGCGAGATTCTCCACTTTTTCGAATACCAGAGCCGGCTCGTCGCCGATGCGCGAGTATTCGTGCTTGCGTGCCATGTCGGCGAGCGCCTGGTCGCGCTCCTCCGCGGTGAAAAACCAGTGCGTCTTTTGCCAGTCCGTGCCGAGCAATTTCGCGAACGGATCGCCCGCGCGCAGTCGCACCCGCACGCCGAACGGCCGCGGCCGATGCGGGATGCTGCGCGTCATATTTTGCGAGTTGGCGATTCCCATGTCGCCGCGAACGATAGCGCAAGAGTCGCTCGGGTACCAGCTGATCGCAGGCTGCGTGTGCGTGCTAGACTCCTGCGCCTTCCCAAGAGGTGAACAATGGCATCGTCTTACACGGCGTCCGATATCGAGGTATTGAGCGGTCTGGACCCGGTGCGCCGGCGTCCCGGCATGTACACGGACACGACGCGCCCAAACCACCTCGCGCATGAGGTCATCGACAACAGCGTCGACGAGGCGATCAACGGGCATTGTGAAAATATTCGCGTCACCGTTTACAAGGACGGCTCGTTGCAGGTCGAGGACGACGGTCGCGGCATGCCGGTCGACATTCACCCGAAGGAGAAGCTGCCCGGCGTCGAATTGATCCTCACGCGGCTGCATGCCGGCGGCAAGTTCAACGATAAAATGTACCAGCATTCGGGCGGCTTGCACGGGGTCGGCGTGTCGGTCGTCAATGCGCTCTCCAAGCAGTTGGAATGCCGGGTGCGCCGCGGCGGCAAGGAATACCGGATCCGCTTCGAGGGTGGCCGGCTCGCCTCCAAGCTCGAGGTCATCGGCGATGTGCCGAAGTCGAAGACCGGCACGACGCTGCGCTTTTGGCCCGATCCAAAATACTTCGACACCGACAAGTTCGCGACCCCGAAACTGCGTCAGGTCCTGCGCGCCAAGGCGGTCCTTTGCCCCCGCTTGCGCGTCACGCTCGTCAATGAGATCACGGGTGAGACCGACGAGTGGTTTTACACCGGCGGCCTGCACGAATACCTCGCCGAACAGCTCGGCAAAGGCAAATGGGTCCCTGCCGAAACCTTCTACGGCAAGCGCGACATCGAGGGCGGTTCGCTCGACTGGGCGTTCACCTGGGTGCTCGAGGCCGATCAGACGGTTGCGGAAAGCTATGTCAATCTCATTCCGACCATTGACGGCGGTACGCACGTCAACGGTTTGCGCGCGGGGGCGAGCGACGCCGTGCGCGAATTCTGCGAGTTCCGCAACCTCGTGCCGCGCGGTGTCAAGCTTGCGCCTGAGGATGTGTGGGATCGCGTCAGTTTCGTGCTCTCGTTGAAAATGGCCGAGCCGCAGTTCGCGGGCCAGACGAAGGAGAAGTTGTCGTCCCGCGAATCGGCCGGTGTCGTGCAAGGGGTCATCAAGGATGCCTTCGCCCTTTGGCTCAATCAGCATCCCGACCAGGGCGAGCAGATTGCCCAGCTCGCGATTGCCAATGCCCAGCAACGGCTCAAGGACAGCCAGAAAATCGCGCGCAAGCGCGTGGTCGCGGGACCTGCCTTGCCGGGTAAGCTCGCCGACTGTGTTTCGCAGGATCCGAGCCGCGGCGAGCTGTTTCTGGTCGAGGGCGATTCGGCGGGCGGTTCCGCAAAACAGGCGCGCGACCGCGTGACGCAGGCCATCATGCCGCTGCGCGGCAAGATCCTGAACACTTGGGAATCCGATCCTCGCGAAGTCATGATGTCGCAAGAAGTCAACGACATCAGCGTTGCGATCGGCGTCGAACCCGCATCGGCCGACATCTCGGGATTGCGCTATCACAAGGTCTGCATACTCGCGGACGCCGATAGCGACGGTCAGCACATCGCAACCTTGTTGTGTGCGCTGTTCCTTCGGCATTACCGGCCGCTCGTGCTCGCCGGACATATATACGTTTGCATGCCGCCGCTGTTTCGCATCGATGCCGGCAAACAGGTGTTCTATGCGCTCGACGAAGACGAGCGCCAGAGCACCCTGGCACGGATTGCAGCAGAGAATGCGCGCGTCAAACCGGTCGTGACACGGTTCAAGGGTCTCGGCGAAATGAGCCCGCTGCAGCTGCGCGAGACTACGATGGCGCCGCAAACCCGCAGGCTCGTGCAAATGACCATCGACGCGCACGATAGCCCGGATCAGCTGCTCGACATGCTGCTTGCGAAGAAGCGTGCCGGCGACCGGCGCGAATGGCTCGAGACCAAGGGGAATCTGGCGCGCGTATGAAGGATCAGGAGCTGAATTTCGAAGGAATCGAGCGCGAACCGATCAAGGCCTTCGCGGAACGCGCGTACCTCGACTATTCGATGTACGTGATTCTCGATCGTGCGTTGCCGCATCTCGGCGACGGTTTGAAGCCCGTGCAAAGACGCATCGTTTATGCGATGAGCGAGCTCGGACTGGCCGCCGGCGCGAAACACAAGAAGTCGGCGCGCACCGTCGGCGACGTCATCGGCAAGTTCCACCCGCACGGCGATTCCGCCTGTTACGAAGCCATGGTGCACATGGCACAGGATTTTGCGTACCGCTATCCGCTCGTCGACGGCCAGGGCAACTGGGGTTCGACCGACGATCCGAAATCCTTCGCCGCGATGCGCTACACCGAGTCCCGACTGACCCGGTATGCGGATCTGTTGTTGCAGGAACTCGGCGACGGAACGGTGGACTGGGCGCTCAATTTCGACGGTTCGCTCGAAGAGCCGACGATGCTGCCGGCGCGCGTGCCGAATTTGCTGTTGAACGGAGGGTCCGGCATCGCGGTCGGCATGGCGACCGACATCCCGCCGCACAATCTGGGCGAGATCGTTGCGGCCTGCGTCGCCTTGCTCGAGGATCCTGAACTCACGACGCGCAAGCTCATGAGTTACGTCAAGGGGCCCGATCTGCCCACCGGGGCGGAGATCGTCTCGCCACGCGCCGACCTCGTACAGCTGTACGAGACCGGCATGGGCAGTTTTCGCGCGCGCGCGACCTACAGCGTCGAAGAGGGCGAGATCGTCGTCGATGCCCTGCCGTTCCAGGTGTCCGGGTCCAAGATTCAGGAACAGATTGCGGCGCAGATCCAGCAGAAAAAGCTCCCGATGGTGGAGAATATTCGCGATGAGTCGGATCATGAGAATCCGACACGCTTGGTGATCGTGCCGAAATCGAACCGAGTCGATCTGCCCGCGCTCATGGCGCATCTGTTCGCAACCACCGATCTCGAGCGCAACTACCGCGTGAATCTCAACGTGATCGCGCTCGACGGGCGTCCGCGCGTCATGGGTCTGAAGGAGTTGCTGCTAGAGTGGCTCGAATTTCGCAAGTCGACGGTCACGCGGCGGCTCGCGCACCGGCTCGAGAAGGTCAATTCGCGACTGCACATTCTCGACGGTTTGCTGATTGCGTACCTCAATCTCGATGAGGTGATTCGCATCGTCCGCACCGAGGACCAGCCCAAGCCGGCCTTGATCAAGCGCTTCTCGCTGTCCGATCTGCAGGCCGAGGAAATCCTCGAAACGAAGCTGCGTCGGCTCGCGAAGCTCGAAGAGATGAAGATTCGGGCCGAGCAGAAGGAGCTCGCCGAGGAACGCGATGACATCGAGAAGACGCTCAAGAGCAAGGCGCGACTGGTCAAGCTCGTCCGCGAGGAGTTGCTCGCCGACGCCGAGAAGTACGGCGACGCGCGACGCACGCGTCTGGTCGAGCGCGAAGCCGCGCAGGCGATCTCCGAGACCGAATTGCTGACCAGCGAACCGGTCACGGTCGTCTTGTCGCGCCTTGGCTGGGTGCGCGCCGCCAAAGGACACGACATCGATGCCAGGGGCCTGACCTACAAGTCCGGCGATGAATTCCAGGCCGCTGCCAAGGGGCGCAACTTGCAGCAGGCTGTGTTCATCGATTCCACGGGGCGCGCCTACAGTCTCGATGCGCACCAGCTGCCGGCGGCGCGCGGCTACGGCGAGCCCCTCTCCGGCACCGTCGATCCGCCGGATGGCGCGACCTTTGCGGCCGTGTTGATCGGGGAACCCACCGACCAATGGTTGCTCGCAAGCGACGCGGGTTATGGCTTCAAGGTCAAGCTCGCCGAGCTCTATGCGCGCAATAAGAAGGGGAAATCTGTGCTGAAGGTTCCCGAGAAGGCGCGCGTGCTACCCGCTCAGGCCGTCAGCGATCCGGCCGCGCTTGCCGTGTTCGTCAACAACGACGGTGAGGTGCTTGCGCTGCCGGTGCGGGAGATCGAAGAGATGAGCGCTGGCAAAGGCCAGAACCTGTTCGGTATCCCCGGCAAGAAGTCGGCCGATCGCGATGAATTCCTGGTCGCCATGGCGGTCGTCGCGCCCGCCGAACAGCTGACGATCTACAGTGGGAACAGCGCGCCCATGAAATTGCGCTACGAAGATCTAAAGGCATTCCAGGACAAGAAGGGCCAGCGCCGGCAGCGGTTCTCGCGTGCCTACAAACAGGTCGACCGCCTCGAGGTTACTTAAGACGGGGCCGATTGAGCGGGGGTCGCTCAGCGATCCCCGGACATCGTCACGTCCTCGGGGGTGTTGACGAAGTAGCCTTGGATGAATTCAATGCCGAGCTGCCACAGCACGGCCATCGTATTGGCGTCTTCGACGCGCTCGGCGATCGTCTCGACACGCTTGCGCTTCGCCGCTTCGACCAGGCCCTTGATGCGCTGCTGCTGCATTTGGCTCGTCGCGAGACCCTGCATCAGGGAGCCGTCGATCTTGATGAAATGCATGTCGATCTCGGCGAGCAGTTTGAGCGGATCGCGCCCGGTCCCGAAATGTTCGATCGCGAAGCGAAAGCCGAGCTTGCCGAGGTTTTGTGCGAGTTCCTTGGTCGGTCGCGCGAATTGCGATGCAAGTTCCTCGGAGACCTGAAAGCACAGACGCTTCGGCTCGAACTTCATGGATCTGAGCTGAGTTTCGAGCCAGGGGATCAAGGTCTTGTCCTGGACGGTATCCTTCGAGACGCGCAGGAAAATACATTCGGACTTGCGGTTCGCCGAGAAGGCGATCGACGCGCCGATGACCCAGCGATCGATGTTCTTCATCAAATCGTTGCGTTCGGCGGCCGCGATGAACTCGGCCGGCAGCACCTCGTTGCCCTGGTCATCGAGCATGCGCACGAGCACGTCCGACATGCCCTTATCTTCGCCCAGCAGACTCGCAATGGGCTGTTGCACCAGGCGGAAGCGGTTTTCCATGAGCGCCGATTTGATGTGCTTGACCCAGATCTTGTCGTAGGCCTGCACACGCGTATCGGTATCCGTCTTCTGGACCATGTAATGCTGGTTGCCGCCGAGATCCCGGCCGCGCCGCGCTGCGTCCATGGCGTCCTTGACCGCCGCGCCGACGTTCGGGTCCGCGGCGGGCAGCAGGGTGAGGCCCACGGTAATCGTCGCCGAGACGCTCTTGTCCTCGATCGCGAACTGATGGGCGCGAACGCGCTTGACGAGGTTCTCCGCCCAGGTTTCCACGTCGCGCTCCGTACCGCGCTCGAGCAGCAGCAGAAAGGCGTTGCCGCCGAGGCGGCCGCATATATCGCCGGGCGTGAGCTGGTTGCGCAACAACTCGGCGATCTGTGATAGAAAATCCTCGCAGCCGAGTACGCCGATCGCGGCTTGTATGTCCGCGAAACGATCCGGCTTGATATAGGCAAACTCGCGCACGCCGCCCTTCATGCTTTGCGCGCAACGGGCGCGTACCGCGGCGATCAGGTAGCGCTGCTGTAAGAAGCCGGTCGAGGCATCGTTCTTGACCGCCTCGGCCAGCTGCGCCTCCAAATCTCGGTCCTTTTCCTGGCGCGCCGGTATGCAGATGCGGATTGCCGGCTCGTTCTCATGGGTGGTCTTGGTCAGGGTCAAGACGAGCGGCAAACTCGAGCCGTCGGACAGGAGCGCTTGAACTTTGAGCGCATGATCGGTCCATTTGCCCTGCATGCAGGCGACCAGCGCGCCCTTCAAGGCCGCATGGGTCTCCTGTTCGAACAGATCCATCAGGGGCGTACCGGTCAGGGAGTCCTCGCCGGAATAGCCGAACAGTTCCAGCCACGCGCGATTTGCATCGACGAGGATGCCCTCCTGCACGTAGGTGATCGCATCTGCGGAGCCTTCGAGGAAGCGCGCCAATTGCTCGCGGTATTCGCGCGCCGACGACAGCGTGGTGTTCAGTGCTCGTTCCAGACGGTAGGCGCGCAGTTCCCGCGTCGCGACCGACTGCAGGCGGCTGGGGTTCGCGAGCGTGACCACGTCGGCAGCGCCGAGGCGCATCGCGTCCGCGATCGTGTTTTCATCCACGCTTTCCCGGACGATCAGAGCCGGCATTTCGGGCGCGAACTGCGACTTGACCTTCATGATCGAGGCCAGGTCGATGTTGAGTTCCTGGATGAACACGACCAGCATTTCGGGGTTGAGCTGCGTGAGCGCGTCGCCCAAATCGCGGGCGTCGGGCAACCAGGTGCAGTGGACCGGGTGGCCGGCATTGCGCAGCGTACTGTTGACCGCCTCGACGTGGTCTTGGGACCGCGACATGACGATCATGGGGACCGCACCTAGCTCGATCACGGGCCTGGCTGCTCATTGGACATAGTGTTTAAAGTGTAGCACCCCGGTTTTGATGATAATGGGACCGGCGTCTAGGCTCGGAAACTGAGCGGCATTGGCTTGCCCACCCGAAGGCGGCTATGATACGCGCCCTTTGTTCCAGCCTGCTGCGCAGGCGCACATTCGAGGCCTGTCATGGCGAACTACAGTACGAACGAATTCAAAGCCGGCTTGAAGATTCTGATCGACGGCGATCCCTATGCCATCGTCGAAAACGAGATGGTCAAGCCCGGCAAGGGCCAGGCCTTTAACCGCGTCCGGGTCCGCAACCTCAAGACCGGACGCACGATCGAGCGTACCTGGAAGTCCGGCGATACGGTCGAGGCGGCCGATGTCGTCGATACGGACATGCAGTACCTTTATAGCGACGGCGACTTCTTCCATTTCATGGTGCCGGACACGTTTGAACAGCTCACGGCATCGAAGGAGGCGGTCGGCGACGGCGCACAATGGCTCAAGGACGGCACGGTCTGTGTGATCACGCTGTGGAACGGCGTGCCCTTGCAAGTCACGCCGCCCGCGCACATGGAGCTCAAGGTCATCGAAACGGACCCAGGCGTTCGCGGCGATACTGCCACGGGCGGCTCCAAGCCGGCGAAACTCGAAACCGGCGCCATGGTGCGCGTGCCGCTCTTCATCAATGAAGGCGAAGTGCTGCGCATCGACACGCGTACCGGCGAGTATTTGTCGCGCGGCAAGGGCTGAACGGCGCCCATATCGAGCCGCCGCGGTCCTTGTCAGGCGTTGTCGATCGCGAACGCCATGGCTTCGCGCAGCGAGCGCGCGCCGAGGGAAATCGCAGCGAGTCGATCGAAACCGAGCGCGACACCCGCACAATCCGGCAGTCCTGCGGCGAGTGCCGCCAATAAGTGCTGATCGGTCCTGGGTTCCACTTGGCCGCGGGCGCGTCGCAGGGCGAGGTCGGCCCTGAAGCGCGCGGCTTGTTCGAGCGGATTGCAGAGTTCGTGAAAGCCGTTCGCCAGCTCGATACCGTCCAGATAAAACTCGAAGCGCGCCGCCACTTTCGGTTCGCCGGGTTTGAGGCGCGCCAGCGCGGCCTGGGACGCGGGATAGTCGCAGATGAAGCAAGGGCGCTCGCGTCCGAGCTGCGGGCCCACCACCATACCCATCAGTAGGTCCAGGCGCGCATCGCGGTCGAGCGCTGCATCGCAGACGATTCCCTTGGCGGTGGCGGCGGCGGCCAGCGCCTGTGCATCGTCACGATGTGCATCGACATCGGCATGACGCCGCAGCGCGGCCGAGTAGCTCAGCCGTTCCGCAGGCTCGAGCCGGCGTTCCGGCGCGAGCAACAAACCCACGAGCTCCTCGACTTCGTTCATCAGCGCGTGATCGTCGAATTGCAGCCGATACCATTCGAGCATCGTGAATTCGGGGTTGTGCCAGCGTCCGCGCTCGCCATCGCGAAACACTTTCGCCACTTGGTAGATATCGCCGCTGCCCCCCGCCAAGAGACGCTTCATCGCGTATTCCGGCGACGTGCTCAAGTAATGCGGGGCTGCAAAGCCGGCGATCCGCGTTGTCAGGGACTCGATCTGGGGGTCGCTGATTCCCGCCGCGCTCAGGATCGGCGTTTCGACTTCGAGCACGCCACGTGCGGCGAAGAAGGCGCGTACCCGGGCCAGCAGCCGCGCTCTACGTTGCAGCGCATCGGCTGTCGCCGTCGGCCGCCAGTCTGCGGGGTGGGCCGCCGCTTCGGGTGCCCTATCGGAACTCATTGCATCGTACCGATGCGCGCGCCGAACCGCACGATCGAGCCGCGCTGCAAGCCCGCGTCCCAGGCAACGCGGCGATTTTCGAACAGCAAAATGACGGTCGATCCCATGTTGAAGCGACCCAATTCGGCGCCCTTTGCGAGCTGCAAATCGATCGCGGGTAAGCGCGCGATCCGACGTCGTGAGGAGGGCGCGATGTCGCCCGCCCAAACCGTGGCGATGCTGCCGACGTTGAGTGCGCCCACGAGGACGAGGGCAAAGCGGCCGGCGGCGCTCTCGAACAGGGTCAACACCCGTTCGTTACGCGCATACAGACGCGGCACCTGGCTTGCAGTCACGTCGTTGACGCTGAACAGCCTGCCGGGAACATAGACCGTCTCCAATAGCTTGCCGGTGAGCGGCATGTGGATGCGGTGATAATCGAAGGGCGCCAGATAAATCGTCGCAAAAGAGCCCGCGCTGAATCGTTCGGCCCAAGCTTGGCCTGCCAGGAGCTCATGCACCGAATACTCGCGCCCTTTGGCCTGCAGCAGCGCATCGCCGCGCAGCAGCCCACATTCGCTGACCGCGCCGTCGACCGGGCTGACGATGGCGGCGGTGTCGGGATCGATGGGCCGCCGGCCGGCGGCGAGCTCGCGCGTGAAGAAGGCGTTGAAGCTCGGGTAGGCGTACGGGTCGCTTTCAGCCGCCTCGCTCATGTTGACCTCATAGAGCTTGAGAAAGCCGCGTGTGAGCAGATTCTTGAACCAGAGTACGCGCACGCGCGTGGCGTGGAGCACGAGCCGCGAGAGCCCATGTTGCGGTAAAATGTACTGCAGCCAGACAAATAGACGAGCCCGGTTCATGTAGGGGCTCCGACGATCGCGAGATAATCCGCCTGCAGGGTGGCCGGCGTAAACGGTCCCGTCAGAACCGCGGCCATCCGCCCCCGCGGATCGACAACCAAGATCGCCGACGAATGATCGACCGTATAGGTTCCGTCGGGCTCGTGGTTGATCGCCACGGCGATCCCCACTTCGGCGGCGAACGTCTCCACGTCGGCCTGCGTATGTGCGGTGACGCCGAGAAATGAAGGCTCGAAATAGGGGACGTACGTGGCGAGCTGTGCGGGCGTGTCGCGCGCAACGTCCGCAGACACGAAGATCACGTGCGGGCGCAGCGGCGTGGCGACCGACTCCAGGCGCTTGGCCATCGCGGCGAGCGCGCTGAGCGTCGCAGGGCAAAGATCAGGGCAGTGGGTGTAGCCGAAGTACAGCATCGACCAATGGCCCTGCAAATCGGCGCGCGTGAAAGGCCTCCCGTGGTGGTCGATCAGACTAAAATCAGGCAACTCGCGCCGTGGCGTGATGAAATCGCCGCCTGCTAGTTGTGGCAGCGGCCGCCATAGGTGATGCCAGAGCAGGGCGGCGCCGAAGCCCGCGACGCCGAGTAAAAAGATGATAACGCCAGGAAACCATGTCGAGCGATTCAGCATGAAGCGATTATCCCATAAGGAACCCGAAACCGTGGGCGCCGCGATCGAGCGATGTGCCGGCGCGCTCACGCATGCGCGCGCCTATTTCGGTCACGGTACGGACAACGCGCGCGACGAAGCGGCCGAGCTCGTGTTCTTCGTCGCCGGGATCCCGCACGAATTAGGTGCAGCGGCCTATGGCAGGAGACTCACGGTTCGACAGGGGAAGCGCATCGCCGACCTGCTGCACAAACGCACGAAGTTGCGCGTACCTCTGCCCTATTTGACCCACCGGGCATTCTTCGCCGGCCTCGAGCTCTATGTCGACGAGCGCGTGCTCGTGCCCCGGTCACCGATCGCCGAGCTCGCTTTGCGCAAGTTCGCGCCCTGGATCGAGGCCGGTCGCGTGCGTCGGATCCTCGACATTGGCGCGGGTTCGGGCGCCATCGCGCTCGCCTGTGCCAAGGCCTTCCCGCGGGCACGCGTCGATGCGGTCGACGTATCGCGCGCCGCCTTGCGGGTCTGCCGGCGAAACGTCGCCAAACTGCGTCTCAAATCGCGCGTCGCGGTGTTGCGATCCGATCATTTCAGCGGGGTTGCAGGGCGGCGATACGATATCATCGTCAGTAACCCGCCCTACGTCGGCGAGCGCGAGATGCGTCGCCTGCCGCGCGAATATCGGCATGAGCCCCGTTTGGGGCTTGCTTCCGGCGTCGATGGATTGGACTCCGTGCGGGTCATTCTCGCCGCCGCGCGCAAGCACCTGCGGGATGACGGTCTATTGGTCGTGGAGGTCGGCAATAGTGAGCATGCGCTCATGCGGGCGTTTCCGCGCATGCCCTTCATCTGGCCGGAGATCGAGATCGGCGGCGGCGGGGTATTCATCGTGAGGGCAGCGGACCTCGAGGAACGGCAGGACAGTGGCAGGCAATAGCTTCGGACGATTGTTTACGGTGACTAGCTTCGGCGAGAGTCATGGACCTGCGCTCGGCTGCGTCGTGGACGGCTGTCCGCCCGGACTCGCCTTGAGCGAGGAGGATCTGCAGGGCGATGTCGAGCGTCGCCGCTCCGGCACCTCGCAGTATACGAGCCAACGACGGGAGCCCGACAAGGTGCGGATTCTTTCGGGCGTCTTCGAGGGCAAGACCACGGGTACGCCGATCGGTCTGCTGGTCGAAAACGAGGACCAGCGCTCGCGCGACTACGAAAGGATCAAGGACCGATTTCGTCCCGGCCACGCCGACTACACCTATCAGCAGAAGTACGGCTTCCGGGATTATCGCGGCGGCGGGCGCTCCTCGGCGCGTGAAACCGTCATGCGCGTCGCCGCCGGCGCGATCGCGCGCAAGTATTTGCGTGAACGGCTCGGTATACGCATTCAAGGCTATCTCGCGCAAATGGGGCCGCTGGTGCTCGCGCCGGTCGCCCCGGAGCTCGCCTATGACAATCCGTTTTTTTGCCCTGATCCGGCCCGTATCCCCGAACTCGAGAAGTTCATCTGGGAGCTGCGCGAAGCCGGTGACTCGATCGGTGCACGCGTGACCGTCACGGCGACCGGCTGTCCGCCCGGCTGGGGCGAACCGGTATTCGACCGTCTGGATGCGGACCTCGCGAGCGCCATGATGGGTATCAACGCGGTCAAAGGCGTCGAGATCGGCGCGGGCTTTCGCTGCGTCGAGCAACGCGGCTCCGTGCACCGGGATGAACTGACACCGCAGGGTTTCAAGAGCAATCACGCCGGCGGCGTCCTCGGCGGCATCTCGTCGGGTCAGCAGATCGTCGTGAGCATCGCCTTGAAGCCCACCTCGAGCATCACCGTGCCCGGGGAGACGATCGACGTGCATGGCGCAGCGACCACGATCGTCACGACCGGACGCCATGATCCTTGCGTTGGAATCCGCGCGACGCCGATCGCCGAGGCGATGCTCGCGCTGGTCTTGATGGATCATTTCTTGCGCCATCGGGCGCAGTGCGCCGACGTCGTTGCGACGACGCCCATCATCACGGCGGCGCCATGAAGCCGGGCACGCTGCCGCGAGTTGCCGTTGTCGGCGCTTCCAGCCTGATCGGCGAAGCACTGCTCGAGCGCATCCGCGAAAAGAAGTTCGGCGTCGCCGAGCTGCATTTGCTCGACGATGCGCGCGACCTCGGCAGGCCGCTGCCGGAAGAGGAGGGCGGCGCCAAGATCGGCGACGTGTCGGGTTTCGACTTTGGACGCATCGACCTGGCATTCTTCTGCGCGCGCGCGGCCGTCTCCGAGCGCTATGCCGAGGCGGTCGCGGCGCATGCCTGGGTCATCGACGGCTCGAGCGCATTTCGCGGTCGCGCCGACGTGCCGCTGATTGTCGCTGACGTCAACGGCGCGAGCGTGGCCGGCGGTCCCGGCCAAGGTTTGATCGCTTTGCCGAGCAGTGCGAGCGCGGCTCTGGCGACCGTGCTTGCGCCCTTGCATGCCGCGGCGGGACTCGCGCGCGTGGACGTCGCGACCTACCAGGCAGTGTCGGGCAGCGGCCGTGCGGCGATGGAGGCGCTCGCCGCGGAGACGGTTGATTTGCTCGGTGGACGAACGACGAAAAAGCGTCGCTTCGGCAAGCAAATTGCGTTCAATGTGATTCCTCAAGTCGATGCCATCGAGGCCGATGGCATGTCCATGGAGGAGCGCCGACTGCTCACTGAAACGCGCCGCGTCTTAGGGCTGCCGCATCTGGCATTGAACGCGACGGCGGTCCGCGTGCCGGTTTTCTTCGGCCATAGTTTCGCGGTGCACGTGAGCTTTAACGACGAACTCGAGGCGGCCGCAGCCGGCAAAATACTGCAACGCAGCAACGGTTGCGAAGTGATCGAAGCGGGTTCGGTGCAGCAGTTCCCGACACCAGCGACCGAAGCCCTGGCACCCGATCGTGTCTATATCGGTCGACTTCGGACCGATCAAACACGTGACCGATCTCTAAATTTTTGGGTTGTGGCTGACAATGTTCGCAAATGTGCGGCGTATAACGCATTTTCGGTAGCCCAGATTTTGGTAAATAGATCCCAGTAAGCTATAGTTAAACCGCGATTTAACAGGCAAGTCGGTCTTGGTTGCAAAACGCCTCTAACACAATGAACTTTAAGCACTTTCTTGCCCGTATTCTTGGAGTACAAATGTCTGCGAAGATGCCTCGACTCATTTTGACGGCATTGATCCTATGCCCGTCTTTGTCTTGGGCTCTCGGCCTTGGCGAGATCCATTTAAGCTCCGCCCTGAATGAGCCTTTACGCGCTGAAATCGATCTGATTTCGGCAACGCCCGACGAACTGGCCGCACTCCGTGCGACGCTCGCTGGACGCGATGCCTTCACACGCTATGGCATCGATCGTCCGCAGTTTCTCACCTCACTGGTATTCAAAGTCGGCAAGAGCAAAGACAAGCGCGACGTACTGTTCGTAACGTCGACCGATGCGATTCCCGAACCCTTCGTGACATTTCTTGTCGAGGTGAACTGGTCACGCGGCCGTTTGATGCGCGAGTACACCTTACTGCTCGACCCCCCGATTTATGCGCCCAGTGAGAACGCCAACACGGCGGCTCCGGTCACTGCACCGAGCGAGGCCGCCGCACCGCGCCCGGCCAAGACGCCTGCGCCAAAACCGGCGCCGCTCGCCGCCGAGACGATCGCGGCCCCGCCGCGGCCGGTCACCGAGGCCAAGCCCTTGCCGGAAACCCGGCGCGCGGCGCGTAGCACCGCGCCCGCTGCCGCTGACATTGCGGCCGATGGCTACCACGTGAAGCCGGGCGACACGCTCAGCAAGATCGCCCACGGCCTACAGGCCGTGAGCCGTGGCGAGGTCGATCAAACAATGATCGCGCTCTACCAGAACAATCCGCAGGCGTTCGGCGGCAACATAAATATCTTGCGTCAAGGTGCGATTTTGCGCGTGCCGGGCGCCGACGAGATTGCGGCTCTGAACCAGAAGGAAGCGATTTCCGAGGTAAGCCGCCAAATGAGTGCCTGGCGCAACGGCGCCGATGCGACTGCGACCACCGGGCACTTGCGGCTCGTGACGCCGAAAGAACAGCCCGGTTCCGGCACGGGCACGAAGACCGCCAAGGGCGCGGGCGAGTCCGATGTGAGCAATGCCGAGTCGCTGGCTCTGAAGGATCGCGTCAAGGATCTGGAAGCGCAGCTTGCCGAGTCGCGTCGCCTGCTCGACGTGCGCAATGCCGAACTCAGCGAGCTGCAGCGCAAGCTCGGCACGACGCCGTCGACACCTGTAACCGCATCCGCGCCAGTAACCCCGGCGACTACGCCCGCGGTTACGGCGCCCCCGGTCGTGACGCCGCCGGCGAGCACGGCGGCCTCGGCAGCGTCTGCGGCCACGCCGACCGAACCCGTGGCCGCGAGCAGCGCCAGCGAAGCCGCGGCCTCGGCCGCGTCGACGCCCTTGCCGCCGCCGCCGAAAGTGATCAAGAAGCCGGTCGTTGTGCAGCCTGCGCCGGCGCCCTCGGGCTCCTGGCTCGATTGGCTCGCCTCGAATTGGTGGCTGCCGGGTGCCGTGATCCTGGCCTTGCTGGCTGGTCTCGGGTTCGCGGCGTTCAAACGCAAGCAACGCTCGGAGATCGGCGAATTCGCCTCGATGGCGGCGACCAGCGACGACGATGTCGGCGTCAACGAGACGACCGCCAAGATTTTGGGGATTCGCAAGGGTGATGATTCCTTCGTCGTCGAGGAGTCCGGGGAGCATCGCACGCCGGAATTTGCGGCACCGAACCTGGAGGATTCTCGGTCGGCGGAAGACACGCTGTCGAGCGAAAGCGCGGTCAATCTCGATCAGGGTGATCCGCTCGCCGAAGCGGATTTCCACATGGCCTATGGTTTGTACGACCAAGCGGCCGATTTGGTGCGCATCGCCCTCGATCGCGAACCGGACCGCCGCGATTTGCGCTTGAAGCTCCTGGAGATCTATTTCGTCTGGGGTAACAAGGATGCGTTCTTGCAGACCGCAAAGACCTTGGAAGCGACGCGCGATCGCGCACCTGCGGGCGAGTGGGACAAGATCGTGATCATGGGCAAACAGATTTGCCCCGACGAACCGCTGTTCAGCAAGGCGTCAGGCGGCGGTCGCGGTGCCGGCGCCCTCGTCGACATGAATTTGGAAGGCGGCGAGAACCGCATCGATATCGATTTGTTCGGCGATCCCGAGGGTGAGCGCAGCAGCGAGGACACCGCCGAGACCGGTGAATCGCCGCATTTGGCGCGCTCGGGCAGCTTGGATTTCACGCTCGATACGCCTGAACGCGGCGCCGACGAATCGCCGACGCGCCAAATGCCGCCGCGCGACGAACCGACCGTCGAATCGGAACTCATGCAGTTCAGCGATTCGCCGACCAGCGAATCGCCTGCGCTCAATCAAACGGCGATTCGGCAACGCATTTCCGACAAGCTCGCGAATGCCGGCGCCGATCAAACGGCTGAGGTTTCCATCGAAGACTTGGGCTTGGATCTCGACGGCCTCGACGATCCGAATGCGACCTCGGGCAAGATCCGGGCTTTGGAAGAGACCGATCATCCGGACGATGCGCCGACGATGGTGGCCGGCCTCGACGAGCGTTCGCGGCGCATGATGGCGGAGGCCGAGAGCCGCTCGCGCGATAAGGATTTGACCGAACTCGAGCGCGAACTGGAGGCTTCGTTCATCTCGGAACTCGAGTCCAGTCAGGAAGAAATTCGCACGGCCGTCATTGGCCCGGAATCGGCTCCGACCGTGCACATGCCGCGTGATCTGGATATCGCCGCGACCTCCCGGTTCGGCGGCTCGAAGCCCGGTGAGAGCCTGAGCTCGGACCGGGACGACCTGGACTCCACGTCGAAGCTGCGCAGCATCAATGCGGACAGCATCGATTTGGATCTCGACCGGCTAGCGACCGCTCTCGGCACGGGCGACACACTCGAACAACCGCGCGCGGCAGACGAAATATTCTCCACGGAGGTGTTCGATGCCAGTCAGCGTAGCCGCCGCGTCGATTTGGACGTCGGCGAAGCGCTCAACGGATCGGATGCCCTGACGCCGACCGTGCGCGGACAGAACGGCACGGCAAAACTCGGCGAACTCGAGGACAGCCTGCCGGAGTTCGAGCCTGTAACCATGAGCGAAGTCGGCACGAAACTCGATCTCGCGCGCGCCTACATGGACATGGGTGATCCGGAAGGCGCGCGGAACATCTTGGATGAAGTCGTGCTCGAGGGTTCGGCCAGTCAGAAGCAGGAAGCGCAGCGGCTGATTCAAGCCTTGCCTGGTTGACGTGACGGCGGCCGGGCGACGCGTCGCCGCCGTATTGGAATACGACGGCACGGCCTATGCTGGATGGCAGTCGCAGACGCATTCCGTCTCTATCCAGGAAACGGTTCAGCAAGCCGTCGGCTTCGTCGCCGGCCATCCTGTCGAGGTGGTCTGCGCCGGCCGCACCGACGCCGGCGTACACGCGCTCGGCCAAGTGCTGCATTTCGACACGCAGGCCATTCGCACGCCACGTGCCTGGGTGCTCGGCGCCAATACGCGCCTGCCGCCGGACATCGCCTTGCAATGGGCGGGTGAGGTGAGCCCCGGGTTTCACGCGCGTCATTCGGCGATCCGCCGCACCTATCGCTACTGCATCCTGAATCGCAGCGAACGCTCCGCGCTGCAACGCCGGCGCGCGGCCTGGATTCATCGGCCGCTCGATTGCGAGGCGATGCGCCGGGCGGCCGACGTCTTGCTCGGCGAGCACGATTTCACGGCGTTTCGCTCGAAGGAATGCCAGTCGAAGACGGCGGTTCGGCGCATCGAGTCCATCCAGGTCATGCCAGATGGCGCCTACGTCTGGCTCGAAATCAGTGCAAACGGGTATCTGCATCACATGGTCCGCAACATCGTCGGCACCCTGCTCGACGTGCAGCTCGAGGCGGATCCCGCCGGCGCGATGCGCGCACTCCTTGCGGGCCGCGATCGGCATGCCGCGGGCGTCACCGCGCCGTCTTGCGGCCTGTATCTCTGGCGCGTGGACTACCATGCGGAACATCGCATTCCCGTGCCCGAGGACGGGCTTTTACTGCGGCCGACGGGCTGATCTGGTTTAATACGCGCCATGTCCTGGTTCGAACGAATCGTCCCGTCTCGCATCAAAACCGAACGCCGCACCCGCTCGGTGCCCGAAGGCTTGTGGATCAAATGTCCGGCCTGCGATGCCGTGCTCTATCGTGCGGAAATCGAGCGCAATCTGCATGTTTGTCCAAAGTGCAGCCATCACATGCGTATCAACGGCCGCGAGCGTTTGGTCAAATTTCTCGACATGGGATCCACGGTCGAGATTGCGGCCTCGGTCGAGTCGGAGGATCCGCTCAAGTTCAAGGACTCCAAGCGCTATAAAGATCGGCTCGTGCAAGCCAAGAAGCAGACCGGCGAGCGCGATGCACTGATCGTCATGTCCGGCAAGCTCGCGGATCTCGATATCGTCGCTTGCGCGTTCGAGTTTCGTTTCCTGGGCGGCTCGATGGGTTCGGTCGTCGGTGAGAAGTTCGTGCGTGCCGCGGAATATTGCCTCGAGCATCGTCTGCCGCTCGTGTGTTTCTCCGCAAGTGGGGGCGCCCGTATGCAGGAAGCGCTGTACTCGCTGCTGCAAATGGCCAAGACCAGTGCGGCCCTGAAGCGTATGTCGGAGGCGCGCTTGCCGTTTATTTCGGTGATGACCGATCCGACCACGGGCGGCGTCTCGGCGAGTCTCGCCATGCTGGGCGACATCAACATCGGTGAGCCGAAGGCCTTGATCGGCTTTGCGGGACCACGCGTCATCCAACAGACCGTGCGGGAAACCCTGCCGGAAGGCTTCCAACGCAGCGAGTTTCTGCTCGAACATGGCGCACTCGACATGATCGTCGACCGTCGTGAACTGCGCGACCGCATCGGCAGCATCCTGCGCCTCTTGACCGGCAAAGAACCCGCGGCAGCTGCTTGAAGCTTGAGTGTTTTTGCCGCTTCCAGCCTGGATGAGTGGTTCGCGCACCAGGCGCGTGTCCATCCTCACTCCATCGATTTAGGTTTAGGGCGGCTCAGCGAAGTGCTCGCCCGGCTGCATTGGCGAACTCCTGCCGTGCCGGTCATCACCGTGGCCGGAACCAACGGCAAAGGCTCCGTCGTCGCGACCTGCGCAGCGATTCTGACCGCTGCGGGCTTGCGTGCTGGAACGTTCACCTCGCCGCATCTGCGCGATTACCGCGAACGGATCGGCATCGACGGGCAGGCCGTCACGACCGAGGCCTTGCTCGCCGCGTTCGCGCGCATCGAGACGGCCAGAGGCGACGTCGGGCTGACTTTTTTCGAATACAACACGCTTGCGGCCTTGTTGATCTTTGCGGACTCGCGGCTCGATGTCTGGGTGCTCGAGGTCGGCATGGGTGGGCGCCTCGATGCCGTCAATGTGGTCGATCCCGACGTCGCGGTGATCGTCAGCATCGGTTTGGATCATCAGGAGTTTCTCGGTCCAACGCTCGAGGACATCGGGCGCGAGAAAGCCGGGATCTTGCGCGCAGGGAAGCCTGCGGTACTCGGTAGCCGGTCGATGCCGGGCGTCGTCGAGCGCACGGCGCGGGAGAAGGGCGCCGTGCTCAAGCGCCTGGGTCAGGAATACGACTGCGTGAGGGGCGCGGGCGTATGGCATTATCGCGGAACGCGATGGGATCTACCGCAGCTGCCGGCGCCGAACCTGCGTGGCGCCACTCAGTACGACAATGCAGCGACCGCGATCGCGGCGGTCGAGGCGCTCGCGCTGCCGGTGCCGGCGGAAGCGGTTGCCCGTGGCCTGGCGCAGGTGCGCTTGATCGGTCGCTTTCAAGTGATCGCGAGCGTGGCGTCCGCGGGGCCGACCTGGATACTCGATGTCGCGCATAATCCGGATGCCGCGCGCGTGCTCGCAAGCAATCTGCGTGAATTGCCGGGCGTCGGTCGCAATTTGGCCGTCTGCGGAATCCTTGGCGACAAGGACGCGATCGGGATTGTGGATGCGCTACGGGATTGCATCGATGCATGGTACTTCGTGAGCTTGTCGGGCGAGCGTGGGCGCAGCGCGGCGGCGCTCGCGAAACGGGTTGCGGCGCAACTGACCTCGCCTGCGATCAGGTTCGACGACATGGATACCGCATGTGCCGCGGCACTTCGGGATGCCCGTGCGGATGATCGGGTCGTCGTGTTCGGCTCTTTTCATACGGTCGGGCCGGCACTCGACTGGTTGCAAGCTCGCGGCTTGGGGTTTTAGAGAGAATGGATCGTCGTGTCAAAGAGCGTTTGGTGGGAGCCACGATTTTGCTCGTGCTCGTCGTCGTGGTCGTTCCGGAGCTATTGTCGGGCCCGAAGCAGGCGGCGAAACCGCCGCCTCTGACACTGCCGGTTCCCGTGCACAGCTACACGGTCGATGTGACCGATCATTCGCTGGCTCCGACCGCGACCGGGGCGGCTGCTGCGGACACAGCCGCGTCGGCCGTGCCGTCTGCGGCACCGGTTGCCCCAGCAGCCGCACCGTCTTTGGAGCCCCCGGCGTCCATGGCTGAAACGCCCGAGGCGACGGTACCGGCGGCTCGCGGCGCCGCGCCCGCGACCCTGCCGCTTGAATCCCAAGCGTCGGCCCCCACATCGACAAAGGGCGATGCCAACAAAGCGGTCGCCGTAAGTGTTGCCGCAGCCGGTTCTTCGCATCAGGCGGGCGGTGCCTGGGCGGTACAACTGGGCAGCTTCGCGAGCAAGCCGAATGCCGAAAAGCTCGTGCACACGCTGACCGGAAAGGGTTATGCCCCATCGGTTTCAGCGGCCGGTGCCGGCGCGAGCCTGCGCTATCGCGTACGCATCGGCTCTCTGGCCGATCGTGAGGCCGCGCAGCGCCTGCTGGAGCGGCTCAAGGCGCAAGGCCAAGCAGCCACGCTCGTGCCCCCGGCGAAATGAACATTGCCGAGCGTTTCACGCCATGGCGGGTGGGGCTGCGGTAGAATGGTGAATCTGAAGGTCAACGGCACGGGTGTAAGCTTGACTGGAGCCGATCTCCTTATAGTGTTGGTGGTATTGGCCTCGACGGTTATCGGAGTCTTTCGCGGCTTCATTCGTGAAGCGGTGGCACTGGTTTTCTGGATCGTCGGCCTGTGGTGCGCTTGGACCTTCGGCCATTTGGTGGAACCTTATCTCGGTGGTTATCTGGCTGATCCGGCCGTTCGTCCTTGGATCGGCCGCTTGGTCGTTTTGGTCGCGGTCTTGTTCGTCGGCTACGTCGTCGGCGCAATCTTGAGCTACGTGATGCGTGGCGCGGGATTGGGCACGATCGACCGCCTGATCGGCATGCTGTTCGGCCTGCTACGCGGCATGGTTCTGGTGGGTGTCATGGTCATCTGTGGGGAATTGCTGCACTTGAACCACGAGCCTTGGTGGCGAAACGCGAAATTGATCACTTACGGTGAAACCCTCGGTGATTGGTTGCGATCCATGGTGGGCGAGAAGGGCGAACCATGGGCAAAACTCGAGCGCTTGACCGGGGTCAAAATCAGGTAGATCGGGAGGTTCCTCATGTGCGGTATCGTCGGAATGGTCGGTGTCAATGCAGTCAATCAACGGATCTATGACGCGCTGACGGTATTGCAGCATCGCGGCCAAGACGCGGCAGGCATCATGACCTGCGAAGACGGCGAGCTGTTCATGCGCAAGGACTCCGGTCTGGTGCGCGACGTGTTTCAGCAGAAACACATGCTCAAGTTGAAGGGCAACGTCGGCATCGGCCATGTACGTTACCCGACCGCCGGCTGCGACAGTGCGCACGACGCGCAACCCTTTTACGTCAACTCGCCCTATGGGCTTTGCCTTGCACACAACGGCAACCTGACCAACGCGCGCGAGTTGACCGAAGTGATGATTCGTGAGGATCGCCGTCATTTGAATACGACTTCCGACTCCGAGGTGTTGCTCAACGTGCTGGCCTCCGAGCTGCAGCGCGTTGGCACGCCGCGCGTCACCGCGGCGGATATTTTTGCTGCGGCGAATGCGGTCTATCGTCGCTGCCGCGGCGGCTACGCCGTCGTCGTGATGGTGATCGGCCACGGCATTCTCGGCTTTCGCGATCCGAACGGAATACGTCCGCTCGTGATCGGCAAGCGGGAGACCAAGAAAGGCACCGAGTGGATGTTGGCTTCGGAGAGCGTGGCGCTCGACATGCTGGGTTTCGAAATGGTACGCGACGTGGCGCCCGGTGAGGCCGTGTTCATCGACGAACAGGGGCGCTTCTACGCGCAGCAATGCGTGGCCGCCGTCCGGCATACGCCGTGTATTTTCGAGTACGTCTACTTCGCGCGTCCAGACTCGATCATCGACAATATTTCCGTGTACAAAGCACGCCTGCGCATGGGCGAGCATCTCGCCGAGAAGATCCGGCGCGAACGGCCCGATCATGACATCGACGTCGTGATCCCCATTCCCGACACCAGCCGTACGAGCGCTGTCCAGGTCGCGCAGCTGTTGGGCGTGAAATATCGCGAGGGTTTCATCAAGAACCGCTATATCGGCCGCACATTCATCATGCCGGGGCAGGAGGAACGGTCGAAGTCCGTGCGCAGCAAGCTCAATGCGATCGATCTCGAGTTTCGCGGCAAGAACGTGCTCTTGGTGGACGACTCGATCGTTCGCGGCACGACCTCGGCGCAGATCATCGACATGGCGCGTGAAGCGGGAGCCAAGAAGGTCTACTTTGCCTCGGCCGCGCCGCCGGTGCGCTACCCGAACGTCTATGGAATCGACATGCCCGATACCTCGGAGCTCGTCGCAGCCGGTCATACCGACGACGAGGTGCGCAACATCATCGGCGCGGATTGGCTCATTTATCAGGACCTCGCAGATCTCGAGCACGCGGTGCGCCACGATAATGCCAAGATCAAGGATTTCGATACTTCTTGTTTTTCGGGTGAATACGTGACCGGCGACGTCACGCCCGAATATTTGGCGCGATTGAAGGGCGAGCGTTCTGACAGCGCGAAGCAACAACGTCGAGGCGCCACTGCGGGCGCCCTCAAGACGGTCCGAATCCTGTAGGGCGGACCGGCGGTCGGCGACACTGCCATGAGCCTGCGGCTGTTGGTCATGGCGGCGCAGGCCGATCATCTATTGCTCGTGCGCAAGCATGTCGAGATCGAGTGGCCGGATGCCGCCGTGCAAGAGCATCGGCTCGGAATCGATGCGCCCCTCGACGCCGGCTTTGCCGCAACCGGTCTGGACGCGGTCGTTATCGTGACTGCCGAGCCCAGCGAAGAGACTGAAAGACAGGTTGCCGAACTGCTCGCAAAACCGGAGTTTGCGCCGATCGTCCTGTTGACGCTCCAGGAGGCACCGCAGACCAAGCCCGAGACGAGGGTGGGCCTGTATCGCAACTATGGACGCAAGATTGACCGGGCCGCGCTGCTCGCCGCGCTGCGCGATGCATCCGCACTGCATCGACAGTCCCTCGCCCTGATGCGCGCCCGGCCGGACTTCGATCAGCGGTACCGGTTCGGCGACCTCGTGATACGAGGCCATCGATGCATCAAACAAGTGGGTTCCGGCGGCATGTGCACGATCTATCTCGCCGAGAGCGAGCGCGCGGGCGGCGTCGTCGTGCTGAAGGTGTTTCGCCAGGTCCCGGACGTCTCCGAGCGGCTAGTGAGTTTCGATCGGTTTCTCCAGGAGTACGAAATCGTCGCGGGTCTGAAGCACAAGAATATCGTGCGGATTTACGATCTGGGCATTGCCGACGATCATGCCTACATTGCGATGGAGCATTTCCCGGCCGGGGATTTGCGTGAGCGCATGAAGGCGCCGTTGTCGGGGCCGGTCGCGCTGGACTATTTGCGCCAGATTGCCAGCTCCTTAGACGCCATTCATTCGGTCGGCGTCTTGCACCGCGACCTCAAGCCGGCGAACATCATGCTGCGTGCGGATGGGTCCGTTTGCTTGATCGATTTCGGACTCGCCAAGGCGAATGCTTTCGACGTCGATTTGACCGGCGCACGCGAAATTTTCGGCACGCCTTATTACATGAGTCCCGAACAAGGTCATGCCGAACCGATCGATGCGCGCAGCGATCTGTACAGTTTGGGTGTGATCTTTTATGAGATGTTGACGGGCCGAAAACCCTACAAGGGTCATTCGGCGATGGAAGTCATCTACAAGCATCGGCGCGCGGCGCTGCCCACCGTGCCGCCGCAATTTCAAGAATTCGAGCCGATCTTGCATCGCTTGCTGGCCAAATCGCCCAATGATCGTTTTCAGACCGCGCGCGAACTCCTCGATGTCGCCGGTGCCATCAAGGTTCCGGCATGACGCAGCTCGCTTTCGACCATCCTTTGCTGCGCGTGCCGACGCCGGCCGCTTGGGCCGAATGCGCGGCCGGGTCGCGCGAGCTATTGCTGCTCGACCACGCGAACTGCGAGAAGAAGGCGGCGTCCACCGCGCTCGCCTTGATGTTCGCCTATGCGGAAGACCTGGAGCTCGCAGATAGGATGTCGCGTCTCGCGCGCGAGGAGCTGCGCCATTACGAGCAGGTCGCGAAGTTGATCAAGACCATGGGGATCGCGCCGCAGCGCTTAAGCCCGGGTCGCTATGCCTCCCGTTTGCGCCGCTTGGTCGCAGCGGCGGAGCCGCAGCGCGAAATCGATCTGATGATTTGCGGTGCATTCATCGAGGCGCGCTCCTGCGAGCGCTTCGCCGCGCTCCAGGCGACAATTGGTGCGCCCTTGGACGAGCTATTTGCGGGTCTGCATCGCGCCGAGGCGAGGCATTACCGCGTCTATCTGGATCTCGCGCGACGCGCCGCGGCACGGCACGGACTTCAGATCGAGACGCGCTTGGCCGCATTCGCGCAATTGGAGGCCGAACTCATCACGCATCCCGATCAGGAGTTTCGTTTTCATTCCGGGCCACCAGCCCGGGGCAAGGACGCGAGCGAATAACCGTTCTCGTCCCAGCGGAGCACGCTGCCCTGCTCGTACCAGTCGCCAAGAACGATGCGCGTGCAGGGCCGCCCGTCGACGTTGACGCGGTGAATCGCCGGCCTATGCGTGTGACCGTGCAGCAAGATCTGCACCTGTGAACGGCGGATCACGCTCGCGACGCTGTCCTCGTTGACGTCGGTGATCGCGTAGGTAACCGAGGCCGTATGCGCGCGGCTGCCGTCGCGCGCCGCGTTTGCAAGCGCCTGACGTTGATCGACCTCGAGTGCAAGGAATTGCTTTTGCCAGTCCGGATCGCGCACGGTGGCGCGCAGGCTTTGATACGAGCGATCGTCGGTGCACAGGGCGTCGCCGTGCATCACGAGTACCGGTTGTCCGTAGAGGGTCAGTATCACGGGATCGGGGAGGAGCTGCGTTCCCGACAGCGCAGCAAAATGCTCGCTGAGCAGAAAATCGCGATTGCCATGCATGACGAAACACGGCACGCCGCTGCGTGTCAGGTTCTTTAGCCCCTCGATCGTCGCCCGCTGCGCCGAATCCGGGGCATCATCGCCGACCCAGGATTCGAATAGGTCGCCGAGAATGTAGAGCGCGTCGGCGCTCGCGGCCTCGCCGCTCAAGAATTCGAGAAACTGCGCGGTAATCGGCGGCCGATTTGCGTCGATGTGCAAATCCGAAATGAAGAGCGTCGCCAAACTACTGCGGGTTGCTGACCCGCTCGATGCGCTCGATGATCACGGGTTTCAGCGGCGCATCTTCCTTGAATGGGCCTTTTGCGCCCGTGGGCACGGTCGCGATCTGATCCACGACTCCCATGCCCGCGACCACCTTGCCGAACACGGCGTAACCCCAGCGCGCCGGGCTTGGGTCGAGCGCACTGTTGTCGTTGAGATTGACGTAGAACTGGCAGTCACCGGAATGCGGCTCGGCACCGCGCGCGAGACCAACAGTGCCGCGCACGTTGCTGAGACCGTTCCCAGACTCGTTGAACGTCGTAGTGGCCACCGGCTTCAGTTTATAGTCCGGCGTGTAGCCGCCGCCTTGGATCACGAAATTCGGGATCGCACGGTGGATGACCGTGCGTGTGTATTGCCCCGAGTCCACGAACTTGAGGAAGCTCGCCACCGTCAGCGGTGCCCGCTCCGGATTCAGTTCAATCGTGAAATTTCCCTCAGAAGTGACGACTTGCACGCGCGGCGGGGCGGCCGGCGCCGGGGCCGGCGCCTCCGTCTTCGCCGCAAGCGTCGACCCCGGGTACGTGGAGATGGCCAATAGCAGGCCCATGAGCGGTAGCAGCTTGTTCATGCTCCGAGATTCTACTCGAATGGGTACAATCTTGGCCTATGTCATTAGCAGTCATAACGCGCTTCGCTCCCAGCCCGACCGGAGCCTTGCATTTGGGCAACGCAAGGACCGCCTTTTTCAGCTATTTGTGGGCACGCAAAACCGGCGGCCGGTTCATCCTGCGGATCGAGGATACGGACGAGGAGCGCAGCGAGCTGCGGTTCCGCGATGCCTTGCTCGAGGAGCTGCGCTGGTTGGGCCTCGAATGGGACGAGGGACCGGATATCGGCGGCCCGTCCGCGCCATACGCCCAGGCGGAACGCGGCGATTTTTATCGCGGGCTATTTGCGCAATTGGAGGCGCAAGGGCAGGTCTACCCCTGTTACTGCTCAGCCGAGGACTTGGAGCTGTCGCGCAAATTGCAGCGCATGGCCGGCAAGCCGCCGCGCTACGCGGGTACTTGCAGACACCTGACGCTCGCCGAGCGGGCGGCGCGCGAAGCGCGCGGTTTGAGACCGACGCTGCGCTTCGCCGTCCCTGAGAACAAGGTCATCGAGTTCGTGGATTCGGTGCACGGTCCGCAGCGTTTTCAATCGAACGATATCGGCGATTTCATCGTGCGCCGCGATGACGGCACCTCCTCGTTTTTCTTTTGCAACGCTGTCGATGATGCAGTGATGGGGGTCACCCAAGTGCTACGTGGTGACGACCACTTGACCAACACGCCGCGACAACTCTTGGTGCTCGACGCCTTGGGCTTGCGCCGACCGGGCTATGGCCACGTCGGTTTGCTCGTCGGCGCGGACGGGGCGCCATTGTCGAAGCGCCACGGCAGCACCAGCGTCAACGAATTTCGCGAGCGTGGTTTTCGTAGCGTCGCGATACTGAATCATTTGTTTCATCTGGGCCATGCGAGCGACGTCGATGGCTGGCTGCCGACCGCGGAGATGCCGCAACACTTTAGGCCCGAACACCTGGGGCGGGCCGCGGCACGCTTCGACGAAACCCAGTTGATCCATTGGCAGAAGGAAACCCTGTCGCGGCTCAGTGACGCCGAGTTCGGCGCTTGGCTGGGCGTTGCCAACAGCACGGAATTCGTCGAAATGGTCCGCCACAACGTCGTGCTGCCGGCAGATGCGTCGCCCTGGATCGCCGCCGTGCGCGGCGAATTGCCGCCCCTCGGCGAGAGCGAGCGACAGGTCATCGCGGCCGCCGGGCCGGGGTTTTTCTCTGCGGCTGCGGTGGCGATGGGCGAGTCGGGCAGCGACCTCAAGCAGTTGACCAAGCTGCTCAAGGAACGCACGGGACGCAAAGGCGCGGAGCTTTTCATGCCGCTGCGGGTGGCCTTGACCGGCCAGCTGCACGGGCCGGAACTCGCGCCACTGTTGAAACTTATCCAGCCCGAAACGGCGCGCCAACGCTTCGAGTCGCATGCTCAAAATCCATAATTCCCTGACGGGAAAAAAGCAGGAGTTCGTGCCGCTCGTGCCCGGCGAGGTCCGCATGTATGTTTGCGGCATCACCGTCTACGACTACATCCATCTAGGGCATGCGCGCATGCTGCTCGTGTTCGATCTCGTGCAGCGCTATCTGCGCAGTTCCGGTCTGCGCGTTACTTTTGTGCGCAATATTACCGACATCGATGACAAGATCATCGAGCGTGCGGCTAGGAACGGCGAGGATTGGTTCGAACTCGCGAGACGCTTTACCAGCTTGATGCACGAGGATTGCGCCGCACTCGGCCTCCAGTTGCCTGATTTCGAGCCGCGCGCGACCGAGTTCATCGGGCCGATCGTCGCCATGATCAAAACCCTGGTCGACAAGGGCTACGCCTACGTCGGCGCCAATGGCGATGTGCTGTACTCGGTCAGGCGCTTCGAGGACTACGGGCGCCTGTCCGGCAAGAAGATCGACGATTTACGCGCGGGTGCGCGAGTGCAGGTCGACGACACCAAGCTCGACCCCCTGGACTTCGTGCTATGGAAGATGGCAAAGCCCGGCGAGCCGTCCTGGGACTCGCCCTGGGGTGCGGGACGTCCGGGATGGCATATCGAGTGTTCCGCGATGTCGACCAGCCTGCTGGGCAGCTATTTCGATTTGCACGGCGGTGGCATGGATCTGAAGTTTCCGCATCACGAAAACGAGATCGCTCAGTCCTGCGCGGCCTGCGAAACACCTTTCGTGAACATCTGGATGCACAATGGGTTCGTGCGCATCAACGACGAGAAGATGTCGAAGTCGCTCGACAATTTTTTCACGGTGCGCGACGTGCTTGCGACGCTGCGCGACCCGGAGGTCCTGCGTCTGTTCATGTTGAGCAGCCACTATCGCGGCCCGATCAATTATTCGGCTGCGCAGCTTACCCAGGCCGATGAGACGCTCTTGGGCCTGTACCGAGCACTCGACGGTGCTTCGCCCGAGGGCGGCGTTCCCATCGAGACTGCCATCGCGCAATTCCAGGCCGCCATGGACGACGATTTCAACACCCCGGATGCGCTCGCCGTGGTCCAAGGGGTCGCGCGCGAACTGAACAGCGCGAAGGCTGCGCGCGACGATCGGTTGGCGGCGGACGCGGCCGCCACATTGAGGGCGATGGGCGCCGTGTTGGGCCTCCTGCAACAGGAGTCGCGCGTCTATCTGAAGCGTGCCGTTGGCGCGGCGAGTCTCAGCGACGATGAGATCGAAGGGCTGCTCAGATCTCGTCGCGACGCGCGCGCCGCCAAGGATTTTGCAGAATCCGACCGGATCCGGTCCGTGTTAACCGACGCCGGCGTTGTGCTCGAGGACAAACCGGGGGGAATCACGGCCTGGCGAAGGGCCTGATTGCCCATGGTCCTTAAGTTGCTTGTACCCGGATTAGCCATTAGGATGGCCGCCCGTTACGAGATGACGGTTGGATACGGGGCATGGCGCAGTCTGGTAGCGCATCTGCTTTGGGAGCAGAGGGTCGGGGGTTCGAATCCCTCTGCCCCGACCATCGACGACCCGGCAGGCAGCCTTAAGCGCCCGTAGCTCAGTCGGATAGAGCAGCGGATTTCTAATCCGCCGGTCGGGGGTTCGATTCCCTCCGGGCGCACCATCAATTTCCGAGCAAATCGGTAAGGATTTATAGCGAGCGCAGAGGAATGTCGCTGCATTGCCGACGCGACGTAATTCGACGCCGACGATATTGCATGCATCGGTCGTTGGTAACGGCTTCGGTGCTGTTGACCAGTTCGTAGCACTGTCAGCACTCGCGGCCCGCTGCGCAGGCTGTGAAAATGCTTCCCTGGCTGGCCAAACCCGCGTGGTCCATTACACCGAAGTAATACGCTCGCCCGCGGCCGGTCTCATATAGCGTCTCGCCCCAAGCAACGGCGGCTATCTGCCGGTGCGAGATCGTATATAATTACCGACTGACTATGGCGTTTGCGCGTTCAGGACATTGTTTTTCCAGCTCTTTTTCTGGAGAAGCGTCCGGGGCGCCGACTCTATGGCGTGATCGGAGCCGATGGTGGACGTAGCTCAGCTGGTAGAGCCCCGGATTGTGATTCCGGTTGTCGCGGGTTCGAGCCCCGTCGTCCACCCCACCTTGAAATTCTCGGTTTGAGAGATGTTTTGAGGGCCGTTGGGCCATTGCTGGTGGGTTGCCGACGATTTCGAGCAGCGATTTGTGAAAGAAGTGAGTACACTACGCGCCGCGCAAGCCGGCGGGGACTTCTGAGCGGGTTCCTTCGCCTAAGACCAGTGTCTCGCGAAATGGTGGTTTCTGGTGCGCGTTTCGATCTTCTTGGCGGGGAAATTCGCGGGTAGCTCTGCTGCGAGATGGATTTTCAGGTTTCTATTGGGCCGTTAGCTCAGCTGGTAGAGCAGTTGACTCTTAATCAATTGGTCGTAGGTTCGATCCCTACACGGCCCACCAATTTCAATGACTTACGCGTAATCGAAATTCTGTCTTTCTACCATTTGACAGAGCCTCTACCCGACGCATCGCGCCGCAAATAATCGATTAAAGCTGATCTTTCGTCCTGAACTGGAATGACGGGGCGATCATCCGGTAACCTCCAACCTTATTCGGAAATGACGAGCGCGTTTCAGCAGGCATCAGGCTGGTCGGACGGATATATTATGCTGAAACCCAGCCGGCTCCAGCCTTCCACTTCTGTGTGAGCTTTTCGCCGCTCGTGAGCGCGCGAAGCGCCGGCATGGCGAATGCGATGAGATCCTCGACGACTCTGCCGAATGAATCGGCCAGGTGCTCCTGGCCCATTTTGTTGACGAAGGCATTCCACTGAATGCGGTGCGCCCGCGCAAAATCTGGCGAGAGAGCCTCAAATTCTTCAGCCGGGACGGGCGTTTGTCGATTCTTGAACGTCGCGTCGATGGCTTTGAGCAACGTCCTCCCGTTGAGGTCAAGATGAGTAGAACAGACCCAAACGTCGTAGAAGTCTTTCATCCGACTGTTGGCGTTGCCCAGTGCCACCATGGCTTGAAGCTTCTCAGCCATGGCGGTCTCGACCGGATAGGCCAGCAACTCGATGATGTCCCCACCCAAGAAGACTGGGTACTCAATCATCCGCGGGCCGGGCACCATGACATCGCCAACGCCGAAATCGATCTGAATTTTCAGCCGCACGTTGTCCATCCGCGCATCCATCAGAATTCGAGTTCCCTTGTATTCTGAATCCTTCGTGATCGCCTCAGCCACCGCGCTGTCGGCGACGAAGTAGAGACCGTCCGCCGCGACGTCTAGCGTCGCGCAGTCCTTGACGAGCGCCAGCAAGCTCGCTTGATCTGCGTTACCCGTGCGTAGCATGTCGATGTCCATGGTGGGGCGCGCATTCGGGATGCCGATTGTCTTCAAGAGCAGCGCGCCCTTGAGAACGACACCTTGCGCATGCTTCGACTTCGAGATGCGGTACAGGAAGCGCTCCATAGCGTATTGCTGAAGGACCTGTTGAAACAGCGCGCCACTCGACTTCGAGGTGTTTCGGAGTTTCGCTAGCACCGAGGCGACGATGTTTTTCCGATCCTTCGCGCTCATTCGATCGCCTGTAGATACGGCGACATGGGCTTTTCGACGCGCAGCACCCGGGCGTAGTGCAGTAGTTCACGGTTCTGCACCCGCTTTCGCTGTCGTGCTAGCCGCAGTGCTTCGAGCGCGACATCGAGCCCCAGTTTGTTCCTGAACTTGAAGCAGTCCACCACCGTGCGCGCGGCGCTGTAGATCTTCAGCGGCATGCCGCCGATGCGCTGTGTTTCAAGCCCCTGTTCAAAGGTTTTCGGATCAAAACGATAAATTGTGATGGGGATCGATAGCTTGACGCGGTGGTAGCTTCCCTGCGGTACGGCCAGATGAACGGAGGATGGGATCTGAGTCGTGATGCCATGATACGAGAGCGCACTGATGAGACAAAGTGCGACGTTCGGCGCGCGGGCAGCGACGATGGCGAGGTCGGGATGCTCAGCTTCACGGACATTGGCGAGGCGATAGAGACCGCGGCCGAGCTCGACGATTTGCCCCTGTTCACGCAGGGCGTAGAGCGAGTCGGTGTGCACTCCGAGCGCGATCAGATCGCGAGTGCGCAGCGTTCCGCCCTTGGCACGGAATGCTTTAAGTGCAGCGTTGAGATCCCGCGTCTTCATGGTGGGTAATAATAGCACTACTTATATATAAGTAGGTCCCTTATTACCCGATACTCCCGGCAGGCCCCGGAGGGGTGGGCAGCATGCTGATCGCCATGCCAGCCGGCACCCCGATCGCCAGAATCATGGGCATCATGATGGCCGGCCCCCTCATCACCATCATAACCCTGCCAATTCATCATCGCGGATCGACCGTGAACGGACCGGAAACCGTACCGACCATAGAAAGTTGACCCCATTACAGGAGACGGGAGGATCTGTTCTAGTTCATGAACGTGACCGTTATCAGGTCTACCGTGAAACTTTCTAGCATTACCAACGAAAAACCTCGGCGTTTATAGATAGGGCGTCCGGACTCTTAATCAATTGGTCTTAGGTTCGATCCCTACACGGCCCACCATCCAAAGACGTTCGGGGATGTCCAAGGACGTCCACTCGGGTCAGGAAATCGCGAGAGGTCACTTCGAATTTCGATCAAAAAAGTAGTGCTCCAAGTCCATTGACGTCCATCGCCGTCCAATGGCATCCAGCCCTAGGTGGGGGCATATTTCGGGGCACCTTAAGTCGCCAGCTGTTGGCGCTAAGTCCTCTGGAGTACGTAAACGATCAGCGAAGCAGGCAATTGTCATGGCTCAATGAGCGGTTTCGTTGGCAGCGAACCCATCCCAGATCGTATTTTGCCAGCCGCTGATTAAGCCGTTGTCGTCGCAGACTGGGCAGTACCAATAGATGCGGTCAAGATCGTCGGCGGCCGGGTACGACATGATGATCCCACTACAGCGACGTCGTCGTGGACGCCGGCGGCAACGGACGCTGGGTTCGTCGTCAATGTTGCTCGTGGCATCGACGACTATCTTGGTGAAATATTCAGCAAGCAGCCTGGCGCGGCTTGGCATGTCGGCGAACGCGCCCGATCGGTCGAGATAGTGTCGGATGTCGACGATCCAGGTGTTACCCATGGCTTGTCAACGGCACGGTAGCGTTGGCGATGCAGTTCACCAAGTTCATCGAGGCCATCATCACGAATCTGCCGGACTCACCTACACCATTTCGCTGAGAACTTCCTCGCAGCCACTGGTTGGTTTCGTTCACCACAAATGCCAGCAGCGGCCGCTCCGCGTATTGGTCGGCATACTGATGCCGAGCACTGTCCGAACCGTCGTCGCCGAGGGCGTGTTCTGAGAAATCTACGGCCCCTATCCAGCGTTGCATTTGCCGCTGCTGCTCATCCTCGGTAATCATCGGCCACCGCAAGCCCGACTCTTTCATCGCTTGGTAGCACACCAGCAAAATATTCAGCAGAAATTCGACATCATCAATATGGGCGCCAAGCTTGGGTTGCGCTAAGCATGAGGCGAGCAGATGGGGTTGATCACGATAAATCTCTTCCGCCAACTCTTCGTTTTGGAGCAAGCTCACGGAACTCACCTTACGGATCGCCGCCGCAACGTTTTCCATGGTGATCCGGTTCATGCCGCAATCTTGCGCGCTGAGGAATTTCGAAGGTAACGTCAAATCAAATCCTGTGACGGACCGCAGCTACGGCGACGAAATTGGAAGGACGTTGCGTCACTCTAAGCGGCCTCCACTTTCGGACGCCCGCCACGCTTGCCGTTTTCCCTAGAAGCCCTTGCTTTAACTGGGCTGCGGCTCGCACCCCCGATTTTTCCGATCTGTTGCATCCACCGCCGTGAGCCGAAGGCGCCTTCGATAAGTCCGGGCACATACAGATCTGCATCGAGCAGCGGCCAATGAAGGCCCAGCCCGTTCGGACTAATCTTGATTTTCGCCAACTTTGATCGTGGTGCATCAGCGAGCCCTTCAGCCAACGCCACTGGGAACGAAAATTCGCAGCCGCCTTCGAGCGTAATCACGATCAGACCGCGCCGTGAATCGTAGCGTACAGCTCGAGCGATTGGTCCACGCGACACCGCCGCCGCACCGCGCGCATTCGCTGCATTAAACTGTTCCTTAGTAATTGCCATGGATCATCCTCCAAGCCGCGCACAATCGATGCAAATGGGGCTGCAGTAGGCGGGCCAAACGATTGACGTCCGGCCAGGAAAAACTAAAGTTCTCGCGCAATTCAAGCGGTCCGCTTGGACAGTTCAGATTGAATACCGCCTGCAGTCGGCCCTCCCAAACGTGGACATGTGCGGGTCGATGATCGTTTGTGAAGATCATGACCCGAACCCGGCCGAAGCGAAGAACCGTAGGCACCAAATCATTATAACCCAAGCATGGTTAGGTATATATCGGAAACCACGGTCATCTGAACGCGCTGCACTACCAACCCGATCAAGCTTTCTGACACATTTGCGAACCGTCATTTCCAACCCAGGCCAGGAATTGATACAGATCACGCTCGTCAGCGAGAAGATTCCGCAGATATCCACAGAAATCCTGTAACAGCCACACTTTTGAGGGGGCCTTCGTGGGGATATTTTCGATTTCGGATTTCAATAAGGTGTTCTAAATCAGATACTTGTGCGTAGAATTTGGTGGCTACACGGCCCACCAATTTTCGATGTTCTTCAATTCTTGCGAGCACGACTAGTGTTCGACGTCGCCGTTTGCGATGGCGCACGCAAGCTCTCAAACATCGAAAAGACCCAGGGCCGAACGGCCAGCAGCGCAGCGATACTGCGCTTTTCCTTGGACGGTAACGAGCGATCCAGCTCCGCCACGTCACGAAACTCAGCCGCCACACGCGCCATTTTCCGCAGAAAGACCTTGCTTGACGCCTCGGAAAGTTCGGCCGAGAGAAAGTGCAGGGCTTCGCCGCCTCGCGCGAACTCCGTCTGCAAGAACTCGTGACGGATCTGTTTTTCATAGCGAAGTCGCAGAGGCCCATCGCGCCGCCAGGCAATGACGGAGGCTGCGCGAGCGCATGCGCGGAGTTTGGAACGCAACTCGATCAAGCGCAGCCCATCGAGCCGAACCATCCAGCGGCGCACGGCACGCTCATCCACACCGAGCTCCACGCTCACGTCGCGCCCGCTTCGCCCGTCCGGACCAACTGTTGACTTGTCATCCGAAAATTGGTGAATGGCTTGCACTTAAGCATCGAATTGATCCGAACCGACTGTTCCAGAGCGATTGGTATTGGCACTTGTTGGGCCTCACCGATGGCGCAAGCGAGGATCCATGCTAATGGTGGGTATTTTCAGAAAGGCTCTTCAGGCGGTGGCGATCTGGGTTGCGGTGCTCCTGGTTATGTCGGCGGTCTGGCGCCCTGCGCTGTATCTCCCGCAGCTTTGGATGGTCGCGATCGTCAGCCTATTTGTGAACATGCTGCAGCCCTCGTACCGGCCCCTCGAACGCTCGCGCACCCCGGAGGATCGCGGCACGGCCGCGCAGATCCTTTGGACTGTTTATTGCACGCAAGCCGCGGCGCTGGTTGAATTGGTATGGCGACGACCGGTCGCTTTGCCGCTTGATTTGCTCACCTGGTGCGCATGGTTGGCAATGCTCGGCGGTCTTACCCTACGAACCAGTGCTGTCATGTTGCTGGGGCCTTGGTTCACTTGGAATGTAAGCGTGCAGGACGGTCAAGCACTTGTTAGTCGCGGTCCGTATCGCTACAT
>Ga0116230_10000430_pt1 | contig 36806 bp, 34 predicted proteins | sample S1TSphfallax_3_FD_88678 | JGI IMG/M metagenome (GOLD analysis project Ga0116230, IMG submission 88678) | Host-associated microbial communities from peat moss isolated from Minnesota, USA - S1T2_Fd - Sphagnum fallax MG | ecosystem: Host-associated > Plants > Peat moss > Unclassified | place... | reverse complement strand
GATTTTGCACCGTCGCATTCCGGGGAACGTAAGCCGTCGACCCGGAGCCGGAACTGGCCATCAGATCGGCGTCCAGATAGCGCGATCCACCCCAAAACATCTGCTGGACGTCCTGATTGCCGGAGATGTAGTACACGGTGCCCTGATTGTCGGTGGAAAATGAAGTGCCTTGTGCGGTCAGCAGACCGGAGCCGGAACTGGCCGTCCAATTGGAATCCACCCAGGTGCTTCCGCCCCAGTACAGTTCATGGACGCCTTGGTCGGCGCCCGCATACCAAACGTGGCCGCTGGTGTCGGCGGTGGGCGAGGTGCCCGCCAGCACGGTCATGCCGGAACCGGAATTGGCGGTGATGTTAATGTCGGCATCGCCTCCGCCGCTGGCAAACATTTGATGCACGCACTGATCCGTGCCGACGAAGTAGACCACTCCGCTGTTGTTCGTGGCCAGGGTGGTTCCCAAAGCCACCAGCGTGCCGCTTCCCGCGCCCTGAGTCCAGTTCACATCCATCCACTGGCTGCCGCCCCAATACATCTGATGGACGCATTGGTCGGTTCCGACGTACCAGACGTTGCCGCTGGTGTCGGCGGCGGGCGAGATTCCGGGCAAGGAGGTCATTCCCGATTGCGAACTGGTCATCAGATTGATGTCGAGCCACTTGCTTCCGCGCCAGAGCATCTGATGAATGTTTTGATCTGAGCCGTTATAGTAAACGGTTTGATTATTGTTGGTGGCTACGCCAGAGCCGGCCGAAACGGACAAGCCAGAGCCGGAACTGGCCATCAGGTAGATGTCGAGCTACTGGCTTCCGCCCCAGAACATCTGATGCACGGTGTTATCCGATCCGGTGTAGTAGATCACTCCGCTGCCGGTGGAAGTGGCAACCTGCGATTGGCCGCGCGATGGCAACGGCAGCATGGCGGACGCGACGATTGCCAGGAGTGCGCATTTCAACTGCAGGCGGGTTGCTACAGGGGTGAGTTCCAAGCTGTTCTCCGAGGTTTTATGCTAGAGAAATTACCAGAAAGCGCGGGGATTGGACAGCTCGCTAAATTACCGGCACTGGTTCGGCGTTGCGCCTGCGGCCGCATACGCTACCCTTAGAAAGAGTACACCCACAAAACGCATGGCAAATTTTAGCGAGGTCATCGAAAACGCGGCGGCGATTGCCAAGGGCATGGGCATCACGTTCAAGGAGATGCTGCAGCCCGCCATTACGGAAGAGTATCCGGACGGGCCGGCGGTTTTGCAGGAGCGGTTTCGCGGGGCGCATGTTTTGCAGCGGGATGAGCATGGGCTGGAGAAGTGCGTCGCGTGCTTTTTGTGCGCGGCGGCGTGTCCGGCCGATTGCATCTATATAGAAGCGGATGAGAACACCGCCGAGCAGCGCATCAGCGGCGGCGAGCGGTACGCCAAGGTTTACAACATCGACTACAACCGCTGTATTTTCTGCGGTTATTGCGTGGAAGCGTGCCCGACAGACGCCATCACGCATGGGCATGCGTTTGAGCTGGCCAGCTACAACACATCCACTTTGATCTACCGGAAAGAACAGATGCTGGTGCAGTTGCCGGAAGGCGGGCTGAGGCCGCCGCAGCATAGCCCCGCGCCTGCGGGCGACAGCCATTAGTAAGCCGATTGCCCACGGATGGCAGCACGCCATCCTGCCGCACACGCCGAGCGCGCATGGGAGAACGCTTTCGCGTGCCGGATGTTGTGATTGTCCGAGGCGGACGCCCGGCAGGACGCATCATCACTTCGACGCCGGAGATAGCGGTGGAAGTTCTGTCGCCCGACGATCGCGCCGCCGATGTCCAAGGCAAAATTGACGATTATCTCCAGTTCGGCATTCCGGCCGTCTGGCTGATTGATCCCGAGCGCCAGCGCGCCTGGATTCACACCAAAGAAGGCGCGCGCGAGGCGCTGGACCGGGTGCTGCGCAATCCAGCCGGCGGCCTGGAGGTTCCTCTCAGCGCGGTGTTCCCGGAACTGCTGTAGTCTGGTTGCTGCTCGGATGTTGTGCGGCGGCACGATCCTGATGTGCTAGCGTGATTCGCAGAGGGACGCATGTCATCATCCAGACGTGATTTTTTGAAGGTCAGCCTGAGCGCTGCCGCGCTGCCCGCAGTGGCTGGGGCCGTTGTTTCCACTGCCAAGCCCGCCGCGACCGACTGGGTCACGCTGGGAAAATCCAATGTGCAGGTGACGCGGCTGGCGTTTGGCACGGGCACGCATTCCGGCGCGCAGCAGCGGCATCTGGGGCAGGAAGAGTTCACGCGGCTGGTGCGCTATGCCTATGACCAGGGCATCCGTTTTTTTGAGACCGCCGACGCCTATCATGGCATGCCGGAGATGCTTTCGGTGGCGCTGAAGGGGCTGCCGCGCGATTCATACCGGCTGATGACCAAGTATGACGTGCATCATTCAGAAGATCCCATGGCGGCCGTACACCGGCTGAACGCGGCTTTGGGCGCCGAGTATGTCGATATCATGCTGCTGCATTGCCTGCGCAGCCCCAACTGGCCGGACGAGACGAAGCATTTGCAGGATGCCTTTCAAGAGGCCAAACAGAAAAAACTGATGCTGGCGCATGGGGCGTCGGTGCATGGCAAGCAGGCGCTGGCGGCGTTTCCTGGGCATCCGTTTATGGACGTGGCGATGATCCGGATGAACCACAACGGCACACGCATGGATACGCCGTCTTTGCAGGATATCGACGACCGCGGCGATGTGCCGTTCGTGGTGGATCACATGCAGCGGACGAAGGCCGGCGGCGCGGGCATTATCAGCATGAAGCTGGTGGGCGAAGGGCAGTTTAAAAATCCGGACGACCGCCAGGCGGCGGTGAATTTTGCGTTTCGCAAAGCGGGCGTGGATTGCGTCACCATTGGCTTTGGCAGCACGGCTGAGGTGGACGAAGCGATTCAGCGCATTTCCGCGGCATTGAACGCTTGATTCTGTACCGCTAGGCCGCGCACTGGGCCGCTACCAGGCGGTTGAGCTGCTCCAGCAGTTTTTCTTTGTTGATGGGCTTGGTGAGGTAGCCGTCCATGCCGGCCGCGCGGCAGCTTTCTTCATGCTCCGGCAGGGCGTGCGCCGTCAGGGCGATGATGCAGGTGTGCGTGTTGCGGAGCCGGTCGCGCTCGCGAATCAGGGCGGTTGCCTCCAGCCCGTCCATTTCGGGCATTTGCAAGTCCATCAGAATGACGTCGAAGGCATGCTCCTCTGAGCGCTCCACCGCTTCACGGCCGTTTGAGGCGAGCGTGACGGCATGGCCGGCCTTTTCAAGCAAGCGCCGGCCCACGATTTGGTTCACTGGATTGTCTTCCACCAGCAGGATGTCGAACGTGCGTTCGGCGGCTGCATTTTGGGCGACGGCGACCGCAGCCGCAGGCTGGCGGGTTTGCGGCAGGGCGGTGTCTTGCGGTGGCAGAAAAGGCAGACTGAAGTAAAACGTGCTGCCTTGGCCCGGTTCGCTTTCCACCCAGATTTTTCCGCTCATAGCCGTGATCAGGCGCGTGCAGATGGTCAGACCCAGCCCGGTTCCGCCAAAGCGTCGGGTGGTGGAAGCGTCGGCCTGGGAGAAGGCCTCAAAGATGAGTTCCTGTTTGTCGGGCGGAATACCAATGCCGGTGTCCTGAACGCAAAATGTCACGGAAAGCGGATCGGTCGGAGAAGATTCGGCGGATAAAGTAATGCTGCCGGCATGAGTAAACTTGATGGCGTTGCCAAGCAGATTAATGATGATTTGGCGCACGCGCACGGAATCGCCGCGAACCAGGGCAGGGACGCGCGGATCGATTTTCAGGGCGAGCTGGATTCCCTTGCGCTCGGCTTGCAGGCTGAACATGGCAAGAGCTTCGGAAACCAGCTTGTGAAGGTCGAGGTCGGCGAATTCGATGACCAGTTTTCCGGCTTCCAGTTTTGAGAAATCGAGAATTTCGTTGATGACGGCCAGCAGATATTCGGCTGAGTTGCAGGCGCTGCTGAGGCATTCCTTGCGGTCTTTTTCCGACGCCGTTTCCATGGCCAGATTAATCATGCCGATGACGCCGTTCAGCGGCGTGCGGATTTCGTGGCTCATGTTGGCGATGAAGAACGACTTCGCCCGGTTCGCTCCTTCGGCGGCCACGCGCGCGGCCTCCAGTTCGCGCGACCGTTCGAGATCGCGGAAGCGCTGCACCAACTGGTCCCAATAGGCCACCTGAAGGCGGCTGCCCTGCAAAACGGCAAAGACCAGGAGCATGCACGAAGCCATCACCACCGCATAGCCGCGTTCGCCGCAAAAAATCCAGGCCGCCACCGTGCCCGGAACAAGATGTCCATACAAATTCAGCTTGCGCAGCCCCGGATTGGGCACAAAAGCGGCCAACGCTCCCCCGGTGCAGGCGCTCATCGCGATGATGGAAACGCTGTACGTCCAGCAACTGACGCCATAGAACATGGTAATGGCGGCATGCATGAAGCCGGCGGTGAAGGAGACGGCAAACACCGAACAGGCAATGAGAACGCGCCAAAGCATCGGGTTGAATGAATAGAGTTCTTCGCTGATGGCCAGGATTCCCATGCGGGAAAGCAGCGCCATCAGCAAGACGCAGGTAGCCACCACCATGACATGGGTGTGTTCACGATAGATGTCCGTGGTCTTGTATAGGACCAGCAGGAAAAGGGGATAGCCGTATAGGGCGTGAATCAGGCGCGTGCCTTGGTCCAGGTCAACCTGACGCTCGGCGCGCGCGCGGAATTCGGGGCTTACTCTTTCAATCGCTTTGGGAAACCAGAGGTTCATTGCCAATGGAGTCATCGGCGTAAGCTGGATAAAACTTGAATGGCGCGGTGATTTGAGAGTTTTAAGAGGGGTAGTACGCCCGCTTAGCACCCTCAAATGGTAGGCAAGATTTCTACTTCAAAACCTTCACCTGGGCATTCGGCGGCTGGGGCAACACGAATTTGTCCGGCGTGGCTTCGGGGCCGTTCATTTTCATGTCAATCACTTTCAGAACCAGTTCATATCCGTCCTGGGGCCGCTGAATGTCGATGGTGCCGGGAAACGGAACGCCGGAATAGGTTCGCCAGTCGGAATAGCGGGTCTGGCTGGTGATGTAGCCGGCGGGGTCGAACGTTTTCTGGCGGGTGATGGCCAGCGTCAAGCGGTCAAAATAGAGGTTGCGAACCGGCGTGTAGTTGTTCCCGTCGCGATGGATGAACATCAATATATACACCGATTTTGTCTCGTCGGTGTCGTCTTCAAGCAGCGTGATGTTGCCGGGATCGGGCGGATTGATCAGCAGCGCGGTGCGGAACGCGCTGGGCCGCAGATTTTCCAGTTTGTTGGGTGAATCGGCGGGAAGATCGTCCCGGCCTTCGATGAACTGGTTCTTGGGCGGAATGGAGACCTTAAAGTCGTTGCCGAGCGAGAGCATGTCGAAAGCGGTGCCGTGGACGACCGGGTCCAGGCCGATGACGCGGATATCGCTGGGGCGCCGATAAAAAACGATGCCGGAAATAGTGGGATAGTCCGTGACTTGGCCGCCGTAGAGGTTGCCGACCGAAGGCGACATTTCCACCTTCATCTGAAAGGAATGCAGCGGATCGGAAACGGCGCGTATGCGGTCAATCAATTCCTGCTTGGTGGCCTTGAGAAGAGGCTGGTTCACTTTTTTGCCCGCCGGAACCACCGTTCTATGTCTGACGAGGCAGGAAGAGCACAGCAAAGCAAGCGTAACCAGCTCAATCAAAACCACAGACGAGGCAAGCCGGAGCCTTGCCTTTAAAACTTGCATCCTTATGCAGTGTAGTAGGTCGGCTGAAAAAAGCTATTTGGCCGCGTCTTCTTTCACTTTGGTTGCTTTGAAGGTGCCGGAGTAATCCTGGAAAGACCAGTCGCCGCTAAGGGTGCCGTCGTCAGCCAACTGGCCGGTGATTTTCATGGTTCCCGGACCCACTTCTTCGGAGTTGGCGGGGAATTCCAGCGCCAGTTTCTTTTCGCTGTAGGTGCCGGCCACGGCCGCGCCATTCTTGTCGCTTTCGCTGATGCCCCATTTGCCGGTGACTTTGTCGGCGTTCACTTCAAAAAGCGCATCGAATTCACGGTCGCCGCCGGGGGTGTCGAAAACGAAATGCCATTTGCCTGCCACCGAATCGGGTTCAGCGGTGCGGCCCAGCGGCGCCCACAAAAACCCTAAAACTGCCAGAAGAGCGAAAACGGTTTTGATCATAAAATGAATGTCGGCCTCCCAAAGCCTTCCGTGATTATAGTCAAGCGCGCGGGACGGTCCTGCACAAACGCTTCGCCGTGGTGGACGCCGATGAGCGAGCCGAAGAAACGGTCGCGCGATTCCAGGCCGTACAAATAATCGTTCATGCCCTGCGGCACCAGGCCGTTTTCCTCCGCCGTTTTCGAAAACTGGGTTTCGTGCAGGCGCAGCAGCTCCAGCTTGCGCGCATAGACGGCGGAAATGTCGGTGACGAAGGCGGGCTTTTCGTAGTTGTGCAGCAGGTAGTAGAGAAACAGATCGGGCTTGTGCGGCGCGCTGACGCCGTCCAGCTTGCGCAGCGTGCAGAAGAGCGCAGAATTTCGCACCATGGCGCCGGCGGCCGCATGGTCGGGATGGCGGTCCTCCCAGTAAGGAGCCATGACGATGCGCGGGCGGTGGAGGCGAATGACGCCGGCGATCAGGCGGCGCGTTTCGGGCGTGTCAACAAGGCCGCAATCGGGCAGCGAAAGCGTTTCGCGCGCGGACGCGCCGGCAAATTCAGCGGCTGCCTGGGCTTCGGCCGCGCGCTCGTCCGTTGTGCCGCGCGACCCCATTTCCCCGGCTGTCAGATCGATAATGGCGAAGCGCAGCCCTTGCTGCCGCATGAGCAGGATCGTGCCGCCCGCGCCCCATTCCACATCGTCCGGATGCGCTCCGAACAATAAAACGTCCACTTGCATAATCCATACTAATTGGATCGTGAAAAATTCAAATTCGTCTCAATCGCTGCATTTGAACCGGCGGGCCTGGTTGCGTAATGTGTTGCGTAATGTGTCGCGCGCGGGCGGCGCGGCTGCCTTGCTGGGCGCCATTCCTTTGGACGCGGCCACCACGCCGCCTTCCATTGCGGCGCTGGAATCCATGCGCGCGCAGGCCAAGCCCATCACGACCGCCGAACGCCAGGCTCGCATTGAGCGCGCCCAGGAATTGATGGGCCAGTTCAAGATTGACGCCCTCATGATGGCGGGCGGCACATCGCTGAACTATTTCACCGGCATCCGCTGGGGCAACAGCGAGCGGCTGTTCTCGGTGGTCATTCCCGCCAAGGGGCGCGCGTTCTCGGTGTGTCCGTCGTTTGAAGAGAGCCGCGCGGTGGAACAGATTGCCAAGAGTCCGCTGACTGACGCCCAGATTATGACTTGGCATGAGGATGAAAGCCCATTTGCGCTTCTGGCCAAGGGGTTGAAGGAGCGCGGCATTGCCACCGGCGCAATTGGCGTGGAAGAGCGCGTTCCGTTTGCTTTCAGCGATGAGATCAGAAAAGCGGCGGCGGGCGCAACGCTGGTGAGCGCCAATCCGGTGACGGCGGGCTGCCGCATGATCAAGTCGGCGCATGAGCTGGAACTGATGAGCATCGCCAACACCGCGACCCTGAAAGTTTACAAAGCGGTTTGGCAGGCCCTGCAGCCCGGGATGACACAGGGTGACGCCCGAAACCTGGTGGAGGCCGCTTACGCCAAGGTGGGCTTTCCCGGCGAGGCCAGCATTCAGGTGGGTGAATACAGCGCCAATCCGCACGGCAGCTTGACGCCGCAAACCATTCACGAAGGCACGCTGGTGCTGATTGACGACGGCTGCACCGTGGAGGGCTATCAATCCGACATCACGCGATCATTCGTGCTGGGCAAGCCTACGGATAAGATGAAGCAGGTTTTTGACATTGTGCATGCCGCCCAGAAAGCCGCGCTGGAGGCGGTGCATGTGGGCGCGGAATGCCAGTCCATTGACGCAGCCGCGCGCCAGGTGATCACCGACGGCGGCTACGGCCCGGACTACAAATATTTTGGGCATCGCGTGGGCCACGGTATCGGCATGGACGGGCATGAGTGGCCGTACCTGGTGCGCGGCAACAAGACTTTGCTGCAGGCCAACATGTGCTTCAGCGATGAGCCGGGAATCTATATTCCGGGCGAGTTTGGCGTGCGGCTGGAAGACGATATGCATGTCACTCCCGAAGGCGGGGTTTTGTTCACGCCCCAGAGCCATTCGCTGGAACACCCGTTTGATTAGCACGTAGAATTTTCTACTTGCTGAAATTAATGCAGCCGGCGATAAGGTGAAAGGCCCGTAAATAGGGCGTTTCGCGTATGGCACTCCAGATGCATATGGTTAAGCCGGAGGCTTTAAATAGAATATGCTCTGGTACACATGGGTGTTCTTAGTGATTGCGCTTTTGGCGGCGGTGTTGGGTTTTGGCGGAGTGGCTGCGGCCGCTGCCGGAATTGCCAAGATTTGCTTCGTTGTTTTCTTGGTGCTGTTTGTCATCAGCATTCTGGCTGGCCGGCGCAGCGTTGTTTAATGATTGTGACTCGGACAGAAATCCTGTCCGAGTCACTTCTGTCTAGCGGTACCAGCGTCCGTCAAAATGACGCTCCCGCCATTCGCGACGCCGGATGATTTCGCGCTGGCGGGCGATATAGCGGTCGTGACGGATCACAACGCAGCGCTCTTGCGCGGACGCAACGGCTGGGTGAAACAAGCCAGCCAATGCAAAAGCCATCAATCCAAATAATCCAACCCTTTTTGTGTTCATTGGGAACCTCCTCTCAGGTTCTGCTCTAGAGATGTGTCTGGAGGCCTCACCCGTTACGACTCGATGGCACGGGTTCTCATTAACGGCAGATGAAGCTGCTGGCGTCGTTGGTGTCGCCTGCGCCTTTATATTGGGCCACTTGCGGGTAAGGGCACAGCGGGCGCGTCATCTGCACTCCCTGGCGCGGGTTATCGCCCTTGTATTTTGTCGCGATCACGGAGGTGGGAGCGGTTCCGGTCTCTACCCATTTTTCCAAGGCTTCGAAAATTCCGCCATCCGTCGCCGGAGTTCCAAACTGCCCCAGCACCGTCGGCCCAGGGCCGCCCAGGCAATGCTGCATCCCCGGCACCATGTAAAGCCGCACGAACTTGTCCGCCTCGCCCGCGCCCAGTTTGGCTTGCACGCTGGCGAAATAATGGATCGTGTTTTGCGGGGCAATGGCGGGATCGTTCCAGCCGTGATAAAGAATCAGCTTGCCGCCGCGCGCCTCGAATTTTCTCAGGTCCGGATCAGTGGAGTTCAAGGCGCGTGCCGTCTTTTCGTCGGCGGCATGCACGGCGGCGTCGACGGTCGCGTTAAACGGATTCCATGCAGGATCGTCGAACACCATGTACCGGAAATAGTTGGCGAAAAAGCCCGAGCCGGCGCCCGCGCCGGGGCCTTCGCCCAAAATCCAGCTAGACCAGCCTCCGCCGCCCAGTTCGCCTCCCGGAGTGTGACCGGGAAACACGTTCGGCGCGCCTGCATACAAAGATTTCAGAAAGCGCACCTGCGGCGCGGTCAGGCAGCTCAGCGCGTCCTCGCTTTTGCACAGCAGCACAGCGGGATCAAAGTGGCAGCGCGAAGGGTCGCTGATAATGCCATCTTTCACGCCATCCAGCGCATCGCAGGCCGCGAGTGTGGCTTCACTGATGGCGGGCAGTTTCATGGATGAGATGTAAGCCGCTGGATCGCGCAGCATCTGAAAATTAGCCGCGCCGCTGGCCAGCAGTTTGGTCCAGTTATTGGCGGGCGCTCCGGCCAGAATGCCGTCGAAATCTTCGGGAAACCTTTGCGCTTCCATTAACGCTTCGCGCCCGCCGTCGGAGCAGGCGTCGAAGTAAGCGCGTTTCGCGGGCGTGCCGTAAAAAAGCTCCGTCAGCCGCTTTGCGTTTTCGGTGGTCAGGTGGAGCGCGCGCCAGCCGAAGTCGTCAATTTTTTCGGGATGTTTGTAGGCCCAGCTTGCGTCCACGCCATCAGCCTGATGTCCGGTGTCGGTGGCAGCGGTGGCAAAGCCGCGCTTGAGGTTGGTGCCCAACTGATCGAAACTGATTTGCCCTGCGAAGCCGCCGTTGCCCACGCCCAGATATTTTTCGTTCCAGCCCGAGGCGGGCAGCCAGACTTCAAAGCGGATGTCGGAATCGGAAGTGGGGCGGATGGTTCCGGCCACGCGGCAAAATTCGGGCAGACCGGCGACTGGATTTCCATACGGCGCGTTGAATGTTCCGGCCGGGACGAGGACTGCCGTGGAAATGGTGGTGTCCGGCAGTTTGGCCTTGGCAAGGGCGGGACAATCTGAAGCGGAGGCCGAAGCCCAGGCGGAAACGCTGAACAAAAGGAGTGCGGGCAGCGGGAATTTGCGCATGGCGTTCCTTACGATCATACTGGCCCGCTACAATCACAAAGCAATATGGCGCAAACACCCTGGGGCGAAATGCCCGTGCAAGACAGTCACGTGCATTTCTTTTCCCGCAATTTCTTCAACGCCCTGGCGCGGCAGAAAAACTTGGGCGGAGCGCATGAGTTGGAAAACGACTTGCAAAGCCTGCTGGGCTGGGATATGCCGCCTTCCGAGCCCGCGCTGCTGGCCAAAACCTGGGTGGATGAACTGAACAAGCACGGCGTGGAAAAAATAGCGCTCATGGCCAGCATGCCTGGCGATGAAGCCAGCGTGGCCGCGGCCGTGGCTCATGATCCGCACCGCTTCTATGGCTATTTCATGCTGGACCCGACGCAGCCCGATGCGGTGTCGCGCATGGCCGAAGCCGTGAAGAACCCGCACCTGCATGCGGTGTGCTTGTTTCCCGCCATGCACACCTACTCGATTGCCGACGCGCGCGTGGTTCCCATTCTGGAGCTGGCTTCCGACCATCACCTGGCAGTTTTTGTCCACTGCGGCGCGCTCAGTGTGGGCGTGCGGCAGAAGCTGGGCTTGCCCAGCCAGTTTAATCTCAGTTATTCAAATCCCCTGCATCTGCATCCGGTGGCTTTGCATTTTCCGCGCATCCGTTTCGTGGTGCCGCACTTTGGCGCCGGCCTGCTGCGCGAGACGCTGATGGTGGCCGACCTTTGCCCGAACGTTTACATTGACACGTCCAGCGGCAATGGCTGGATGAAATATGAGGGGCTAGACTTGCTGACCGTGTTTCAGCGCACGCTGGAAGTGATTGGCACCGGCCGCCTGCTGTTCGGCAGCGATTCCAGCTATTTCCCGCGCGGCTGGAACCATGCCATTTTTGAACAGCAGACCAAGATCCTGTATGAAGCCGGCATTGATGTCACCGATGTGACAAAAATTCTTCGGTTCAATTTGGAAAATGTTCATTCTGAACGCTTATCGGTCGGAATAACCTGACGAAAACCTTTTCCGCGGAGCCGCCACTTTGTTTGCGTTATGTCTAAGCTCCACGTGAAAAGCCGCAGCCGCTTCCGCACCATTCAGCGGGCGTCGGCAGTGAATCTGCCATTTCCCATTCATCCGCAAATGCGGCTGGCGCTGCTGAGCGAGAGCGCCCCGGCATTTGGCGTGCTGGAGCCGTTCCGGCCCGAATCGGCGCTGCATTTGCAGGGCTTTGCCCCCAACATGCTGGCCGGCAGCGCCGCTGACCTGCAGAACCTGGCCGAGCAGGCAGACCTGGGCACGCTAAACCTTTCCTGCGTGGACCATGCCGTGATTGTGCTGACGCGCTGCGGTCAGGAACCCATCACCGATGTGGCGCGCGTCGTGCTCTGGCAGGTTTTCGGCGTTCCTGTGTTTGAAATTTTCATTGGACACGACAATGCCATTCTGGGCTATGAATGCGAACTGCATGAAGGCTGGCATTTGGCCCCGGATGTGGATTTTTCCGAAACCGGCGGCGAACTGCTGCTGGACGCGCCCGGTGTCAGCGGACTGCGCACCGCGCTCAGCGGCTTCGTGACACATGACAAATGCCCGTGCGGACGGCTGGGTCCGCGCTTAATGGACGTCCGTCCGCTCCAGCGCGAAGCAGAAGAGCGGCAGCGCTGGGCTGCCACCGCTTAATCCCGACTCAGGCGCAACTTCTGACCATCCGTTTTCCAAGCCATAATCAGCGAAATTACCTTCGGCGGATCGCCCGCGCGGCCGCCCAGGGCCGTCAGCGGCATCGCGCTTTCCTGCGCCGCGTTCACAAACTTCTTCGCAGCAAACTCGCCCAGATCTTTTTTCATCTGCTGAATCACCGGATGGTTGTCCGCAACCGGCTGAAGCGCGCCAGGCGGCGTTCCAGGCACGCCAAGTCACTCTGGTGACGCGGCCATGGCAAACTAACTCAAGATGAGCGAAGTGGAACAAGCGCGGCGAAAGCTCCTGGACGGAGTTCGCCATTTCACCAATGAAATTTTTCCCGAGAAGAAAGACGCCTATGAAAAAGTGATGCGTTTCGGCCAAAGCCCGCACACGCTTTTCCTGACCTGCGCCGATTCGCGCATTGAGCCGGCAGCCGTCACGCAATCGCAGCCAGGAGAGGTGTTTGTGTCGCGCAACATTGGCAACCTGGTGCCGGCCTATGGCGAGATGATGGGCGGCATTTCGGCCGTCATTGAATACGCGGTGGCCGCGCTGGAGGTGAAGCAGGTGGTCATTTGCGGCCATTCCGATTGCGGCGCCATGAAGGGACTGCTGAATCCGGACCAGGTGGCCGCCCTGCCCACCGTGCGCCGCTGGCTGCGCAATGCGGAGGCCGCCCTGAGCGTGGCCCAGGCTTTGCACGGTGCCGAAGAAGCGCCCCCGCTGCTGGATTTGCTGATTCAGCAAAATGTGCTGCTCCAGTTGAGCCATTTGAAAACGCACCCCTCCATTGCCGGCGCGCTGGCGAAGGGCAAGGTGGAAGTGTCCGGCTGGGTTTACGACATTGGCCACGGCACGGTGAGCATTTACGACGAGGAGACGAAGAGGTTTGAGCCAGTGAGCGCGGCCTCGGCTGATGTGGCAGTCTCGTAGACTGGAACCTAAAGTGACGAATCAGGAACTGGAGGCATTGCTTTGCGATCTGGAGTCCGACACGGTTGAGCGCACAATATCCGTCAAGGACACCGATAAGTTCGGCGAGGCCATCTGTGCTTTCGCGAATGATTTGCCAGACCATCGCCGCCCGGGTGTCCTTTTTGTGGGCGCAGCGGATGATGGTTCGTGCGCCGGGATTGAAGTGACTGATCAGCTCTTGCAGAATTTGGCTGCCATTCGGTCTTCGGGAAACCTTCTTCCACAGCCATCCATGGCCGTGGAGAAGCGCCAACTTGCGGGCTGCGAGCTAGCGGTGGTGACGGTTCAGCCTGCCAGCGATACGCCCGTCCGATACAAGGGCGTGGTTTGGATTAGGGTCGGTCCGAGCCGCGCCAAGGCCAATCCGCAGGACGAAAGACGCCTGATTGAAAAACGCCGTTATTACGATCAGCCATTCGATATCAGGCCCATTCCTTCGGCCGCATTGGAGGATTTAGATCAGGATCTCTTTGACAACACCTATCTGCCCGCAAGTGTCTCGCCCGAAATCCTGGCTGAAAATGAGCGCAGCTATGTCCAGCGGCTCTCCTCAGTTCGTTTCTTGAGCGCGAGCGCGGAAGGTTCGCCCACAGTGGTGGGTTTGCTGACTATTGGGCGCGACCCGCTCCGGTTTCTATCGGGCGCATATATTCAATTCCTTCGCATTGACGGTGTCGAATTGACTGACCCGATACTTGACCAGAAGGTGATTGACGGTCCTATTCCCCGGATGATTGAGCAATTAGACGATGTGCTGAAAGCTCATAACTCGGTGTCCAGTGACTTTACGTCGGGCCGGACTGAAGTGCGAGAACCTCAATATCCATTCGTTGCCCTGCAGCAAATAACACGCAATGCGGTGATGCACCGTGTCTACGAAGGGACCGGCGCGCCGGTCCGGATCACCTGGTTCCGCGACCGAATCGAAGTGAACAGCCCCGGCGGCCCTTATGGCAATGTGACGAATGCTAATTTTGGCCAGCCAGGAATTACCGATTATCGAAACCGCCATGTGGCCGAGGCTATGAGCAATCTCGGTTATGTCCAGCGTTTCGGGCTGGGGATTGCCTTGGCGCGCCGCGAGATGGAGAAAAACGGCAATCCTCCCATTGAATTCACGGTCAACAGCAGTTACGTGCTTGCCCTCTTGAGAGCGAGATAATTGTGATTCCCGTTGTTGCTTTTTTTAATAACAAAGGCGGAGTTGGCAAGACCACGCTGGTTTACCACGTTGCCTGGAAACTGGCCGATCTGGGAGTTCAGGTGTTGGCGGCCGATCTGGATCCTCAGTCAAATCTAACGGGTGCCTTTCTGGACGAGGATGAGTTGGAACAGATTTGGCCCGACCCGCCGGCGCTCCCGAAGACAATCTTCGGAAGTTTGCGGCCTTTGATTAAAGGCACAGGCGATATAGCCGATGTTCCAGTTCGATTGATTAATTTATATTTAAGCTTGGTTCCAGGCGATATCGCGCTATCGTCATTTGAAGACGAGTTATCGGCGCAATGGCCGAACTGCCTGGATGGCAGGGAGCGCGCGTTCAGGGTGACGTCGGCGTTTTGGCGCATACTTCAGAGTTCCGCCGCGCAGTCCGGCGCGCAAGTGATCCTGATGGACCTTGGGCCGAACTTAGGCGCCATCAACAGGGCGGCGCTCATTGCAGCGGACTTTATCGTCGTTCCGCTGGCGGCGGATTTGTTTTCTTTGCAAGGCTTGAGGAATCTTGGACCGTCTATTCGAAATTGGCGGGCGGAATGGAAGAGCCGAATCGCGCAAAATCCTGAGCCGGATCTTGTGCTGCCCAAAGGCGAAATGTCGCCTGCTGGGTACGTGGTCTTGCAGCACGCTCTGCGGCTGGATCGCCCGGTCCAGGCATATGCAAAATGGATGGAGCGAATTCCGCGCGAGTATGCAAAATCGGTCTTGGGGATGCAGCCAAATGCCACCGGGTGTGTCGATTCAAATCAGATCGCGCTCTTGAAGCATTACCGAAGTCTTATGCCGATGGCGCAAGAAGCGCGAAAGCCAATTTTTCATTTGAAGCCCGCTGACGGCGCTCTGGGCGCGCATTTCACCGCGTCAAGGGAGGCTGGGAACGAGTTTGGACTGCTGGCGCGTGAACTTATGGCGCGAATCGGTCTGGAAATATAGCGAAGCGCCAAAACAGTTAAGCTAGAAAAAGCCCCCCGAAGGAGAAACGAATGCCAAGCGTAACGTTTGTGGTCAACGGCAGGCGGGAAAACGTGAACGTTCCCGCCGAGATGCCGCTGCTCTGGGTTCTGCGCGACACCCTCAACCTGACCGGCACCAAATATGGCTGCGGCATCTCGCTCTGCGGCGCATGCACCGTGCATGTCGACGGGCATCCCACGCGCGCCTGCATCACTCCCATCGCCAGCCTTTCCGGCAAGTCCGTCACCACCATTGAAGGGCTTTCGCCAGATGTCACCCATCCCGTGCAGCAGGCTTGGCTCGAAGAAGACGTTCCGCAGTGCGGCTATTGCCAGTCCGGGCAAATTATGAGCGCGGCGTCGCTGCTGATGAAAACCTCGCATCCGACCGACGCCGATATCGACGAAGCCATGCGCGGCAACATCTGCCGCTGCGGCACCTATAACCAGATTCGAAAAGCGCTGCATCGCGCGGCCCAAATTAAAAAGGAGACGCGGGCATGAGCGCTTTACTCACTCGGCGCAAGCTGCTCTGGGGCACCGGCGGATTGGCCGTAGCAGTCTGGCTGCCCAAACTGAACACGCTCGCCCAGCGCACGCGCCCGCCGCTGCCGCTGAAGCCCAGCGCCTACATTCACATTGGCGCCGATGATGCCGTCACCTTCGTCATCGTCAAAGGCGAAATGGGGCAGGGCATTGTCACGGCGCTTTCGCAGGTGCTGGCGGAGGAGCTGGATTGCGACTGGTCAAGAGTCCGCACCGAATTTGCGCCCGTCGATCCTGCCGCCTACGGTCCCATGCAAGGCGTCTATGGCAGCACCAGCATGCGCACCATGTGGATGCCCATGCGCAAGGCTGGCGCAACGGCGCGCATGCTGCTGGTGCAGGCGGCGGCCGAAAAGTGGAATGTGGATGCGGCCCAGCTCCGCACTCAGAATGGTTTCGTCATCGGGCCTGCCGCGCGCGCCAGTTACGGATCGCTCGCCAACGCCGCCATGCGCTTGCCCGTGCCAGAAAGCGTCCCGCTCAAGGATCCAAAGACGTTCAGTCTCATCGGCACCTCCGCCAAGCGCCTGGACACGCGCGGCAAGGTCAGCGGCGCGACAAAGTTCGGCATCGACGCGAAAGTGCCCGGCATGCTCTATGCGGTCACCCAGCGCTGTCCCGTTTTCGGCGGCAAGGTGGCCAGCTTCGATGCGTCCAAAGCCAAGGCCGTGCCCGGTGTCAAGGACGTGGTTCAGATTTCGAATGGCGTCGCCGTGCTGGCCGATAACACCTGGTCGGCCATGCAAGGTCGGCGCGCTCTGGCCATTCAATGGGACGAAGGCGCGAGCGCCAATTTGAGCAGCGCCAGTATTCGCTCGGCGATGGCGGCAATGGCGGAGAAACCGGGCATCGTGGGTCGCTCCACCGGCGATGCGCCCGCTGTCCTGGCCGCTGCCGCCAAAAAACTCGAAGCCATTTATGAAGCGCCCTTTCTGGCGCATGCCTGCATGGAGCCGCTGAATTGCACCGCGCACGTCCAAGCCGATCGCTGCGAAATTTGGGCCTCCACTCAAATGCAAAGCGGCGCGCGCCAGACAGCCGCGCAGATTACCGGATTGAAGCCGGACCAGGTCCAAGTGAACAGCATGTTCATGGGCGGAGGGTTTGGCCGCCGCGGCGGCGTCGATTTTATCGGCGAAGCGGTGGAGATTTCGAAAGCCGCCGGCGTCCCCGTGAAGCTGACCTGGCTGCGCGAAGACGACATTCAGAATGGTCCCTTTCGGCCCGCCGCTTATGTGAAGTTCGGCGGCGCGCTGGATTCGGACGGCTGGCCCGTGGCCCTGACCGCGCGCGTCGTGTGCCCCTCGTTTTTCGGAGGCGGCGACGGCGTGGATGGAATCGCGGTGGAAGGCATTGAAGATCTGGCCTATGCGTTCCCCAACTTTCATCTGGAATATCACAAGGCGGATGGCGCTGTGCCCACTTCGTTCTGGCGTTCCGTCGGTTATTCGCAAAACACGTTCTTCGCCGAAGGCTTTTTAGATGAACTGGCAGCGGCGGGCGGCAAAGATCCGCTGGCAGTCCGCCGGCGCATGCTGCAAAACTCGCCGCGCGCGCTAGCGGTGCTGAATCTGGCCGCCGAGAAGGCCGGCTGGGGCCATGCGCCGAAAGGACGGTTTCAGGGCATCGCGCTGGTGAATAACATTGGCAGCTTCACGGCGCAAGTGGCTGAAGTGGAAATGCAGAACGGCAAACTGCGCGTCCAGCGCGTGGTATGCGCCATTGATTGCGGCCGCGTGGTGAATCCGGCCATCGTGAAGCAGCAGATTGAGGGCGGCATTGTGTTCGGCCTGACCGCGGCTTTGAAAGGCGCTATCACCATTGAAAAGGGCCGCGCGCAGCAAGGCAATTTTGACCGCTACGAAATGCTGCGCATTGATGAAATGCCGAAAATTGAAGTGCATATCGTCGCCAGCGAAGCAGACCCAGGCGGCGTGGGCGAAGCAAGCGTGCCGCCCATCGCCCCCGCCGTGGCAAACGCAATTTTCGCCGCGACCGGCAAGCGCATTCGCAGTTTGCCCATTTCTTTGGCTTAAGGGGATGACGCGGGCGATCTTCCTCTTGGCGGCCGTCCAGTTGCTTGGTTCCGAGGCAGACCGTGCAGTGCTTTCCGCCATGCGAATGTCCGCGCCGGATGTGTGCTGCATTCACACGCTGCGCCGGGAACCCGTTGATAAGGACTTGGATCTCGTCTTGGCCATCGGAACCCCTAAAGCGTGGGGGCCAATCAAGGCCGGTGGTGCAGCTTATTGGGGCTACCAAACGCCGTTGGGAATATTCTTGCAGCGTCGCGATCGGCCAGGGACAGTCTATAAGATCTCAGTCAGCCAGAATTCCGAAGACTGCCAGGTAAATGTGGAACGCCTGACCGCGACGGATGCAGTGCTTTCATGCACGCCGGACAAGGGCGGTCCTGGGCCGAACCATAAGTTTGTTTATGACCTCCATTTAAAGTCGCTGGTGAAGGAGTTTACTTACCCGCAGTTCGGGCTGCAACGGATATTTGCCTCCGATGCCAGCGCGGTACTTGTTGGCACGAATTCTCAGCGACAGATCGCTATCAAGTACAGTCCCGGTGATGATCCTTCCTTTCGAATTCTCCATTCCGCCGATGTGCCGCTCGAAGCAAAGACCCTGCCAAGATTTGGACCTGACAATCGCTTCTCGCTGGTGAAGGGCGCCAAAGGGCTGCTGGTAGTGGAACGAACGGCGAACGTAACGAAGCGCTACCCCTTGCCGCAGACCAGCTACGACGAATTTGCCAGGGTGCGACCTGCCATCGTCTCAAACAGCTATGTCAGGGAGGGAAGAACCATGATCGAAGAAACCATCGGCCCATGGCAGGTGGTCGATGGAACTCTCTGGTTCGCGAAAAATTTCTACGACGGCGAGGGCAATTCGGGAGTCGGCGGTGTTGGCTTTTTCGACACGGCCCAGCGGAAATATCAAATCTGCGCTCCGCCTGAACTTGTTGACTTCGCGGCGACGGCCATGCTTGTGGAGCCCGAGGCAGTCTGGCTGGGCCTCGCGGTCAATGGCGAATATGGAACCGTGGGGGCAGGCCTGCTGCGATTTGATCGAGCCACACAAACGGCCCAGAAATTTGGATTTCGCGGAATTGTCAATGCCATTGTGCGGGTGGGAAATAAGCTGTTGCTGGCAACGGACACGGGTGCGGTTGTGCTGGACAACGGCACAATTCACAGGTTCTTTGTGGACGAAACCGCAGCCCGCAAACTGGAGCTGACCGAATCTCTCTTGCCGCCGCAACGCTAACCTAAAAAGCAGTGCCGGTTCGACCTGCTCAAATCCACATACTCATTCCCGTGGGAACAAAAGTCGTCAGCAGAACGGACCACCGCGTGGGCGTGGTCACTCATTCGCCAGCTTCGCCTCAGCATAGCTATCGCGTGCGATTTCCCGATGGCACCGAGTCTTCCTGCCACCGGTCCGAGTTAACCATCCACCGGCAAGACCAATCGATGATTCCGGGCGGCGCTAATCCGGCCGATCTCTGCAAATTTGTGGCTTACCGCTGCGTGGTCGGATCGAAAGCCTATGGCCTGGATACCGACGCTTCCGACGTGGACCGGCGCGGCTTTTACCTGCCGCCGGCTGATTTGCAATGGTCGCTGGCCGGCGTTCCGGAGCAGCTGGAGAGCGACCAGGAAGAGGTCTATTGGGAACTGGAAAAATTCTTGCGTCTGGCCTTGAAAGCCAACCCGAACGTTCTGGAATGCCTTTACGCGCCCATGGTTGAGTACGCCGCGCCCATCGCCCAGGAATTGCTGGCCCTGCGCGCCATTTTCCTTTCCCGGCAAGCCCATCGGACGTACAATGCCTACGTCTTGTCGCAATTCAAAAAACTGGAACAGGACTTGAGAAATCTGGGCGAGGTTCGCTGGAAGCATGTGATGCACCTGATTCGCCTGCTGCTTTCCGGCGTGACGGTTTTGCGTGATGGCTTTGTTCCGTTGCGCGTGGACGAATATCGCGACCGCCTTCTGGCGATTCGCAACGGCCAGGTTCCGTGGAACGAAGTGGAAGAATGGCGTTTGGCGCTGCACCGCGAATTGGACGCTGCCTTGGCCGCGACGAAACTGCCGGAACATCCCGATTATGAAAGGGCCAATCAATTTCTGTTGCGGGCCCGAAGGCTTGCTGCTTCCCCGGGATACTCTATATGATTGACTACCAACTGCTGCGTGACGAAGTGGCGCAGCATCCTTACCCGCTGCTGTTCGCCACAATCAGCGGCGCGCACCTTTACGGGTTCCCGTCGCCCGATTCTGATTTTGACTTGCGCGGCGTCCACCTGCTTCCCGTGGAAGATGCCGTTGGGCTGCTTCCCAGGCGGGAAACGGTCGAGGTGTCCGGGCTGCGGCAGGGCGTTGAGATCGACCTTGTCACACATGACGCTCACAAGTTTTTCTCGCTCATGCTGAAACGAAATGGCTACGTTTTGGAGCAGCTTTTTTCGCCACTGGTCGTTTATCATCAGCCCGAATTCGAAGAGCTGCAGGCCATTGGCATGAAGTGCATCACGCGGCACCATGTCCATCATTACCGCGGTTTTGCTCACACACAATGGAACCTGTTTGAAAAAGAAAATCCGCCCCGCGTGAAGCCCCTTCTTTACGTTTATCGCGTGCTGCTGACTGGAATTCATCTGATGAGAACCGGCATTGTGGAAGCCAACTTGACAAGGCTCAACGACGAGTTCCATCTGCCTTACGTAAACGATTTGATCGCCATCAAGACAGGCGGCCAGGAACAGGCCACGCTTGATCCCTCAGCAGTGGAGCGCCACGCCCCGGAGTTTCATCGGCTGGTGGCCGAACTGGAGAATGCCGGCGCGCAATCAAACCTTCCCGATGAACCTGCCGCGCTAGACGATCTTAACCGCCTGCTGATTCGCCTGCGGCTCCGCGCTTCGATTTAAACCCGTACCGCAAACTATTCGCCGCCAAAACCTTCAAATCCTCCCGCGAAAAACCAAAAATCTCGCACGCCAGCGTGTACTCATGCAGCAAATCCGTAAAGAACAGCGCCGGATCATCCGTGCCCAGCACAATTGGCACCCCTGCTTCATAAAGCTTCCTCACCGGATGCTCGCGCAAGTGCTCCACCACGCCCGTGCAGACGTTGCTCGAAATGCAAACCTCCAGCGGCACATCGCGCGCGCGCAGCTCCTCCAGCAGCTCCGCATCCTCCAGCGCACGAATGCCATGGCCAATCCGTTCCGCTCCAATGCGCAGCGCCTGCCACACGCTTTCGGCGCTAGACGATTCGCCCGCATGGCAGGTCAGCCCCAGCCCCGCGTCCTTGGCTTCACGATAGAGCTGTTCAAACCAAACCGCCGGGCCGCGCTCCTCATCGCCGCCAATGCCCACCGCAATCACGCCGCGTCCGGCGTACTCTTTCGCCAGATCAAAAACCTTCCGCGCGTCATTGGCGCCGAACTGCCGGATGGCATCGAAAATCCAATGCGCTTCCAGATGAGGGAACGCCGCGGCTTCCGCTTGAATCGCTTCAAATATCGGCTCAACGGCCTGGTTCTTCCAAAGAATGACGCCAACCGACAAAGTAATCTCGGCGTAGCGCACATTTTGCGCTGTCAGTTTTTCCAGCAAGCGCCGCGTGGCCAGCGCGTAAGCCTCCGGAGAATTCAGCCGTTTCGACACCCAGACATATGATTTGAGAAAACCCGCAAATCCTTTGTAGTGAAAATTGGACGTGATCTCATCCATGGACAGGGATGGGTCGAGTTCGCGAATGGTCTGAGGGTCGACAGAGCCCTCCAGATGCAGATGCAATTCTGCTTTGTCCAGGGAACGAACGAAATCCTGTAAACTCTCCACCTGTTTAGTTTGGCAGGCGGGACCAGCAGGGTTTGACATAAGAGATTGGCATAATATGGCTGCAATGACTGAGCAAGAGATAGAAGCGATAGCGGGCGGGTATCATGGAGACCCCTTCGCGGTGCTGGGGCCGCACGGCTCTGACCCGCATGGTTCTGACCAGCACGGCTCTGACCCGCAGGAATCGGGCGCGGGTTCGGCCGCACGCTGGGTAATCCGCACTTTTCAGCCCCAGGCCATGAGCGTGGACGTGGTGGCCGAAGGCAAAGCCGTGCCCATGGAGCGCGCGCACAAGGCCGGACTCTTCACCGCCACCGTGAACGCGCGGCCCGGCAGCTACATTTTCCGCGTCACCGATTACGCCGAGCACACATATGACCTGGAAGACGCCTACCGCTTCCCGCCCGGCATCAGCGACTTTGATCTTCACATCCATTCAGAAGGCACCAATTACGAAGGCTACAACAGTTTTGGCGCGCATCTGGTGACGGTGGAAGGCGTGTCCGGCACGCGCTTTGCGGTCTGGGCGCCGAACGCCATCGTGGTCAGCGTGGTCGGCAATTTCAACGACTGGGACACGCGCCGCCATCCCATGCGCGCGCGCACCGGCGGCGTTTGGGAGATTTTCATTCCGGGCGTCACGGCCGGCATGCCGTACAAGTATTCAGTGAAATCGAAGTTTCGCGGCTATAGCCAGTTGAAGTCGGATCCTTATGGCTTTCTGATGGAGACACCTCCCAAGTCCGCCTCCATCGTCGTCGATCTCAAAAAGTATCAATGGAACGACCATGCCTGGATGGAGCGCCGCGCCGGCGCCAAAATTTTGGACAGCCCCATGTCGGTTTATGAAATGCACGCCGGTTCCTGGCTGCGCGGCGAAAATAACCGCTACCTGACTTATCACGAACTGGCCGACAAGCTGGTGGGTTATGTCAAGAAGATGGGCTACACCCACATTGAGCTGATGCCCATTGCAGAGCATCCTTACACGCCATCCTGGGGATACCAGGTGACTGGCTACTTCGCGCCCACCTCGCGCTTTGGTTCGCCCGACGACTTCATGTATTTCGTCGACCGCTGCCACCAGCAAAACATCGGCGTCATTGTGGACTGGGTGCCCGCGCACTTCCCCAAAGACGCCAACGGACTGGCCTATTTCGATGGCACCGCGCTGTACGAGCACGAAGACCCGCGCCTGGGCGAGCACAAGGATTGGGGCACGCTCATCTTCAACTTCGGCCGCAATGAAGTGAAGTCGTTTCTGCTTTCAAACGCCATGTTCTGGCTGAAGCAATACCACATCGACGGCCTGCGCGTCGATGCCGTGGCGTCCATGCTCTACCTCGATTACTCGCGCAAGGCGGGCGAATGGGTCCCCAATATTCACGGCGGCAACGAAAACCTGGAAGCCATCAGCCTCCTGCGCAAGACCAACGAACTGGTCCATCAGGTGCCGGGGGCCATGTCCATTGCTGAGGAATCAACCGCGTTTCCCGGCGTCTCGCGCCCCACTTACCTGAACGGCCTCGGCTTCACCATGAAATGGAACATGGGCTGGATGCATGACATGCTGCATTACTTTGAGGGCGATCCGCTCTACCGCCGCTACCACCAGAACGCCATCACCTTCAGCATGGTCTACGCCTTCACCGAAAATTTCGTGCTGCCCATTTCGCATGACGAAGTGGTTTATGGAAAGCGCGCCCTTCTCGACAAAATGCCCGGGGACGAGTGGCAGCGCTTTGCCAACGCGCGCGCCTTTCTCTCTTACATGTGGGGACATCCTGGCAAGAAACTGCTGTTCATGGGATGCGAGTTCGGCCAGACGGCTGAGTGGAATTCGGAGGGCCAGTTAGACTGGTGGCTCCTCGATTTTGAGGTGCATCGCAAGTTCCAGGCTTTCAATGCGGCTTTGAATTCGCTCTATGTCAGCGAGCCCGCCCTGTATGAAGTGGACTTCCAGTACTGGGGTTTTGAGTGGATTGATTTTCACGATGCGCAAAACTCCGTCATCTCCTTTGTGCGAAGGGCCAAGCGCAAGGAAGATCATGTGGTGTTTGTCTGCAACTTCACGCCGCAGCCGCATCGCGCCTATCGCATTGGATTTCCCGAAGTGGGCGAGTATCGCGAGATATTCAACTCTGACGCCGAGATGTTCGGCGGCAGCAACATGGGAAATGGCGGCCGCATTTACGCCGAGCCCGCGCCTTCCCATGGCCGCGATGCTTCGGCTTCCGTGGTGGTTCCGCCGCTGGGAGTGGTTGTCTTCAAGCCCTCGCGTCCGCTCCCTCCCTTGCGCGAAGAAGCCCAGCGCGATTAGGGCCCAACCTCAGCCGCGACTCACGCCCGAACAATATCTAAAGCCGGAGCGTGCGGCCGAATTTCGCCACGAATATTACGACGGCGACAAGATCATCTTCAAGCCCGCTCCGCCGCCTCGTCCGCATCCCTGAAAACCTCCTCGCGAATAATCCGCTCCGTCGCCTCATCCAGATACGAGAACAGCGCCGATTGCAGCTCCAAATACTCAGGCCAAAGCGTTCGGTCTATGAAAGCTCGCGGCGCGCGCACAATCAGTGTCGTGCGCCGCTGGCCTTTATAGCGGTACGGAGTCAGCCCATATCGGCGGCAAAGCGCGGAAAACAGCCTTCTCTGCCACTGGTCCGCCATGGAAAACTTGGTCTCGGGCACCGGCTGCGCGGTCGTGTCCGCGGCCTTCAGCGCTTGGCGAATCCGGTCAATCGCTGCCGCTGCGGCCTGCCGTTCGCCCGCCGTGGCCGCGCCTTCAAACAACGCGGTAATCTTGCGCAGCTTCTCTCTTAGTTGTTGTTCCGTGGTCATGCTTTGCGCGAAAAGCCAAGTATAGCGGCGGACCTCAGCTCTTGAATGTCCGCCAACGCCGGCCGCAGGCATTGGCGCGCCGTCACTCCGGTCGCGCGCACAAACACAAACAGCGAAGCTGCCGCCAGCCCCGCGTAAGTCAGCGCCGTGGCCAGCGCCGCTCCCAGCCCGCCCCAGCGCGGCACCAGCGCGAAAACCAGCAGCGCGGTGAACGCGGCGCCTCCTAGCTGAATTCCAGATCGAATCCAGTGGCTTCGACCCGCTGTCATCAGTCCCGCGCCAATCACCGCCGTCACCGCGCGCGCCACCGTCCCCATCAGCAATATTTCCGCCATCCCGCAAGCGGGTGAAAAATCTTTGCCAAACAGCAGCGGCAGCGCGAAAGGAGTCGCCAACCCGCCCGCCAGGCAGGTGGCCGTCATCGCCAGCAAAGTGAGGCGGCAGAAGCGCGCAATCACCCAAGGGTCGTCCCGTTCCGCCGCCACGCTGAACGCCAAATCACGGCAGGCCGAGACCACCGCCAGCGGCAACTCCGCCAGCGACGCCGCTACCGCGTAGAACGCCAGCTCCGACCGTGATGTGAGCGAAACCATCAACACTTGATCCAGCCGAATCACCAGCAATCCTCCCAAGTTAGCCAGCGCCGCCGAGCCCGCATAGCTCGAAAAAGCGCCCACATCCAGCCGGCTGATGGCCGCCGACCGGTCCCGCAGCGCGGGCAGCAGAAACACCGAACCGATGATGCCGCTCAGGATGGTGGCCCACACCGCAACCACCGGAGTCAGCGCATGAACCCGCACTAGGGCCGCAATAAAAGCCACCCGCAGCACCGCGCTGAACACTCGCTCACGGTTGATTATTCTGAATAGCTGCCTCCCTTGCGCTGCGCCGCGAAAGGCCGCAAACACAAGCGTGGCCGGAAGGCTCAGCAGCAGCAAATCAAACGCGGCAATAGTTTCTGTCTGGCCCCGGAACAGCCGCGGCGCAAGGAAGAAAAGCGTCACGCACCCAGCCATGGCGCAGATCAAGCCCGCCCCGCAGGCAATCTTCCTTGTGCCTCTCCCGGCCAGCTTGCCGCTCGCCACAAAGTAAGTCAGAGCCTCCGGAACACCCAGCGTGAATATCATCCCGCCCAATGCCAAAGGTGCCAGCAGAGCGGCGGCTGTCCCGCGGCCGTCTGGCCCTAAAGCCCGCGCCAGCAGCGGTCCCGTGATAACTGTCAGCAGCGGCGCAGCCAGGTTCGCCACGCTGCTGGCCATCAATATCTTGAGTCGAGAAACTCGGTAACTCGCTGCCTCGCTCATGCAGTAACAACAAGTATGCACGTATCATTTCCAGCCAGCCGGAAAACCAAATTCATTGCTTGTTTTGCACCGTGACAACAGTGAGTAACGGAATTATTGTCCTCGGCATGCACCGCAGCGGGACGTCTCTGATGGCGGAGCTGATTCACCGCTGGGGCGCATTCGGGCGTGTCCAGGAATGCCTCCCCTCCAACCAGTGGAATGCCCGCGGTTATTGGGAGCTGGCGCCCCTGGTGGACTTTAACCGTCGCCTTCTGCGCCAGGCAGGCTCTAACTGGAGCTTTCCTCCAAGCCTCAAGAGTAACTCCCATCTGGCCGCGCTCGCGAGTCATTCGCAGTGGCGCGATGAGGCGCTGTCACTCATCGCCTCCATGAATCTCGATTGCGGCCATAACTGGTTCTGGAAAGATCCGCGCCTGTCATTGCTTCTTCCCTTCTGGCAGCAGTTATGGGGCCAGCCTCGCTATGTCATTTGCCTGCGAGACCCCTTTGAGATCTGCAGGTCTCTTCAGGAACGGGACAATCTCAGTTATCCCGTCTCCATGATGCTGTGGCATCGCTACATGATCTCCATTCTCGAATGGACACGCGGCCTTCCCGCCATTGTCATGAGTTACTCCAAGGTGCTTGCCTATCCGCGCCGCGAATGCGAGCGGCTCGCTCACTTCCTGTCCAGCCGGGGGCCGTATCGAGATCCCGTGAAGGCCGCGGTCGAGATGAAGAAATCGGTGGATGGAAAGCTGCGCCATTGTCAGGCGGACTCCGGCCGCTCGGCCGGGCTGCTAACTCGCCGTCAGCGAAATCTTCAAAAGGCGCTGGAGTTCATGGCGGATAGCGGCATGGCAGATGTCAATTTGCGCAATTGCGAACTTCCCATCGGCTGGCGCGCCCGGTTGCGCGCCGAACTGCTGCTGATGCGCGGTCAGCAGCGCTGGAACCGCCTCTTTCCAGATTTGCGCGAAACAGACACGCTTGCGGCTTCCTATGCCAGCGGTTTGGGAGTGTTGGACGTCAACACCCAATTCAGCGGCCACAACGGAGCGCTTCTCGACTCCCATATCGGCATGCGCCGCGCGGGCTAGCATTTGCCTGGCTAGTAGTATCATCAGCTTTGTCGATGCAAATTAGAAATCTCTTGCTGCTCTTGTGCCTCGCTGTCCCGGCTTCCGCTGAGCCAACCGCCTCCCGTTTGAACTCCGCCGCCTCCGTTTTGAGCGAAATTATGTCCACGCCCGATAAAGGCATTCCGCTGAGCCTGATGTCGCGCGCGCAATGCGTGGCCGTCATACCCGGCGTGAAGGAGGGCGCATTCGGAGTGGGCGCGAAATACGGCAAGGGTTTCTTTTCCTGCCGCAAAGGCGCGGGCTGGTCCGCCCCCGCCGCCATCCGCATTGAAGGCGGATCGGTGGGTTTTCAAATCGGCGCAATTGAATCCGACGTCGTTTTGCTCGTCATGAACAGAAAAGGCGCTGACCGTTTGCTCTCCACCCGCTTCACCATCGGCGGCGTCGGGGAAGCCGCCGCCGGTCCCGTGGGCCGCCAAAGCACCGCCCAAACCGACATCAGCCTGCGCGCCGAAATGCTTTCCTGGTCCCGTTCGCGCGGCGCATTCGCCGGCATCTCGCTGCAAGGCGCAACTCTGCGCCAGGATCTGGGCGACAACCGCGACCTCTACGGCGCAAGCCTGACCAACAAGCAAATTATCGAAGGCGCAGCCATCGCCTGGCCCAAGGACGGCAGCGAATTTCACAGCCTGCTGGACAAATATGCCGCCCGCGCCGCGCGCCATCTGAAACATCGCGGGTAATCTCGCAGTCTGCAAGGAGCTAAGCGCGCAGCGAATGAACGTGGCGGCAAACATCCTCGTCGTCGGGGCGCTCATTTTTGGCGCGCACCTCTTCACGGGCATTTTCAGCCGCGCGCGCGTGCCGGACGTCCTGCTGCTCACCATCATCGGCATCATTCTGGGCCCCGTGCTCCATCTGGTCACGCCCGCCAATTTCGGCAGCATCGGCCCCGTCTTCGCCGCCGTCACGCTCATCATTATCTTGTTTGAGGCCGGCCTCAGCCTTGATTTCGATGTCCTGAAAACCTCCATCCGCTCCACCCTCGCGCTCGCCGGCCTCAATTTTTTCATCAGCCTCTTTGCCATCGGCGCGGCAGCCCACTACATGCTGGGTCTGCCCCCGCGCCTCGGCTTCATGCTGGGCGCAATCATCGCGTCCACCTCGCCCGCCGTCATTGTGCCGCTCACCCGCCAGCTCAGCATGGACCAGGGCTCCAAGACAATCGTTTTTCTGGAATCCGCCTTAAGCGACGTGCTCAGCATCGTCGTCGCCATCGGCTTCATGGACAGCTTCCGCCTGGGCAAACTGCATCTCACGCAGATGATTGGCCAGATCATTGCCACCCTCCTGCTGGCTGGCATCGCCGGCGCGGGCGCGGCATTCTTATGGTCGGCCCTGCTGCTCCGCATTCGCGGCCTGGAAAACTCCATCTTCACCACGCCCGCCTTTGTCTTCGTCCTCTTCGGCGTCGTGGAAATGTTCGGCTTCAGCGGCTACGTCGCCGCCGTGGTCTTCGGCGCGGTGCTGGGCAACATGGAAGTCTTTCACAGTTTGCCCTGGATGCGAAAATATCTCCCCAACGAAGCCATCACCCTCAACCTGGAGGAGCGCAATTTCCTGGGCGAAGTCGTCTTCCTGCTAAAAACATTTTTCTTCGTCTATGTCGGCGTCTCCATCAAGTTCACCGACCCCTGGCTCATCTTTATGGCCATCGCGCTCACCGCCATCATCTTCCTGTTTCGCATCCCCGCCGTCTGGCTCGGCCTGCGCCGCGAAACGCCCGTCCGCGACGCTTCCCTCATCGCCATCATGAGCCCCAAAGGCCTGGCCGCTGTCGTTCTGGCGTCCATGCCGCTGGAGCAAAATCTTCAAGACGGCAGCAAACTGCAATCTGTAACGTACGGTGTGGTGTTCGTCAGTATCGTTTTGACTTCGGTGCTGAGCTTCCTCATTGAGCGAACGGCTCTGGCGCGCCTCTACGCTATCATTTTCCGAGGGTTCGGGCGGCCCGCTGTGGCTCTCCCAGGCCCGGAAACACAATGCCTTCCCTAATTCCCATGAACCGCTTTCTTGTAACCATTCTCATGCTGGCTAACTGCTCCATGGTTTGTTCAACGTGTTTCGCGCAGTCTCACGATCCCAACAAGCCCACGCCGCTGGGTCCGGGCGTCAACAAAGGCAATGTCGACAACATGCAGAACGGGCCGAATTATTATTGCTTCCTGGCCGGCCCCGGCCACGTGGACGTGAATTATGGCTTTCATGAAATGGGCGTTTTCGGCAACCCATTCCGCCAGGTGCTCAATTTCGACCTGATCAACGACCAGGGCAAGGTGATCAGCCACGATCCCGTTCAATCCATGGGAAACCTGGCTAAGTTTGCCCAGCCGGGAAATCTGGACACTCTGGTCCGCCTGGTGCTGAAGGTCTATTCGCCCGCCGCCGCCATCCGGCTCGGCGGCTACTACGAAATTGAAGTCACCGGAGCAGTGAAATTCGAAGGCAAAACCACCGGGGAAAACACCAAGCCGCAGGACACCAGGCTGGTGCATCCCGGCGGCCCGCTCACCGGCCCGCCTGTCTCTCTCACCGGTCCGCAAGTCGCATTAACCGGCCCGCAGGTCGCATTAACCGGACCGCCCGTCGCCCTTTATCAGCCGGTGGGCGCGCTGACCAGCGTCCAGCAGACCCCCAAGGAACTCCGCCTGACTCTCGCCGCCGATATCTTGTTCGATTTCGACAAAGCCACCATCCGTCCCGACGCAAAAGCCGCCCTGGACCGCGTCGCCGAGATCATCCGAAAAAACAGCGCCGGCGTGGCGCGCATCGAAGGCTTCACCGATTCCAAAGGCCGTGCCGATTACAACCTGTCCCTCTCCACCCAGCGCGCCCTCGCCGTCCAGCGCTGGCTGACGGAGCGTGAACGCCTGCCCGCCGCCGCCTTATCCGCGCAAGGCCTCGGCGCAACCCGCTTCGCCGCCCCAAACACCAACCCCGACGGCACCGACAATCCCTCCGGCCGCCAAAAAAACCGCCGCGTCGAAATCGTGATTCAGCGCAAGTTCTAAGCCATCCGCCCGCTCTGGCTCACCTCGCCTCCGGACAGTTCCTTCATCCCCGCCGCTGTCCGCAAGTCGAGCCCGTCACGTAACAACAGCGAGTCATGCCTTCACGAAGCCACGCGCTGCACAAACAGGACCAAGCCCAGCACGCAAGCCGTGGCCGAAGCCAGACGCGGCGCCTGCACCAGGGAACCCGCCCTCGGAAGAAACCGCTTCACCAGGAAGAAGCTGGCCGCCAGGCTTCCCAGGAAAAGAAACTGCCCTGTCTCAATGCCCATATTGAATCCCAGAAGGCTCAGGATGCGATGCGTGGTGTCCAGTCCCATATCGGCTATGGAGGAAGCGAAGCCCAGCCCGTGCAGCAGCCCGCACAGAAAAATGAGCCCAATCCGATTCAGCTTCGGCGCCTCCGGCCGGAAGAGGTTATCCAGAGCCATCAGCACAATGCTGGCCGCGATTCCCGGTTCAATGATGGATGACGGAACATGCACGTACCCCAGCGCCGATAAAGTCAGCGTGATGCTATGCGCCACCGTGAACGCCGACACCGCCCCCGCCCAATAACGCCAGCCAGCCGCGCCAATCACAATGGTCAGCAGAAACAGCAGATGGTCCGGGCCGGTCAGAATGTGATTGATTCCGGTGCCGATAAAAGTGCGAAGCAACTGCAGCTTGCCGGGAAGCAGCGCGAAGCGCTCAGAACCGGCAGTCAGCACCAGCATCTGCGCTTCTTTGCCGCGGCTCACTTTCAGTGTCAGCATCTTGTCTTCATGGCTGTCTCTGAAGAAGTCAGTGAACAGCGAAAGATTCCGCGGCACGCCGCTGAAGTTGACCCGCTGCAGCACGACAACATAATTGGTGGGCGCATTTTCCGGCATCATGATCATGGTCAGCACCGGCTGGCCGCCTAAAACCTGGTCACGAACCTGAAAGTGCGTGTTGAACTGCTGCTGCATTGCTTCTTGCGTGACAGCGCCCCGGAACGCGGACAGCGGAATCGAGACGGCAACGAAAGCGGCGTTGCCCACCAGATGGATGGTTCCGGTCTTCTCCGGCAGCAAATGGCAGATGGCGGATTCCGGCAGCATAAGAAGAAAAATGCACGCAATGAGTCGCATGTCCGCAAGATAATGAATGCCTGTGGAGAAATTATGGAGGCGGATCTCCATTTTTCTTCCATAGTTTTTGCGCAAGGTCCTCAGTATGTGGAAAAGAGCACAATGGATCTGCCTGCTGGTCGCCGCCATGGCCGCCATCGCGCGGAACGGCCGAATGCAAGGGCCGCCGCGCGAAATGCTGGCCGCGTGCGAAGCGAAATCCCAGGGCGATTCCTGCACCGTGCAAACCCCGTTTGGCGAAACCTTCCAGGGGGCCTGCCGAAAGGGACCGCGCGGGGAACCCATCCTGGCATGCGTCCCCAGTCGTCAGGCGACAATAACTAAGGCCGAAGCCATGCCGGGCACGCAGGTGTCTACTGCCTCCGTGCTTTGCTCCTATCAAGTCAGCACCACCAACAAACAACTGGGATTGCCCAGCAGCGCGCAGTGGTCCTGCACCGCGAATGAGCGGAAGCTGTCGGCCAACGGAGTGCCCAATCACGCCGTCGGCCGGTTTCCGAATCCCGGTAATCCAAATACCATCACCGCGCAGACTGTGAATTTTGCAACCACCGTGAATCCCGCACTGCGCCAGGGGCAACCGGTTCCTATCCGCGTCACCGGCTATGCCATCAACGGCATCAAGTTTGATCCAGGAACGGCGCAAAGCTGCACTGAGAACTGCCAAAACCATGGCGAAGACCCCGGCGGCCGATGGCGCATCGAAGCGCTGAATCAGGCCTATTTTGATTTTGGAGTCGATGCAAACAATGCCCACGTCCAGCCGGACGGCGCTTATCATTATCATGGCGTGCCCACCGCGCTGCTGAACGCCGGAAACAAATTGACGCTGGTGGGCTGGGCTGCCGATGGCTTCCCCATGTATGCGCAATCATCCCGCGAACCGCGATCCAGTTACCGGCTCAAAACCACGCCGGACGCAGGCCGTCCGTCGCTGAGCATCGCACCCATGGGAACCTTCCAGCAGGACTATGAGTATCTGGCCGGTTCAGGAGACCTGGATGAATGCAATGGAAGAAGCGGAGTGACTCCCGAATTTCCGAACGGCACTTACTATTACTTGCTGACAAAAACCTACCCCTACGTGCCGCGCTGCCTGAAAGGCAGCCAGGTGACTCACCCGCAAGGCCAAGGACCGATGCCGCCGCGACCTAGGCGCTAAGGTCGAAGCGATACCCCACGCTATAAACCGAAGCAATGCAATTGGTCTCCGGATCAGCAGCCGAAATCTTCCTCCGAATATTCTTGATATGGCTGTCAATGGCGCGGTCGCTGACATCCTTGAACAAATTATGCAAGCTATCGAGAAGTTCCGCCCGCGTAAAGACACGCCCCGGACGCGAGACCAGCAACCGAAGCAGCCGGTACTCCAGCGGAGTCAAATTCAGCCGCGTCCCCTTCCAGACAAACTGCTGCCCCTCTTCATCCACTGAATAAGGCAGCGCGGCGGCCGGGCCTACCTTTCCTTCGGCGCGCCGAATCAGCGCATGAATCCTTGCCATCACCTCGCGCGGGCTGAAGGGCTTGCAAACGTAATCATCCGCGCCCAATTCAAATCCGCGCAATCGGTCCGCATCTTCCACCCGCGCTGTCAGGAACACAATGGGAACAGCCGACAGCGTGCGAATCTGCTGGCACAGCGTAAAGCCATCGGGACCGGCCAGCACCACATCCAGCAGAACCGCCGAAAACGCCTGTTTCCGCAAGATGCGCATAAGGTCCCGCCCGTCCTCCAGGCACGTGGGAACAAATCCTTCAGCCGCAAGATAGTCTCGGAAAAGAGCGGCAATGCTGGGGTCGTCTTCCACGACCAGAACATGCCTCTGTGGTGTGCCTGGGCTCATTGGAGTGTCGGTCTCCTGGGCAATTGGACTGAAATACAGACGCCGCCCAGCGGCGACGCGGATGCTGAAATCTTACCGAAGTGCGCGTTCACAATAGCGCGGCAGATAGCCAGTCCCAGGCCGCTCCCGCCCTGTTTCCGGCTGCGCGCGGGGTCGGCGCGGTATAGCGGCTCAAAGAGCTTTTCCAAATCATCGTGCGGCACACCCGGCGCCGAGTCTTCCCATCGCAGCGTGACAAGATCGGCGTTGGCACTGAGATGAACCGCAATCTGCCCCGGAGAATCCGTGTAACGCAAACTGTTTTCCAGCAGATTCTCCAGCAATTGCTGAATGCGCCCGGCATCCCAGCAAACCGGAAGCGCTGCCAAACTGTTGTCAAAAGTGATTGAGATGCCCTCATTTTCACGGCGCGCCGAAATCACATGGTTGACTGCTTCTACCGCATCCATTTCGGTAAAAAGATGCGGCAGTGATCCCAGATCCGCCAGCGAAACCGTGTGCAGATCTTCCACAATGCGCTGAATCGCAAGCACGCGCTCATGCAGCGCGCCCACCGCCTGCGCCGAAACCGGGCGCACGCCATCCATCATCGCTTCGCATCCTCCCTGCAGAACGGTCAGCGGCGTCCGCAATTCATGCGAAAGCTGCGCCAGCCAGTTCTTGCGCGAATTCTCCAGCGTTTCCAGCGAACCAGCCATGGCGTTGATATTGCGCACTAAATCCGCGGTTTCATCGCTGCCGCCTTCCGGCAGCCGGATGCTGAAATCGCCGCGCGCTATGCGCGAAGTGGCAAGTTGCGCCGCCCGCAACGGCTGAACCAGGCGCTGCGAAAACCACAAGATTCCGCACAGCGCCGCCACAAACGCCAGCGCGCTCACCGCCGCGATTCCCTGCACCTGGTCGCGCAGAAAGCGCCGGTCCAGGTCTTCCGAAGCGCGATGCAGTTTCATCAGTTGCACGCGCGCCGCCAGCTTTCCGTTCACCATAACGGGCTCTTCAATCACCGCCGCATCCGGCGGAAAGGCGCGCCCGGCCAGAACCCGGCCATCAGGATACACAACCGCAACACGCCCGCCAAACCCTGCTCCCGGAAGACCTTCCCCCATCGGCGGCGGCAAGCGTTCTGGAGTCCCCACCCCGGCTGGAGGCCCCGCTCCCGTTGGAGGTCCCTGTCCGTGCGGAGGTCCCGCTGCAGGCCATCGCGGAGGCGGTCCTCCAGGCCTCGGCCGGGCGCCGCCTTCCTGCTTCGCCTGTTCATCGAGAAGCTCCCGCATGTCAAGGCTGCCGCCTCCCTGCTGAATCGCGGAGCGAACCACCGATGCAAACACCTTTAACTGCTCATGATCGCGCTCGTCCAGATAGCCATTGAACCCGCTGCTGACCTGCCGGATCACCACGCCCGCAATCGCCACAATAGTCAGCGCCAGCAGCGCCGACGTGACCAGTGCCAGCTTGTGAAAAAGTCTCAGCCGCATAAGATTTGAACCCAGTATAGGCATGCTTCATACTTTCTCCACAATGCGCGCCTATCGTGAAATTCAGCAAGGAGTAATTCATGATCTCGAGAAAATGTGACTGGTTCGCCTGTCTGGCCGTGGCTGCGTTGCTGATTGCTGCCGGTTGCGGTGGAAGCTCAACAACGTCATCAACCTCCACCACGACCACCACTACTACTACTTCTTCCACCAGCGGCACCAGCACCGCCTCCATCCAGTGCAGTTACAGCGAAACGACGCCCAACACGTCCGCCGGGTTCACCAGTAAGTCAGCCTGGAGCTGCAGTTCTACCCAGCGCTCAGTGTCCGCCAACGGCATTCCCGACCACGCCGTGGGAACTTTCCCTAATCCCAACAACCCCAACGCCATTGCCGAACAAACCGTCAGTTGGTACGCCGCGCTCAGTCCGGCCAACACGGGAACCTCCAGCAGCGTGTCACCGTCCGGATACGCATTAAACGGCGTCAAGTTCGACCCCAGCACCGCCGGAACCTGTCCCAGCAGCGCCACCAGCACATCGGCCTGCAGTCTGCTGGGCGGAGGCGGCACCTGGACTATCGAAGCGCTCGGCCAGTCGTCTTTCGACTTTGGACTCGATACCAACAATGCCCATGTCCAGCCGAATGGCGCTTATCACTATCACGGCGTGCCCACGGGCATCTTGAATAACAACAACGCCACCGGGCAGAAGATGCTGCTGGTGGGCTGGGCTGCCGACGGATTTCCCATCTACGCGCGCTGGGGCTACACCGTTGCCACTGATGCAACCTCCGCCATCAAGGTGATCAAAGCCAGTTACCAGTTGAAGAGCACTCCCGATTCCGGCCGTCCCTCCACCTCCATCATTCCCATGGGCGCTTTCACCCAGGACTATGAATATGTGGAAGGAAGCGGAGATCTGGATGCCTGCAACGGGCGCACCGGAGTCACTCCCGAATTCCCCAACGGCATCTATCATTACTACATCACCGACACCTATCCATTCATTCAGCGCTGCGCTTATGGAACGGTTCTGGACTCCAGCGGCCCCGCGCCCGCTATCAGGTAGGCTGACCATGCGAAGCGCACTCCTCTTCATCGCATGCGCGACTGTCTTGCGGGCGCAGCTTGTCTCCGAGGCTTTGTCCACTTTCCCCCAGCAAACCGAATCGGTGGAATACCACAACCTGTCGGCAGTGCCACTGGACAGCCACACAAAAGCGGCATTGAACAAACTCGGAATGGAAGAGGATCAGCCGACTGACCTGATTGTGGGCGTCAGCAAGGGCGTTCGTTATGGATTGCTGACCGGCACCTTCAGCGGCAAGGAGGTGGCTGCCCGAAAATCAATCAATCCTCTAAAACTGGAGGACCACGCCCTTTACTGCCCGGGCGGCGGAGCCTGTTTCCTTTTTCTGGAGGACTGGCTGATCGCCTTCGGCACCACGGACCAGTTGGCCGCCATGCTGCAAGTCCGCCAGGGCCTTTCTCCCAGTCTGCGCGCTAAAACCCGAATGGCGGAAATGCTCAGCGCCACGGACGAATCCGCTCCCGTGCGCGGCATAGCGCCGCCCAATCAGTTCAGCTCCTTGATGCCCAGCGGGATCCCCGGCGGGCTTCTCGAAAAACTCGGTTTCGATGTGGACCTTCTCGCCTATAGCGTCAGTATGGACAAACTGACGCGCGTGAAAGCGGCACTCGATTGCAAGACCAAGCTGTCGGCCGCCGCACTCGAGCAAACACTCTTTGCCGTCAGTCGAATGCAGCAGCAATTTGCTAACCTGAACGTCTCGCTCTCCGACACCACCGTTAATCTATCCATCGATCTCGCGGCCGAAAATCAGTAGGCTCCAGTTCGCAATTCAATTTTCTTGTTCGAACAGGAAATGGAAGACTGCCATCTGTTATGGCATCCAGCGAATCGAAGCCCTGCGCGCTAGTGATGCCAATGCGGATGCGCTGGTGTGTGACTTGCGGCGTCATCTGCTGCAGGAGCATGATGGGCGATCATGGTCTCGGTGGCCGCCGCAACCCGGAAGTTCCGTCGCCGGATATGGAAGAACTGGCAGACCGAATCGCAAGATGCTGTCTAAAAATACCGGTACCGGCTCTCCGGCCAGCGCGCAAAGGAACCGACTCGGCATTTACGCCATTTGGGCAAACGTGTAGGTCCGGGTGTAATTAGTGTCGGTGCGGAAAACAAACGGCTGAGATTGTCATAAGCAAACACACGCGGCCCAAACCCTTCCGTCTGGGAGACCACGTTTTCACTCTTGTCACTATCAGTTGTACGCCACAAACATCCACTTATTCCCGTTACTGTTCTGCGTCGCCCAGACCTGCTAGTGCAGTGCGGCCTAAATAGTAACGGGTATCAAGGTGAGATCGTCTATTGCACTGAGGTGAAAGACGATGCGCGTGGCCAGAGCAGTTGTTCTGAGTAAAGATCAGCACGAGAGTCTCG
>Ga0116230_10000428_pt1 | contig 36851 bp, 37 predicted proteins | sample S1TSphfallax_3_FD_88678 | JGI IMG/M metagenome (GOLD analysis project Ga0116230, IMG submission 88678) | Host-associated microbial communities from peat moss isolated from Minnesota, USA - S1T2_Fd - Sphagnum fallax MG | ecosystem: Host-associated > Plants > Peat moss > Unclassified | place... | reverse complement strand
GGCATCCCGCCGGCCGCGCGCAACCGATCAAACGCATCCTCGTAACAAGCCAGAATATCCCCGGCCCGCAACAACACCAAAGCGTTGTCGGGCAGCAGGTTGTTGGAGGTCGGCCGGGTCGGGCCGGAGGGGAGCATCAGCGTGCCGGTTTCGGCGATGCCGGCAAAGGCCTGGGTTAGACAAACGGAGTCGGTTGGCGAGGCGGTGCCAAACCGCACCTCCAGCAGCGGCGTGTCCGCAAACGGAATGGCCCGCAAATCCGGATGCGGCGAGACCACCAAAGCCGGCGGCAAATTTTGCGCCGCAAGATAAGTGGAAATCGCCGACGGCACGTCCGCCAGGCTTTCAAGCCGAACGGTGGTGCCGAACTCCCGCTCCACGTAGATGCAAAACAGGTCGATCCGTCCCGCCTGGTCCAGCTGCCCGCGGGCCGGGACCAGATGGCGGGGATGCGCCGCCATCCGTCCCGCCAGCATGGCCTGCTGGTCCTCCGGCAGCGCGCCGCGCTTCAGGCCGCGCCGGATGGCGCCGATGATTGCCGCCTGGGTCATTGTTTCTGCCGCTGCCGCTTCGCGTATTTGGCAAAAAAGGTGTCGCCCTCGGGCGCCGGGAAATTTCTGCTCCCCGTCCACCCGCCAGCCAACGGCAACGACGTAAACGCGCCTTGCTTGCGGCCGAGCAGTCCCAGACCGAACGCCGCCGCCCTTGTGGCCAGCCGGTAGAGAGCCGGCCGCTTCGCGAAAAACGCCCAGAACCCGAGGCCGTAGCGCATCGCCGGCGGCGTCAGATGGCGTTCGAACTCGCGCTCCCGCCAATGCCGCATGAGGTTGGGTAGCGGGATTTTCACCGGGCAGACGCTTTCGCATTTGCCGCAGAACGTGCTGGCATTCGGCAATTGGCCGGCGTTTTCGACTCCCACCAGCATCGGCGTCAGCACCGCGCCCATCGGCCCCGGATAGGTCGCGCCATAGGCATGGCCGCCGACCGCGCCATAGACCGGGCAGTGATTCATGCAGGCGGCGCAGCGGATACAACGCAGCATGTCCTGAAAATCGGTGCCCACCATGCCGGAACGCCCGTTATCCAGCAGCACGACGTGGTATTCCGCCGGCCCGTCCGGGTCGCCCGCCCGCCGCGCGCCGGTGGAAAAGGTGGTGTAGACGGACATGTCCTGCCCTGTCGCGGACCTGGCCAGCACGCGCAAGAGAGACAGCGTGTCCTCGATCGTCGGCACCACTTTTTCGATGCTGGTGACCACCACATGGACGCGTGGCAGGGTTTGCGTCAGGTCGCCATTGCCTTCATTGGTCACGATCACCGACGTGCCGGTTTCGGCGATCAAGAAATTAGCGCCGGTGATGCCAACATCGGCGGCCAGGAATTTTTCCCGCATCTTGGTCCGGGCCTCGGTGAGAATGTCCCGGCGCTCGTGGAACACCCGGTCCGCCGGCAAGTCCGTATGGGAGAGCCGGAAGGTCTGCTCCCAATCCTCGCGGTTCAGGTGAAAGGCCGGACCGATGATATGGCTCGGCGGTTCGTGGCGGAGTTGCAGGATATATTCGCCGAGATCGGTCTCCACCGGCGTGATCCCGTTGGCCTCGAGAAAATCGTTGAGCGCGATCTCCTCGGTCACCATGGACTTGCCCTTGGTGACGGTTTTCGCGCCAGCATCCCGGCAGATTTTCAGCACCGCCTGGCGGGCATCCTCGGCGGTGGCGCACCAATGCACCTTGCCGCCCGATGCCTCGACATTGGCGGCATAGGTTTCCAGGTAAAAGTCAAGATGGGCGATGGCGTGATTCTTGATTGCCGCCGCCTCGTCCCGCAGCGTCTCGAACTCTGGCAACTTATCCACCGCCGCCTGGCGTTTTTTGGCAAATTGCGGTTTTGCCCGCGCCAGGGCCCTTTGCAACCCGGCATTCGCCATCGCGGCATCGGCGTTCTGCTTGAAGGTGGAACTGGTCTGTAGCATGGCGTCGGGCCTCCGTATGCTGGCTTTAATTCAGGCGCCGGTTCAAGGATATTGCGCCGGGCGTGAACAACCTTGGTTATTTCAACGGCATCGGCGAGAACGCGGTAGATGATGATGTGGTGCGGGTGGGCGACGAGCTCACGCGTTCCCACGACGCGGCCTGGCCGGAACGGGTACGGGTGCTCAGAAAGCGGCAAAACCGCCGACTCGAGGCGCTCCAGCATCACCTCGGCCGCGATCGGGTTATCGGCAGCGATATACGATATGATGGTGTCGAGATCGCGAAGCGCCGCGGGGCGCCATCGGATCGGCAGCATTATTGCGCCTGTTGCGCTTGCTTTGCGGTGGCAACCTTGACGCGGATGGCCGCCATCGCCTCGTCGTGCGGTATTGGCGGGAGCGGATCGTCAAGGCTGGCCTGGACTTGCGTGCGAAGCCACCGGTCGTAGGCCTCCGCCTCTTCCGTCGTGGCGAATTCAGAGACGAGAGGTGATAATTCTAACATGCCTTGAACATAGCAAACCGCGGCGATTTTGGCGAATTGGGATTTCGCCGGGCGTTCGATGCCACGGCCCAGCACTGAGGAATATCCTGTTCAACACCACGCATCACGCACTGATCCAATATCAACATGGTCACAACCTGAGATTACACCACCTCGTCGGTCCAGACCGTGAATTTGAGCAATGTGTTCGGGCCGAATGTATTTGTAATGGCGACGTCCGTGGCGTCACGGCCGCGGCCGATCAGCACGCGTCCGCGGCGCGGCGTATTGTTGCGGGGGTCGAACGTGTACCACTGCCCGCCCAGCCAGGCCTCGAACCAGCCGGCGAAATCCATGGCGGAATAAGGCGGCGCCTCGCCCAGATCGCTCAGATAGCCGGTGCAATAGCGCGCCGGGATGTTCAGGCAGCGGCAGAACGCCACCGCCAGATGGGCGAAGTCCCGGCACACGCCCTTGCCCTCCTGGAAGGCTTGCAACGCGGTTTTGGTCGGGCGGGCATGAGCATGATCGAAGGTAATATGATTGTGCACGAAGTCGCACACGGCCTGGACGCGCGCCCAGCCGCGTGGCGTGTTGCCGAACAGCCGCCAGGCTGTGTCTGACAATTCGTCCGTCTCGCAATACCGGCTGCCCAGGAGGTAAACCAGCACGTCATCCGGCAAGTCGCCTATGTCATCCTGCCAGGCGCCGGGGACGACGATGTCAGGGGCGCCGCTGTCCGCCACCGTGCCGGCGCCGGCGATCCGCACTTGCCCGGCCGGCGCCACCAGCCGGCTGCACCAGTTGCCGAAGCCGTCGTGATAGGCGGTGATCGGCACCGGAGGCGTGACGGTCATGATGTCCGGCACCACGATGTCGGCGGCCCGGCTGTGATGGACGTTTAGCATCAGCAGCACGGGTGTGGGCTGCGGAAAGTGGTAGACCAGCTCGTAGCCGACGCCGATATGCATGGAGCAAGTCCTTTTTCAGCCGAAACGGCCACGCCACGCTTACAGCAAACCGCGGGTAAGCGGGCCAAAACCGCACAAGATTACCAAATGTTAATCAGATTTGCCGCCAACGCAGCCATGCATCGGCGTTCTAGGCCGGCGGCATTTTGAAAAAGGCCGCGGCGGCGGTTTTATGGGCATTTTTTGTGGCGATTGTCGCTTTAACCCGCTCGATTTCGGCTTCCAGCGTTGAAATATAGGCGGCAAGCTCTGACACGCCCAACAGGTCCAACGGCGGCGGAACCAACAGTGACCGGGCGGGCCTTGGTAGATCTTCCTCGGGATTTGTCATGAAACGATCTTGACCGATGGCAGGGCCGGACTGCATATCCCCGGCCGAAGTGCGGTTGCACGATCATCGTCGCGGGACCACGCGTCCGCGACGTTATAAGGTGTTTTTCTCATGTCACTACCTCTGATGCCGAAAGCTACCGCAGTGTGGCTGATTGACAAGACTGCTTTGACGTTCGACCAGATCGCCGATTTTTGCGGCATGCATCCGCTGGAAATTCAGGCGATCGCGGATGGCGAGGTTGCCCAGGGCATCAACGGCTACGACCCGGTGGCCAACAAGCAGATTACCGCCGAGGACATCACCCGCTGCGAAAAGGATACCGCGGCGCGGCTGCGGCTGCTGCCGGCAGCAGAGCCGTTGCGCAAGGGCAAGGGCGGCGGCCGCTACACGCCGGTTGCGAAGCGCAACGACCGGCCGGACGCAATCGCCTATCTGCTCCGTAACTACCCGCATCTTACCGATGCCCAGGTCATTAAGCTGCTGGGCACAACCAAGGAGACCATCCAAAAGATCCGCGAGCGCTCGCACTGGAACAGCAGCAACATCAAGCCGCGCGACCCGGTAATTCTGGGGCTTTGCAAGCAATCGGACCTGAACGACGCCGTGTCCGCCGCCAATGACCGCCTGACCCGTGAAGGCGTCACGCCGCCGCCACCGCCGATGCCCAGCGAAGCCGCTTAGTCGGTCATCCATTCTTCGCCGCAAGTCATCGGAGCGTGGTTCTGACGACGAGCGGCCGGAGACGTTCAACTGGTCTTCAGTCGCTCCATTTCTTCCTTCAGGCGCAATTTTTCGATTTTCATGCGGTTGAGCGCGGTATCGTCCGGGCGCGGGCGGCTGTCTTCCGCGGTGATCTTGCTCTCCAGGCTGGCATGACGGCCCTTCAGGGCGTCGATATGCGATTGAAGATTCATGGTGACTCCTTGATCGGTTGAGGTTTGGTCGCCGCATCAAAGCTTGGGGCCGCGGGATGGCCCCAACCAGCGAAGGCTACCGCCATTGCAACGCCATTGTCATCTGAATAAACGGTCAGAAGCAGCCGGACCGTCCAAAATTCCGGTTTCAGGATTAACGAAATCAATATATTGCTCGCGTTATGTTGACCGATAAAGACAATTTGCTCCGGCGCCTCCACGCGCTGCGTAGCGAACATCGTGATCTCGATACCGTCATCGCCAGGATCATCGAGCATGGTCCGGTCGACCAGTTGCAGGTGCAGCGGCTGAAAAAGCGCAAGCTTGGGCTGAAGGATGAAATTTCCTGGCTGGAAAGTCGGCTGATTCCGGACCGTACCGCGTGAGCCAGCCGGCCGTCGGCATCATCATGGGCAGCCGATCGGACTGGCCGGTGCTGAGCGGCGCCGCGGAGATGCTGGACCAGCTTGGCGTTTCCTATGAGGCGAAGGTGGTCTCCGCCCACCGCACGCCGCGCCGGCTCTACGACTATGCCGCCGGCGCCGCTTCGCGCGGACTGCAAGTGATCATCGCCGGCGCCGGCGGTGCCGCGCATCTGCCGGGCATGACCGCCGCGATGACGCCGCTGCCGGTGCTCGGCGTGCCGGTGCCCAGCACCGCGCTGCAGGGCCAGGATGCGCTGCTGGCGATCGTGCAGATGCCGGCCGGCATCCCGGTCGGCACGCTCGCGATCGGCCGGCCAGGCGCGATCAATGCCGGCCTGCTCGCCGCCGCAATTCTTGCCTTGCAGGACCCCGCGCTGGCGGCGCGCCTGGCCGCCTATCGCGCCGCGCAGACGGAAGCGGTGCCGGACACGGTGGAATGACCGGGCTGCCGCCGGGCGCGGTGATCGGGATCATCGGCGGCGGCCAGCTGGGGCGGATGTCCGCGATGGCGGCCGCCCGGCTCGGCTACCGAACCCACGTCTTCACGCCGGAAGCGGACGGTCCCGCCGCACAGGTCGCGTCCGCCTGCACCATCGCCGCCTATGAGGATTTCGACGCCTTGCGTGGTTTTGCCGCCGCGGTCGATGTGATCACCTTCGAGTTCGAAAACCTGCCGGCCGAGGCCCTGGCCTTGCTGGCGAGCCTGAAGCCGGTGCGGCCCGGGCCGGACATCTTGCGCATCAGCCAGGACCGCGTGCTGGAAAAAACCTTTCTGAACGGCATCGGCATCGCCACCGCGCCCTGGGCAGCGGTGGATGATGAGGACGGGCTGGCGGCAGCCATGCAAAAGCTCGGATTGCCGGCCGTGCTGAAAACCACCCGGCTCGGCTATGACGGCAAGGGACAGCAGCTGCTACGCGATCCGGGGCAGGCCGCGGCCGCGTTCCGCGAGCTCGCGCCAAAACCGCTGATCCTGGAAGGCTTTGTCGACTTCGCGGCGGAAATCTCCGTCCTGGTGGCGCGTGGCGCGGACGGGGCGGCGGTGGCGTTCGACCCGGTGGAAAACCGCCACCGCGATCACATCCTGGACATGACTTTGGCGCCGGCGCGGTTGCCGCTCGACCGTCTGGCGGAAGCTGACCGCATCGCCCGTCATGTCGCGCAAAAACTCGGCCTGGTCGGCCTGCTGGCGGTGGAAATGTTCGTCACGGCGGCCGGTGACCTGCTGGTGAATGAGCTGGCGCCGCGGCCGCATAATTCCGGCCACTGGACCATCGATGCCTGTCCCGCCAGCCAATTCGAATTGCATATCCGCGCCGTGGCTGGTCTGCCCTTGCTTGCGGCCACCCGCCACTCCGATGCCGTGATGAAAAATCTGGTCGGTCCCGGCGAAATCGCGCTTTGGCCTTCGATCCTGGCGGCGCCCGGCCTGATCCCCCACCACTACGGCAAGGCGGAAGCCAGGCCCGGACGCAAGATGGGCCACGTCACCCGGTTATTTCCGAAGGGCGGCCTGCCGGGAGACTTCGGCATTGCCGACGCGCTGGGAATGCTTTGGTCCGAAGCGCGCGCCGATCACCAAGATTTTTCTTGATTTTCCTTTACCAAAGGCGGTTCTTCCATTTAGACTACGAGTTTGGTAGAGATATAAGGGGTTTGCATGTCCCGGCGAGGTATTTTTCTTAGCTGTCGCGGAGGGTGCCGATGGATATGAACATGCCCCATGACTCCCGCCGACGGATCGTAATCGTCGGCGGCGGCTTCTCCGGCGCCGCCGTCGCCCTCAACCTGCTGCACAAGCTGGACCCTGCCGCCGCCAGCGTCACCATCATCGAGCCACGCGCGCTGCTCGGCGCCGGCCTCGCCTATTCCGCGCCCGATCCCGCCCACCGCGTCAACGTCTCGGCGATCCGGCTGCTGGTCCTGCCGGGCCAGCCCGGCGTGTTTGACGCCTGGCTGCGCCAGTCCGGGGAGCTGGAAAGCGATCCGGACGCCTTGCTGCCGGACGGCCGGGCCTTCCCCCGGCGCGCCGTGTTCGGCCGCTACATGGACCGCGTGTTGCGGGAGGCCGCGGCGGCGCCGGGCGCGGTTCAGTTCACCCATGTCCAGGCGCGGGCGGAGCGGATCGCGCGCCACCATGACGGTTATGACATCCGGCTGGACAATGGCGGCGCGGTCGAGGCCGACCTGATTGTCCTCGCGGTCAGCCATCCGCCGCCGGCGGTCCCGGCACCGCTGCGCGCGGTGGCAAACGAGACGAAATTCATTGCCGACCCGTGGCGCAAGGACGCGCTGGCCCGCATCAAATCCTGGGACCGCGTGCTGATCATCGGCACCGCGCTGTCCACCGCGGATGCGGTCGCCACGCTGCAGGCCGCCGGCCATGTTGGCGAGATCGTCGCGATCTCCCGCCGCGGCCTGGTCTCCCGCCTGCGGCCGCGCGTGCCGACCGTCTATTTCGGTGATTTTGCCACCGCGCCCAGCCGCACCGCGCGGGAGCTACTCCGCCGCGTGCGCGAGACCATCGCGGCGGCGGAACAACAGGGCAGCTGCTGGGAAGCGGTGATCGAGCGGATCCGCGAACAGGGCACGGCCATCTGGTCGGCTTTGCCGGAAGCGGAGAAGCATCGCTTCCTGCGCCATTTGCGGCCGTATTGGGACGTGCACCGCTACCAGCTGGCGCCGCCGCTGGCGGCGGTGTGCGCCGCGCGGGCGCAAGCGGGCCTGTTCCGGACGCTGGCGGCGCGGCTGATTTCGGTCAGCCGCGAATTCGGTGGGTTCCGGGTGATCCTGCGGCGCCGGGGTGCGGCCGTGACGCAGGCGCACAGGTTCGACGCGATCATCAATTGCACCGGGCCGGACCATGCCCGCGCGCTACAGACCAACCCGGCGCTCGGCTCTTTGGCGGAGGCGGGTCTGTTGCGGGCGGACGCCTTTGGCCTGGGCGTGGCAACCGATTTATCCGCCCGTGCGCTGGATGCACGAGGGCAGCCGGTGGACACCTTGTTCGTCGCCGGCCCCCTCGCCCGCGCCGCCTTCGGCGAACTGATGGGCCTGCCCCAGGTAACCCACCACGCGGCGTTGGTGGCGGAGCAGGTAGAGAAGGCAGTTATCAGTCGTCAGTCATCAGGCTTCGCTATTTTCTCAGGCTAAGCCAGTTTGCGGAGATTAGGACGGTCGGGAAAGCAGGCGCTGCGCCAGTGGTTCAGCTATCGCAAGAAGAACCGGGACGAGAACGAAATTTGGCTTCTTTGTGCTGGAATGCCGGTAATATAAACATCAAACTGGCGCGCCCGGAGGTATTCGAAACCCCAACCCCCAGATTCGTAGTCTGGTGCTCTATCCAGTTGAGCTACGGGCGCGCGGTGCGGGGCGGTGTAGCGGATGCGGTTCCCCCCGGCAATAGTTTACAGGCGCTCCAGCTCGGCCAGCACCGCATCGCCCATTTCCGCCGTCCCGATGGCGGGCCGGCCGGGCGCCGCAATGTCCGCGGTGCGGCCGGCGGTCGCCAGCACCCGTTCCACCGCCTGCTCGATCGCCGCGGCGTCTTCCTCCATGTCAAACGAATAGCGCAGCAGCAAAGCCAGGCTGAGTATCTGCGCGAGCGGATTGGCGATCCCCTTGCCGGCGATGTCCGGCGCGCTGCCATGGATCGGCTCATAGAACGCGTGGCGGCGCCCAGAGGCGTCCGCCGCACCCAAGGTGGCAGACGGCAACATGCCGAGCGAGCCGGTCAGCATGGCGGCGAGGTCCGACAAAATATCCCCGAACAGATTGCCGGTGACGATCACGTCAAACTGCTTCGGGTTCCGCGCAAGCTGCATGGCGCAGTTATCCGCGTACATATGGGTCAACGCCACGTCCGGATATTCGGCCATTTGCAGCGCCATTACGGTCTGCCGCCATAGCAGGCCGCTTTCCATGACATTCGCCTTCTCCACGCTGCACACCGCGTTGCGGCGCTTGCGCGCCAGGTCAAACGCGACGCGGGCGACCCGCTCAATCTCCCGCGTGGTGTAGACCTCCGTGTTGACGCCGCGCTTGCTGCCATCCGCCAGCGTCTCGATCCCGCGCGGCTCGCCGAAATAGATGCCGCCGATGCATTCGCGGACGATCAGGATGTCCAGCCCGCGCACCAGCTCCGGTTTCAGGGAGCTGGCATCGACCAGCGCGTCAAACACCTTCGCGGGGCGCAGATTGGCGAACACGCCGAGGTCCTTGCGCAGACGCAGCAGTGCGGCTTCGGGCCGGATGTCAAAGGACAGCCCGTCCCATTGCGGACCGCCCACCGCGCCGAACAGCACCGCGTCCGCGGCCAAGGCGCGGACCATGGTGGCCTCGGTAATCGGCACGCCATGCGCATCGATCGATGCGCCGCCGACCAGATCCTCGGTGATCTCAAAACTGGCGCGGCCGGATTTCTGCAGCCAGTTGAGCACGCGCTTCGCCTGACCCATGACCTCCGGGCCGATGCCGTCACCGGGGAGGAGCAGGAGCGATTTGTTGGCGATCATGTCAAACTCCGGTGATGGCCGGCCGCCAGTCCGGCAGTTTCGCTTCATAGGCATCAATCGCGGCGGCATGTTCCAGCGTCAGGCCGATATCGTCCAGGCCGTTCAGCAGGCAGTGCTTCCGGAACGCATCGACCTCGAAATGGATTTTGCTCCCGTCCGGCCGGATCACCACCTGCTGTTCCAGGTCAACGGTGATGCGCGCATTGGTTCCCATCGCCGCGTCCGCGATCAGCTTGTCGCAGATGTCCGGCGGCAGCACGACCGGGAGAATGCCGTTCTTGAAACAATTGCCATGGAAAATATCGGCGAAGCTGGGTGCGATGACGCAGCGTATGCCGAAATCCAGCAGCGCCCAGGGCGCGTGCTCGCGCGATGAGCCGCAGCCGAAATTCTCGCCCGCGACCAGAATTTCGGCGTGACGGTATTTCGGCTGGTTCAGCACGAAATCCGGATTTTCCGCGCCGTCATCCTGATAGCGCAGGCTGGCGAACAGATGCTCGCCCAGGCCGCTGCGCTTGATGGTCTTCAAAAACCGGGCCGGGATGATCTTGTCGGTATCGACATTCGCCATGTTCAACGGCGCCGCGATGCCGGTCAGCGTGGTAAATTTATCCATCACACCAACTCCCTGACATCGGTGAGCGCGCCGGTGACGGCGGCGGCGGCGGCCATGGCGGGGGAGAGCAGATGGGTGCGCCCGCCCGGGCCTTGCCGGCCCTCAAAATTGCGGTTGGAGGTGCTGGCGCAGCGCTGACCGGGCATCAGCTTGTCCGGATTCATGCCGAGGCACATCGAGCAGCCGGCCTCCCGCCACTCAAACCCCGCATCCAGAAACACCTTGTCCAGGCCTTCGTGCTCAGCCTGGGCTTTCACCAGCCCCGAGCCGGGCACCACCAGCGCGCGCACGCCCGCGGCGACGTGCCGGCCGGCGGCGATCTCGGCGGCGGCGCGCAGATCCTCGATCCGGGCGTTGGTGCACGAGCCGATGAACACCACGTCCACCGGCAGACCTGCGAGTTTCTGGCCGGGTGTCAGCGCCATGTATGTCAGCATCTGCCGCAGCTGCGCGCGGCGGGCGTCGTCCGGTTCGGCGGCCGGGTCCGGCACGGCGCCGGTGATCGGCACCACCGCCTCCGGGCTGGTGCCCCAGGTGACCTGCGGGGCGATGTCCGCGGCATCCAAAACGACAGTCTTGTCGTAGGTCGCGCCTTCGTCGCTCGGCAGCGTCCGCCAATACGCGACGGCCCGGTCGAACGCGTCACCTTGCGGCGCGTAGGGACGGCCCTTGATGTAAGCGAACGTGGTTTCGTCCGGCGCGATCAGCCCCGCCCTCGCCCCGGCCTCGATGCTCATGTTGCAGATCGTCATGCGGCCGGCCATGTCGAGTGCCTGGATCGCCTCGCCGGCATATTCGATCACATGGCCCGTGCCGCCGGCGGTGCCGATCTGGCCGATAATCGCCAGAATGATGTCCTTCGCCGTGCAGCCCGGCGGCAGAACGCCGTCCACCCGCACCAGCATGTTTTTCGCCGGCTTCTGCTGCAAGGTCTGGGTTGCCAGCACGTGCTCCACTTCGGACGTGCCGATGCCGAACGCCAGCGCGCCCAGCGCGCCATGCGTGCTGGTGTGGGAATCGCCGCAGACGATGGTCATGCCCGGGAGCGACAGCCCCTGCTCGGGGCCGATGATGTGCACAATTCCCTGGCGCGCATCCGTTACCGGAAAATACGGCACGCCGAATTCCGCGACGTTGCGCTCCAGCGTGTCCACTTGCAGCCGGCTCTCAGGCTCGGCAATGCCGCCGGACCGATCTTCGGTCGGCACATTATGGTCCGCGACCGCGATGGTGGCGTCGGTCCGGCGGACCCGGCGGCCTGCGAGCCGCAGGCCTTCGAACGCCTGCGGGCTGGTGACCTCGTGGACCAGATGACGGTCAATATAAAGCACATAGGTATCATCGCCCATCTGGTCGACGACATGGGCGGCCCAGATCTTGTCGAATAAAGTCCGTGGGGTTGTCACCGCGTCCTCCAGGTTAAGTAACCAAGGCTAGAGGGCGCTGCAAGGTGATACAAGCGCCCGGCGGCCCCGCCTGTCCAAGCCCTAACTAACGGGTTTCGAAAGGGCTAGCCCTTTCGCGGGGTCCAGGGGCGGAGCCCCTGGCCTTACGTCCTTACTCCGCGGAAGCGGTTTCAACCTCGCGGGCCTTTTCGGCGATACGGGCGGACTTACCGCGGCGGCCGCGGAGGTAGTAGAGCTTGGCGCGGCGAACGTCGCCACGGCGCATCACATGGATGTCCGCGATGGTGGGCGCGTAGAGCTGGAAGATACGCTCCACGCCTTCGCCGTAGGAAATTTTCCGGACCGTGAAGCTGGAGTTGATGCCACGGTTTGAACGGGCGATGCACACGCCTTCAAAGGCCTGGATACGCTGGCGTTCGCCTTCCTTCACTTTGACATTGACGCGCAGGGTATCGCCCGGGGCGAAGGGCGGAATGGCACGGCCTTCGGTCAGTTTGGCGATCTGTTCGGCATCGATGGTCTGGATGATGTTCATGACAAGGGTCCTTTATGGGCAGGGTCTTACGGCGCGGCGCCGTGGGATGCAATGTGGCGGGCATACAGATCCGGTCTGCGTGTCCGAGTGATTTCAGCGGCGGCCGCCTGGCGCCAGGCGGCAATCGCCTTGTGATTGCCGGAGGTTAGGGTTTCTGGCACCGGCCGGTCCGCCCAAACGGCGGGGCGGGTGTAATGCGGGTATTCCAGCAGATGGGTGGCAAAGCTTTCCTCGGCGGCGCTGGCGGCATCCCCCATCACGCCGGGCAGTAGGCGAATCACGGCGTCCAGCAGCACCATCCCGGCCAGTTCGCCGCCGGATAGGATATAGTCGCCAATGCTGATCTCTTCGGCCTGGCGGGAGTCGATGACGCGTTGGTCGATGCCCTCGAACCGGCCACAGAGTAGGATTGCGCCGGGGCCGGCGGCCAGGCGCTGGACGCGGCTTTGGGTGAGCGGGGCGCCGCGCGGGGTGAGGACGATGAGCGGCCGGTCATCCGCGACGGAGGCGATCGCGGCGTCCAACACGTCCGGGCGCATGACCATGCCCGCGCCGCCGCCGAACGGCGTGTCATCCACGCTGCGGTGACGGCCCAGGCCGAAGCTTCGAATGTCGGTGACCGCGAGTGACCATATCTCCGCGCCCAGCGCCTTGCCGGCGAGAGATTCCGCCAGAGGCCCAGGGAACATGGCCGGAAAAATGGTCAGAATGTCGGCTTTCCAGGTCATGGCGCGGCGGTGATCTCGGCGGGCGGATTCACGATGACCCGGCCGGCGGCGATGTCCACCACCGGCACGGCCTCCCGCGTGAAAGGCACCAGCAGCGGCGTGCCACCGGTGATTTCCAGGCTGGTCCCGCCGCCATAGTCGTGCACCGCGGCGATGGTGCCGATGGTTGCGCCGCCGGCATCCTGGGCTGACAGGCCGATCAGATCCGCGAGGTAGAACTCTTCCTCGTCCGGATCGGGCAGGGCCGAGCGTGGCGCGAACAGCTGCGTATTCGTGAGCCGCTCCGCCGCGTCGCGGTCGGCAATTTTCCGGCCGTTTTCCATCAGTTGGGCGATGTTGTCGCTGACCCATTCCAGGCTGAACCGGCGGCCGGCCTTGTCCACCAGCGGATACTCGGCCAGCGCGTCTGGATCCTCGGTGAACGCGTTGACGCGCACCAGCCCCCGCACGCCGTGCGGCCGTCCGATCACCCCCATCAGGATCAGCTTGTTGTCCATCAGCCCTTAAGCGGCGGCTTTCGCCCGCTCGGCCGCGCGCTCCTGCGCCTTCTTCTTCGGCGCGGACTGTTTCGGCTGCTCGGCATAGACTGGCGCCTTGATCAGCCCGGCCTTGCCCAGAAACCGCGCCACCCGGTCGGTCGCCTGCGCGCCGTTGGAGATCCAATGGGTCAGCCGCTCGGTCACCAGGGTCACGCGGTCGGCGTGGTCGACCGGCAGCATCGGGTTATAGGTGCCCACGCGTTCGATGAACTTGCCATCGCGCGGGCTGTTCGCGTCCGCAATGACGATATGGTAGAACGGGCGCTTTTTGGCGCCGGCGCGGGCAAGGCGGATTTTTAACGACATAACAACTCCTGTTTAAAAATTTCAGAACGGCCGGCGGCCGCCCTTCTGTTGGGCCATGGCGGCCTGCATCTGCCGCATCATCGCGGCCTGGCCGCCCATCTTGTTCATCCGCTTCATCATGGTCGACATATCGTCGAACTGCTTCAGCAGCTTGTTGACCTCTTGCACCGAGGTGCCAGAGCCGGCGGCGATCCGCTTTTTGCGGCTGGCCTTCAGGATGTCCGGATTGCGGCGCTCGGCCTTGGTCATCGACCCGATGATCGCGGCCTGGTGCTTGAACATGGTGGTATCGAGATTGGCGTCCTCGATCTGTTTCTTGATCTTCCCCACGCCGGGCAGCATGCCCATGATGCCGGAGAGCGAGCCCATTTTGGCGATCTGCTTGAGCTGATTGGCGTAGTCTTCCAGATCGAATTTTCCCTTCGCCATCTTCTTGGCGAGCTTTTCCGCTTCCGCCCGGTCAATCGTTTCCGAGGCTTTTTCGACCAGGCCGACGATGTCGCCCATGCCGAGGATGCGGCCGGCGACGCGTTCAGGGTCAAAATTATCCAGCGCGTCGAGCTTTTCGCCGAGGCCGACCAGCTTGATCGGCGCGCCGGTGACCGCCCGCATGGACAGGGCGGCGCCGCCGCGGGAATCGCCGTCCAGCCGGGTCATCACGATGCCGGTGATGCCGAGCGCGTCGTTGAAGGCTTTCGCGGTGGCGACCGCGTCCTGGCCGGTCATGGCGTCCACCACCAGCAGGGTCTCCACCGGATTGACGGCGAAGCGGACGGATTTGACCTCTTCCATCAAGGCAAGATCGATCGAAAGCCGGCCGGCGGTGTCCAGAATCACCACGTCGTAGATTTCGCGCCGGGCGGTATCCATGGCGCGTTGGGCGATCTGCAGCGGCGTCTGGCCGGGGATGATGGGGAGAGAGGCGACTTCCGCGCGCCCCGCCAGTTGCTCCAACTGAAGCTGCGCGGCCGGGCGCTGGGTGTCCAGGCTGGCGAGCAGAACCTTCTTCTTCTCCCGCGTGCGCAGGCGCAGCGCCAACTTGCCGGAGGTGGTGGTCTTGCCGGAGCCTTGCAGCCCGACCATCAGGATGGGAATGGGGGATGGGGCCAGCAGATTGACCGGCACGGCGGTGCCGCCCAGTGCGGCCACCAGCGCGTCATTCACGATTTTGACGACCATCTGGCCAGGCGAGACGGAGCGCAGCACCTCCGCGCCAACCGCCTTTTCCCGGACCTCGGCGATAAAATCCTTGACCACGGGGAGTGCGACGTCCGCATCCAGCAGCGCCAGTCGGATTTCCCGGAGCGCTTCGGTAACGTCGGCTTCGTTCAGCGCGCCGCGGCGGCGGAGCTTGTCAAAAACATCGGAAAGTTTGCCCGACAACGAGTCGAACATCGGCAATCACCCCACAACGCAAAACGCGCCGTGGTGCGAACCCTCGCAGCACGGCGGACTATCCGCGCGGCGTTTGCGCCGGGCGCGGGGGGAAGTCAAGGTTTGGGGCGATTTTGACGGCTGATGGTTAAATCGCTGCGCGGCGGGCGGCAACCAAGGCGGCGAGGCGGGTTCCCACCGCCGGGTCGCGCCACAGCAGCAGAATACTGGCGAACAGCCCGCCATGGAGCAGCAACGCGCCGAAGCCGACATGGGTCATGCCCCAGATCAGGCCCGGGCCGGCCGCCATCGCGGCGCAGGCCAGGGCGTAACCGCCAAACCAAGGCAACGTCACGGCAGCGCCCAGACGCCAGAACACGGCCGCCGTGGCGGCGAGGGCGATCACGCTCTTCAGCGCCGCCATGAAGCGCATCAGCCGGGTCAGCGCCGCGCCGTCATGCGCCACCGCCACGGCCGTGGTGGCCTCGCCGGTGGCAAGCCGTCCAACCGCCAGCGCGGCCAAAACGATGATTACGAACGCGGCGCGTACCGCACCAGGCGAACTGAACTCCAAGCGGCCCCGGGCGGCGGCTATGCTGATGGTTGTCGACATTTTTCCTCCGGAAAATCCAAAGAAAGGCGTGGGTGCCAGCTTTCGCGGGCATGAAGATATGTCTGCGCCTGATCTTTAAGTTGAATGACCGTTTGATGCCAGAATATGTTTAGGACAACGCCGCCCGTAGCCGGCCAGCTTCCTCTCCAGCCACCAGGCCGAAGCGGAGAAACAGATCGATCAGCACCAGATTGACGTTGAACTTGAAATCGTCGGTCTCGCAGACGGTGGAAAACACCCGGCGCAGCGGCCACAGCTCAAAATGCTCGACCTCACCGTCCGCGGGCGCTGGCGTAAAATCTTCCGGTAATTCCAGGTCGTAGGCGATCACCATATCACGGCGCAGGCCCTCCGCTCGCTCCATGGCGTAGGCGATCCGCGCCACCGGCTTTGCCTGGCGCGCCAGCTCCGGCGGCAGGCTGGCTTCTTCGCAACCTTCCTTGATCAGCGTCTCCAGCGGCGTCAGCCCCGCCGGCACGCCGCCGGCGACCAGGTGGTCCAGCTTGCCGGGGTCGAGTTTCTTGTCCGCGGCGCGCTTACCCACCCAGAGATGCCAGCCGTCAGACCGGCGAACCAGCCCGTTCAGATGCACGCCGACGCCGATTACCCCAAAACTCGGCAGCGCGCCGCGGTCGAGCTTTGCCAGCACCGGACCGTCCGCTTGCGCCCGCACGTCAAAATCCTCGTTGCGGAATCGCAGCCCGGCCGCGGCGGCGATGTCGTTCAGCCGGGACGGTTCCTCCAGCAGCGTCAGGGTCGTGCCGGTCCGCGCCACCTGGGCGACCTCCGCCAGCCGGTCCGCCAGCGCTGGCGTCACATAGCCGATGTGATGACCGCTCAGATAAAGCATCAGCCGCTCGCCCGGCAGTTGCGCATTCCGGCAGGCGGCAATGTGCCCGAGCAGCTTTGCAAGTTGCGCGTCTGGTGCCATGTCAAAGCAGATGACCCGTACCGCCGCTCGTGCCAACCCCCACCTCGCGCCGATTCCTGGCCAGCCGAAACCGACCCGCGGGTCCTGGTCCACCGTCTGGTCGCTGCTGCCCTATCTTTGGCCGAAGCATGAATTGGGGCTGCGGGTCCGGCTGGTGCTGGCGATCATCGCCATGCTGCTGGCGAAGATCGCGACCGTCTACGTGCCGATCCCGTATTCGGAGGCGGTGGACCGGTTATCCACCAAAGCCGGGCCGCTTTTGGTCCCGGCCGCCCTGATCATCGCCTATGCCGGGGTGCGCATCGCCTCCGTCGCCTTCGGCGAGCTGCGGGACGCGATTTTCGCGGCGGTGCAGATGCGCGCCTCCCGCACCGTGGCGCGCCAGACTTTCGAGCATTTGCACGGCCTGTCGATGCGCTTCCATCTGGACCGGCAGACCGGCGGTCTCTCCAACATCATTCTGCGCGGCACACTCGGCATCCAGACGGTGCTGCGCTTCGCCGCCTTCAGCATATTTCCGACGATCATCGAGCTGCTGATGACCGTCGGCATCCTCTGGTACAAGTTCAACGGCTGGTACGCGCTGATCACCTTTGCCGCCGTCACGCTCTACATTGGCTTTACCTTCGCGTTCACCGCTTGGCGGACCAAATTCCGCCGGACCATGAACGAGACGGATAACGAGGCGCAGACGAAGGCCATCGACAGCCTGATCAATTTCGAGACGGTCAAATATTTTGGCAACGAGGCGCATGAGTCGAAGCGCTTCGATGAAAGCCTGGCGCGCTATGAAAAGGCCTCGGTCGCGTCCCAGGTCTCGCTGAACGCGCTCAACATCGGCCAGGCGGTGATCATTTCCGCGGCTCTGGGCGTGATGATGCTGATGGCTGCGAATGGGGTGGTCTTTGGCGGCCTGAAGCCCGGCAAGTTCGTGCTGATCACCACCTATCTGATGCAGCTTTACGTCCCGCTGAATTTTCTTGGCTTCGTCTATCTCTCGCTCAATCAGGGGCTGGTCGACATGGAGCAGATGTTCTCGCTGCTGCGGGTCAACCAGGAGATCACCGACAAGCCCGGCGCCACCATCCTGGCGGATACCGGCCCGCCCGCCGAAGTGCGATTCGAGAACGTGTTCTTCTCCTACAACCCGGACCGCGAAATTCTGAAGGGGATCAGCTTCGATGTTGCCCCCGGCCGCAAGGTGGCGCTGGTGGGGCCGACCGGGTCCGGCAAGTCCACCATCAGCCGGCTGTTGTTCCGGTTTTATGACACCACCGCCGGCGCGGTCTACGTGGACGGCATCAATGTGAAGGACGTCACGCAGCACAGCCTGCGCGCCGCGATCGGCGTGGTGCCGCAGGACACCGTGCTGTTCAATGACACGATTTTCTACAACATCGCCTACGGCAAGCCAGGCGCGACGGTGGCCGAGGTCGAGCAGGCGGCACGGCTGGCGCAGATCCATGATTTCATCGTCTTGCTGCCGCAGGGCTACAAGACCAAGGTAGGCGAGCGAGGCCTGAAATTGTCGGGCGGCGAAAAGCAGCGCGTCGCGATCGCCCGCACCATCCTGAAAAATCCCCGAATTCTGATCCTGGACGAGGCGACCAGCGCGCTGGACACGGCGACCGAGCAAGAGATCGGCGCCGCGCTGCGGTCGATCGCCTATGACCGAACCACGTTGGTGATCGCGCACCGGCTATCCACCGTAACCGACGCGGATGAGATTCTGGTGCTGCGCGAGGGCGAAATCGTGGAGCGTGGCAGCCATGCGGCGCTGCTGGCGGCCGAGGGGGTCTATGCCGGCATGTGGGCCGCGCAGGTTGAGCTGGAAGAGGTCGCTGACGACGTAGGCGTCGATCCGGCGCAGCTGCAAAAGTCGGTCTCGGAAGCCGCGGAATAACCGCTTGCGCCGCTGGTAGCTCCGCAAAAAATCCCTACCTGGAAGCTCTGGAATGCAGGGACAGCCCTATGAGTGACAAGCAGCCGCCGCCGGAGAAGGCGCTCAACCATGCCGGCCAGGTCGTGGACAAGGCCATCGAATATCTGATGGGCCAGAATGTCGGCGAGCTGGCGATTGCCTCCGCGCTGCTGGGCGGCGCGATGGGCGTGCTGACCCGCGCGCTGCCGGATGACGTTGTGGTGCAGATCCTGCAAAACGCCATCGACAGCGTGGAATCAGGCGAAATGCGGCGGCAGGCGGGGAAGGACCACGCCGGCGAGGCTTGACCCAGGCCGGCGATTTGGCCATAGACGCCCAGAATTTCGGGCTGGTTCGCCAGCCCGCTTTGCGTTTTGAGGGTGCAAAAAATGTCTCGCCGCTGTGAATTGACTGGGAAGACCGTGCAGGCCGGCAATAATGTCAGCCACGCCAATAACAAGACTCGCCGGCGGTTCCTGCCGAACCTGCAGGAGACCTCCTTGTTGTCGGACGTCCTGGGCACGGTCCGGATGCGGCTGTCTACCCGCGCGATCCGCACCATCGAGCATAATGGCGGGCTGGATGCCTATCTGTTGGGCCAGACCGACCGGCAGCTGACCGAAGAGGGCCTGGCGCTGAAACGCCGGCTGGTCCGCGCGACCGCCAAGAAAGCCGCCAAGGCCGCCTGAACGCGGCCGGGCTGCCGGATGATGAACCATGATCATTCCGGTCACCCCGCGGCTCTCGATTGACGAGGCCGATCTCGAAGAAAATTTTATCGCCGCGTCCGGCCCCGGTGGGCAGAACGTCAACAAAGTGGCGACCGCGGTGCAGCTGCGGTTCAACCTGGCCGCCAACCGGAGCCTGCCGGAAGGCGTGAAGGCGCGGCTGGCCGTGTTGGCCGGGCGGCGGCTGAATCATGACGGGGTGGTGGTGATCAGCGCGAACCGGTTCCGCACGCAGTTGCAGAACCGCGATGACGCCCGCGCCCGACTGCTGGAAATGATCCGCGCCGCCGCGATCGCCCCGGTCTTCCGCAAACCCACCAGGCCGACGAAAGCCTCAAAAACCCGCCGCCTGGACGCCAAAAGCCACCGCGCCGACACCAAGCGCCTTAGACGCGTGGCGGACGATTGACCAGGACTTGCCGTCAACGTCTTCATCAGGTTAACAAACAGTCAGATGACGGTGCCCTTGACGGGGTGAAACGGGAACGCGGACACGGGAAACCGTGAAGCCGCGGCTGCCCTCGCAACTGTGCGTGGCGAGCCTGCTCAACCCATTGTCTGCGGACGAGAAGGGCGGAGCAACCAAGGCGATGACCCACAAGCCAGGAGACCGGCCGGCATCGAGACATTTGCGCGCGGTTGGGCGAGGTGCACCAAACGCGGAGGGGAGCAAGACCCTGAGCCTCTGTCGCCTTGTTTTCTGCGCCGTCCGGCAATGCCGGTCGGCGCTGCGTTGGGGGCTTTATGCTAAAATTTTTCTCCGCCGGGCTTGGCCTGGCCGCGGCACTGATTCCATTCGCTGTGCAAGCCGACAATCCCACCATTCCCACCATCACCGTGACGGCGACGCGCGTGCCGACCGCGGCGAGCAACGTGCCTGCCGGCATTACCGTGATCACCCGGCGCGAGATCATCCAGCGCGGCTACACCACGCTGGCGCAGGCGCTCGGCGCGGTGCCGGGGCTGAACGTGGTGCAAAGCGGCGGCCCGGGCGGCGAGGCCAGCCTGTTCATCCGCGGCACCAATTCCGAGGATGTGCTGGTGCTGATCGACGGCGTGCCGGCGAATGATCCGTCCGACCCGAACGGCGCGTTCAATTTCGGCGAGGATGTTCTGGATGACCTCGACCGGATCGAAATCGTGCGCGGGCCGATGTCCGGCCTGTACGGCACCAATGCCGTGGGCGGGGTGATCAACCTGATCACGCTGCAAGGGTCGGGCCAGCCGAAGGCGGACATCATGCTGGCTGGCGGTCTGCCGTCCCAGGGCCGCGGTAGCGCCGCGATTTCCGGGTCTTCCGGGCCGTTCGACTATGCGTTCAGCGGCGCGCTCGACGAGGAAGCCGGTTTCGATGAGACCGCGAAGCGGCTCTCGGTCTATGCCGGCAATCGCGACCCGTTCCGTTCCAAAACCGGCGACGTCAATCTGGGCTACACGCCGGTCGCCGGCACGCGGGTCTATCTGATCCTGCGCGCCCGCGATTCCGATACCGGCTATCCGGATCTCGGCTACCCCATCTACGACGACCCGAACGAATACGGCTATGACGAAAATCTGTTCGGCAAGCTCGGCGTGAAATCAGACCTGCTGAACGGCCTGCTGACCACCGAATTTTTTGTCGCGCGCGTCGAAGACAACCGGCGCTATTCCAACCTGCTGGACGCCGATGACCCCAATTATGCCTCGGCCAATGACCATTATCACGGCTACCGGACCGACGCGCAGTGGAACAACGTGCTGCACCTGCCGGCGGCCGGCGCCGCCACATCCGTGACCTTCGGCGTTGAATACATCAATGACACCGCCAAGGAGAATGTGGATGAATCCGGCTTTACCGAAAACGTCAACGCTTCGCAGCATTCATGGGCCGGGCATTTCGGCGCGCAGACCACGCTGGCGGACCGGCTGACCATCACCGGGGCCTTGCGGGATGACGCGGTGTCCAGCTTCGGCAACGCGCTGACCGGGCGGATCGGCGGCGTCTTCGCGATCCCGGAAGCGAATCTGAAACTGAAATCCTCGTACGGCACCAGCTTTCTCGCGCCCTCCCTGTTTGACCTCTACGGCGTCGATAATTTTGGCTATGTCGGCAACCCGAATCTGCGGCCGGAACGGTCAAGTGGTTATGAGGCGGGGGCGGAATTCCTGCTCCCCGGCGCGGCTATTTCCGCCACCTATTTCAACAGCCGCATCAACGACCTGATCACCACCACGCCGGATTTCGATTCGGAGGAAAATATCGGCCGGGTGAAAATCAGCGGCGTGGAGACCGAGCTGGTGGTCACACCGGCGACTTGGGCGACCGCGGACCTGACCTACACCTATACCGACGCGCGCGACGCGACCACCAATGACGAATTGCTCCGCCGGCCGCAAAATACCGGATCTGCCACCGTCACCGTCAGCCCGACGCCGAAGATCACGATCGTCCCGCAACTAGAAATCGTCGGCCGGTTTATCGACTATCTGTACGCCGATGACGGCTATCCCACCGGCGACGGCAGCGCCGATGGCGGCACCATCGTCAACCTGACCGGCAATTATCAGGTTTCCGACAAGTTCAGCCTGTTTGCCGAGGGCAAGAATATCTTCAACTCGAATTTCGAGCCGGTGAACGGGCTGCAGATTCCTGGCGCGTCCCTGTTGGTCGGCGTCCGCGCCAGGATCGAATAACGGGTTAGAGCATTTTCCGTTCGCATTGGCTCACGGAAAATGCTCTACCTCTTTGCTTTGGCGAGCAACTTTATCCGATCAAATGATTCCATTTGATCGGATGTTGCTCTAGAAGAACTTCGCGATGCGGAGTTCGAAATTGCGGTTCAGCGGTGCGCCATGGGCGGCGACGTCATATTCGCCGATCGCCATGACCTGCAGGGTGGGCGATAAAAAACTCGCCAGGATGAACCGCAATTGCGATTCGTTGGTCCGGTTGCCGGAATCCACCACCGTGCCATTGCCGAGCTTGTAGGTCTGCTTGCCGCCGAATGACTGGTAGAAGCCGGGCGCGAAGTAAGCGCCGAGAGCAGGCGCGAATTCATACGGCAGGTAGACCCGCAATTCCGCGCTTGGCTGTTCGCGGAAGGTCGCGGGCACGCCGGATTGGTTTTGCAACGGGTTGTGCACGCCGAACAACGTGTAGATCGCCGGGATGTTGTTGGCGGAAACCTCCGGTGACACGTCTTCCGAGTTGTTGTTGTCACCATAGAAATACCCTTCGCCCCAGACCTCGATCGCGAGATTCTTGGTCGTCGGCGTCCCGTTCAGGATGGTGCGGAACCCGGCTTCCGGTTCGACCACCCAGACATTCTGTGCCGGATTCAGCACGTAATTCTTGTTGAAGCTGCTGATCGGCGGGTCGATCCACGGCCCGATCGCGACATAGGTGCCGGTCGCGGGATTGTTCACCGGGAACGCAAAGGCGCCAAGGCTGGGCTCGGCGAAACCGCTATGGTTGGACAGGTTGGCCTTGCCCGGCCCGAAGGCCGGAAAGCCCGCCACTGGGCTGGGGATGTTCTGGATGCCGAGCTGTTGGGTGCCAATGAAATTGACCAGCGGCAGATAGGCCTGCAGCCCGGCCTCCATGCCGCCGATGCTGAACGTGCGGACATAGCGCAATACCGTGATTTCGTCGGAAATATGGGTATCCTCGGTGGTGTTCGCCCCATGCGTGGCGCCGAACGTGCCAGCGTCCTGAAACTCTTCGTAAAACAGCGCGATATTGATGTTCAGCGGCGGCGCGATGCCGTCCCCCGGCAGCGGGTCCGAGGCGAAGGCGGCAGGTGCGCCGAGGCTGGACAAAGAAAATGCGGCCATGAAAATCCAGGCGCGCGAAAGGCTTCCGCGTTGCGACATTGTTTGGTTTCCTCCTGTTTATCGCCAGCGGCCTTTTGACCGCCAATTATGACACAGATGTCACGCGAACGGGGTGCACCTGTCAATTGCCGTTTACGTTCACGTAAACAGATTGCGCTTGTGTGGCTCGGCGGCAACATCCTGCCTCCGGACCGTCCAGCATTGGCGTTGCAACATAGCGCCAAGGCTTGTTACCCAGAGAGCGTGACAGCGGTCAAAAAAATCGCCATCGGCAGCATCGGCGTCGCTTTCGCCGTTCTGATGCTGAAATTTTTCGCGGCCCGCGTCAGCGGCAGCGCCGCGTTGTTTTCGGACGCGTTGGAGTCGCTGGTGAATGTCGCGGCATCGTCCCTGGCGCTGTACGCGCTGGTGGCCGGCGCCAAGCCGCCGGACCGCCAGCACCCTTATGGCCACGCGAAGGTGGAGCTGCTGAGCGCGGTGGCAACAGGCGCGATGATCCTGGTCGCGGCCGAGCTGATTTTTCAACGCGCGGTCACGACCCTGCTGCATGCCGCGGCGCTGGCGCCGCTAACCGGGGGCTTGGGCTTGGGCCTCGGCCTGAACGCCGCCGCCGGCGTGTTGAACGGCGCCTGGGCCGTCTTGCTGCTGCGCGTCAGCCGGCGCTCCCCGGCGCTGCGCGCGGATGCCCGGCACTTGCTGACGGATGTGCTCACCACCTTCGGCATCGTGGTGGCGCTGATCGGCGCGGCCTTGCTCCGGCTGCCGATTCTGGACCCGGTGATCGCGCTGGCGATCGCGGCGCAGATCGCGGTGCTGGGCGGGCTGACGGTGCTGCGTTCCCTGAGCGGCCTGCTGGATGAGGCACCGCCGCCGCGCATGACGGCGCGGGTGCATGACCTGGTGCGCACCCACGCCACCGGCGCGCTGGAGGCGCATGATCTGCGCATCCGCCAGGCCGGACCGGCGAGTTTTCTGGAATTCCACCTGGTGGTACCGGGCGAGATGACGGTGGCGCGCGCGCATGACATCTGCGACCGAATCGAAGGCGCGCTGCGCGACGAGATGCCCGGCGTGGTCATTACCATCCATGTCGAGCCGGAGGTGAAGGCCAAGCATGAGGGCGTGCTGGTGCCATGAACGCGGGGGCGGGTGACGAGCCACGGTCGCCGGCGGCCGCCATCGAAGCCACGGCCCGCCTGCACGCCTCCGCCCAATCCGTCGCTGCCGCCGCCGATCAAGCCCTGCTGCTGCTGACCGGGGAAATGATGGTCCGGCCGGCGGCGGCGGCGCTGCCGGCCGGACTGGCGCGCAGCATGGTCGCGCCGGTGGTGCCGCCGGCCACCGCGCCAAAACTGCGGCGGGCGCGCGGCTTCACCCTGGCGATGGCGTTGCATGTCGCGGCGCTCGGCGGACTGTTTCTGCTGCTCCACCGGCCCCATCGGCCGCCGCCGCCGGAGCAGGACGTGATCGTCGAGATGGCAATGGAGAGCGCGCCCGCCACCGGCGCGGCGCCGGCGACCAAGCCCGCGCAGAAGCCGCCGCCGTTACCGGTGGTGCAAAAACCGACCGTCGCCCCGATGACGCCGCCGTCGCCCCATCCGCCGGTACAAAAACCGGCCCCGCCAATCCCGCCCGCGCCAGCACTGGCGCGCGGCGCGCCCCGCCCGGCGAGTCCGGCCACCGCAATCAACGTCGCCACCATACCGGCGCATCCGGATGATGACAGCGACAATCCGCCGCCGGACTACCCGCTGGTCTCGCGCGACCGCGGCGAAGAGGGGGTGGTCGTGCTGAGTATCCATGTCTTGGCGGACGGCCTGCCCGGCAGCGTCGCGGTGGAAGATAGCTCTGGCTACCCGATGCTGGACGACGCGGCGCGGGACGCCGTGCTGCGCTGGCATTTCGCCCCCGCCTTCCGCGCCGGCGTGGCCGTGGACTGGATGCTGTCCTACCGTATTCTGTTCCAGCTCCAGTAGCAGCCAGTCCGCGCTGATCTGGCACAACCACAGATGGTGGTTTGTTAACGGAAAAGTGATCGAAGCACCGATCAATTTAATGGGGACTTCGGCGCCGATTTGTGTCAAAAATTCCGATCAGAACAGAATTTTGACAAACCGGGGCAGGTATTTGTTTTAATAGATAATCATAGATTTTCGTGGTGAGATTCTGGTTGAGTTTTATCGCCCTCGCGAATACTAACTAATTGGTAAGAATTCGGTTCGCGCCTGCGCATGGGCCGGAGATGATGGTACGTACGATAACAGCTGATGGCTCTGACAACATGATAAGTAAATCCGCGGAGGAAGGCACGGCGCGGGTCCCAGGTAAATCGTCCCGGGACCGCCTGAGGTGGAATCGGCGGCGCGGGTTTGCCCGCGACCAGCGCGGCGTCGCGATGGTGGAATTCGCCATCTGCGCGCCGGTGTTTTTCTTGATGCTGTTCTTCGTGTTCGAGGTCGCCTATGATATGTTTTTACAGGAAGTTCTGAACAGCGCCCTGGCGTTCACCGCGCGGCAGATGCAGGTGGGCGAAACCCAGCAGGCAACCGCCACCGGCCCCAACAGCTTCGACGCGGCGTATTTCTGCCCGAACGCGTTTGGGTTCCTGAACTGCGAGAATCTGTTCGTGCGCGTCGAAGTCATCGATTCGAGCTTTGCGAACGGCTGCACGGATTTGTACCAGGCCACCACCGGCGATCTGCCAGTGTCCAATGGCACGCTGCAACTTGGCAGTTTTACCAATGAGGACGGGATCGGGAAGGGTGCCAAGATCTCGGCCGTCCCCGCCTGCGACCTCAGCACCGGTCAGGGCTACTGCAACCCCACCAACAGCCAGCTTGTAATCCTGAGCGCGATCTACGTAGCACCGAGTTTTCTGAACGGCCTGCTGCCGGGAACCCAGGCGTATAAATACAACAGCCAGTACGTGCGTGCGCAACTGGCGACGAGTGCCTTTCAGACCGAGGATTTTACGCCGGTCACCAAACCGGTTGATCCATGCACAAGCACAAACAGCTAAGCCGCCGGGCATCAAGGTACCGGATCGGGCGCGATCGGCGCTCGACCGCGGCGATGGAATTTGCCTTGATCGCGCCGGTGATCATCCTGTTATTCTTCGCCTTTTACGATATTTCGGACGCCATGATCACCTATGAGGAGGTGTTCAACGCCGCGCGGGTCATTTCGGCATCCGTCAGCAACATCTCGGTGCAGGGCGAGAATTCGACCACAAAACTCTACTACGGCCAGGTTCAGCTGGAAGCCTCCACGATTTTCGGCGAAATGCCCGATGTCCGGTCCGGTTTTCACAGCGGCATCAAGTCGATCACGATCTCCTCGATCAATTTTGAAGTGACAGACCCGACCTGCAAACCCGGCGTTAACTGCGTGTATGATCCGTACGTGGTGTGGAGCGTCGCCTATGCCGGTCCGCCCGGCAAAAACACCGGCCTTTCGTTCGACACGCCCTTGCGTGGTTGCGCCGCGGAAAACGTGTCAAACGGCACCGCGACGCTGGACCCAAATTCCGCCTTGCACCAAACAACGCCAACGGGCGGCCAGGCCGGCGACCTGACCTCTTTGCGGACCGAGTACCTGACCACCGAGAACGTCAAGGGCGCGCTGAATTTCCCTGCCGCGCCGGACCCGATCATCGTGGTCGACGTACATTACCAGTACGTCCCGCTGTTCAATGTCTTTCTGACCAAGCCGATCGATTTCTGGGCGGATGGCTACTGGCCGCTGCGCAGCGTGCAGGCCACGCAGGTGACGACCAACGCGAACGGCACCAGCATGCTCACGCAGGTACCGCCGGATAAGCAATATACCGAAATTGTCGCTACCCCGACTCTCAGCAACGGTCTCGTCACCTCGTATACAATTCTGCCAAACCAGGTGTATCCGCCGTCCACCAGTGGCACGACGCAAGCCGCCACGACGACGAATGGGCCGACGATTGGGCCATATTGTATCTCAACATATTACACGGAACCTGAAACATGAACCCGCTGTTGCGCCGTTTCGGCAAGACCCGCCGGGGGGCGATCGCCGTGATTTTCGCGATCTGCCTGGTGCCGCTGGTTTTGCTGATCGCTCTGACGGTCGATTATTCATTCTATGTTCAGGCGCGCGCGCAAGCGGAAATGGCGGCGGACGCGGCGGTCACGCACGCGGTCCGGGCGGCGAGCGAGACCTACGCCTACGAAACCGGCCTCAACGGCACGTCCGCGGCGGCGCAAGAGGCGGCGTTTGCCGAGGCAAAGGACGCCGGTTCCAAAATCGGCGAGGCCTGGTTCGATGCAACGCTCGGCACCATGCCGCGCGCCACGATTTCCGGCACGCCGATCGTCCAGGTCGACAAAAACACTGACGGCTCGCCCGGCTTTACCGCCACGGTCTCTTTCGCCGGCACCTATCCGCCGTTTTTCTCCAGCCTGTTTAACAACCAGCTCTGGCATATCAACGGCGGTGCGCAGGCCGAATCTTCGTACAACTATGTCGAAATTCTGATGCTGCTGGATAATTCACCCTCGATGCTGATCGGCGCAACCGAATCGGATATTAAGAACCTGGAAGAAAACACGGTTTGCGTCCCATCCACGATTGAGGGCAACTTTGGCGGCAACCCCTGGACAGCCGCATTTTACCAAAACGTGCCGGATATCCAAGATTATCCTCTCGAACAGGGGCATAATGACGAGATCCTTCATTATACACCGGGTCCGCAGACGCAAACAACGAATATTTATCCCGGCACTCAGGATGGCTATGCCCCAGGCACCTGCGACACCAACGCAACGGACAATAATAGCGGGAATTGGACCGGTGGGAATAACCCGAATGCGCCGTGCGCCTTCGCTTGCCATACCACCACCGATCCTCTGATCTATCCCAATACGCCGGCGGAGACGAATGGCGTACCCGGACCGCCGAGCAACTCCACGTTGGGGGCCTACACGAACGATTATTACGGTTTGGCGCGCAAGGCTGGTATCACGTTGCGACTTGACGTTCTGCAAAGCGCCGCATCGCAGGTGATCACGGCGATGGAAACCAACGAGGCGACGGCGGGGCAATTCTCCGTCGGCGTCTACGAGTTCAGCAATGATGTGACGCCTGTGTTCCCGACCAATTCCGGCGGACTACAGGCGGAAGCCTCGACTGATCTGCCCAGTGCCGCAACCGCGATCAAGAACGCGCCGGTGCCGCTCGAAGCGAACGCGAATCTCGGATATACGGATTTCCCAACCTCTGTCGCCGATCTGATCAGTGGCAAGGAGCAGACCACCGGCACCACTTTCGGCTACGCCGGATCGACCTCGCCCGGCGGCGGGCTGTCCCCGGCGGGGACCGGAGACACGTCAACGGTAGCGCCGCAAAAGGATATTTTCATCGTCACTGACGGGATGGAGGACACGTCGTCCTCTGGTAACCGCAGGTTAGGCGAAATGACCGGTTATCTCGCCGAGCAGGGCTCCGCCGGCCCGGACATCGCGGCGGTCTGCCAGCCTTTGAAAAACCTCGGCTTCACGGTCTACGTGCTTTATATCGATTACGAGCCGTTATCCAACACGTTCTATCAGACCGCCAATAATATCGGCGGGAAGTCCTTCGCCGATCCGTATGTGGACGCTGATTACCCGGCATTGGCGAACGGCACGCCAAAGGATTTTGCGGAAGCCACCGCCGCCTCCGAGTCGGCGCCGCCGGATAACAACACGGCACTGACCACCCTGACACCGGACGAGACCGCGCTGTACGCCTGCGCTTCGACCCCAGCCGACTTCATCGAAGCGAATAGTTCGGATGAAATCGCCGCCGATTTGAACACGATGCTGCAACGGGCTTTGACCTCGTCGATCCAACTGACCAGATAGCCACATCGCCATTGGCGCAGGTCACGCCACAACCGTTCGCCTCGCATCGTCCAGCACGGCTTGCAGCGTCTCATTCAGCGTGAATCGCGGCCGCCAGCCCAGTCGCCGCGCCGCATCGCTTGCATTACCAAGCGCGCGGGCTATCTCCACCGGCCGCAGCCGCGCCGGATCCACCGCCGTTTCGATCCGGCGGGTTGCCAGACCGAGCAGCCGTTCTAGAACCGAACCGATGCTGACCGCCGTGCCGCTGGCAATATTCAGGACCGCGTTTGCCGCCAGCGCGTCAAAACATTCGATGCAGGCGACATAGGCGGCGCAGACATCCCGCACGTCCAGAAAATCCCGCTCCGGCGTCAGCGCGCCAACCGCGATCACCGGCGGCTGCAAACCGGCCTCCGCGCGGGCGATTTGCGCGGCGAACGCCGGCACCACGAACGCCTCCGTCTGGCCAGGGCCGGTATGGTTGAACGGCCGCAGCCGCACCAGGCGCAGACCACCTGGCACCAGCGCCGCCAGCGCCATTTCCGCCGCCGCCTTGGTGGCGGCGTACAGGTTCATCGGCGCCAGCGGTGCTGTCTCATCCAGCGCCGCGCCGGCGCGGAATGTCCCGCCATAGACCTCCGCGGTGGAGACGAACAGCAGGCGGCAATCAGGCGCACCCGCCAGGATCGCCTCCGCGACATTGATCGCGCCGAACAGGTTGACGTTCCAGGCCCGCGCCGGATCGGCGGCGGCCATCGCGATGGCGCTGATCGCGGCAAGGTGGATGCAGACATCCGGCGCATGGCGGGCGATGCCGGCGAACGTCGCGGCGCGGTCCGTCACGTCCAGCCGTGTCTCGTCCATGCCCAGCAGCACCGCCGCCGGAAATGCCTGGCGCAAAGCGGCCAGCAGGTGGCCGCCGACAAACCCCTCCGCGCCGGTGACGAATATCCGCGCCGGACTCACTTGTGGCGCGCTCGATAACGCGCGATGTCCGCATCAACCATTTCCGCCGCCAACTGTTCGAGCGTGATGGTCGACCGCCAGCCAAGTTTTTGCTCGGCCTTGCTCGCATCGCCATGCAGGATGTCCACTTCCGCGGGCCGCAGCCGCGCCGGGTCCAGCCGTAGAAATTTGTCCGCGCTCAGACCGGCATGGCCGAACGCGAGCTCACAGAATTCCCGCACGCTGGCGGTGCGGCCGGTGGCGATCACGTAGTCGCCGGGTTCGTCTTGTTGCAACATCGCCCACATGGCCCGCACATAGTCGGCGGCATGGCCCCAATCGCGCCGCGCCTCCAGATTGCCAAGCCGCAGCTCATCGGCGAGGCCGAGCTTGATCCGCGCCACGCCATCCGTGATCCGGCGGGTGACGAATTCGATCCCCCGCAGCGGGCTTTCATGGTTGAACAGAATACCGGAAGAGGCGTGCAGCCCGAAACTCTCGCGGTAGTTTACGGTCATCCAATGCGCGTAGAGTTTCGCCGCGGCATAGGGTGATCGCGGGTAGAACGGCGTCGTCTCACTCTGGCGCGCCGCCTGCACCTTGCCGAACATTTCGGAGGAGGATGCCTGGTAGAACCTGGCACCCGGCGCCGCGATGCGCAGCGCCTCCAGCAGGTTCACCGCACCCATGCCCGTGACATTGCCGGTAACCAGCGGCTGCTGCCAGGAGGTCGCGACGAAACTCTGCGCCGCCAGGTTATAGACCTCATCGGGCCGATAGTCCGATAACAGGCGGATCAGGCTGGACAGATCGGTCAGATTGCCGTCCACCAGTTCGATCCGGTCCAGAATGCCCAGCCAGCGCAGCCGTTCGCCCACCACGTCCGACGAGGCCGACCGCCTGATCATGCCGATCACGCGATAGCCCTTGGTGAGCAGCAGTTCGCTCAGATAGGCGCCGTCCTGCCCGGTGGCGCCGGTAATAAAGGCTGTCGGCATATCGTCTGACCCAATCCTGAATGACCGAATGATGTTGATAACGAAATCTGGCATGATGGGAAGCCGTCAGGGCCACGGCCAACAACTTCAAGCTGTATTTTTCCGGCTTGTCCAATCGTGAAACATGGGCCATCTAACGGCTTTAACGACTCCGGGGCATTGTTTCGATGGCAGTTTGGCTCGACCTCGAAGATCTGGTGCGGTATTTTCACCACGATTCGCGACCGACCGGCATCCAGCGGCTGACATTCGAGGTATGCCGCGAGTTGTGGCGGCTCGGCGGGGCGCAAGGCGAGATCAAGTTCTGCCGGCATGGCAACACGGCGTCGCGATTCCGGACCGTCCATTTCCCGGCGCTGGAAGCCGGTATCCTCACGGCCTCGGCCGCCGCGCAGAGCGCGGCGCCGGTGGCGCATGCCGCACCGGAAGCGCCCTTGCCTCGGCTTCGTCAGGCAAACAGCCTGATCATGCGCGTCGCCCATTCCGGGCACCGGTTCCCGCCCCATATCCGCCGGCCACTCGGCATCATCGGCCGCGCCATCGTGCAGATCCTGGACGCCCTGCCTGATCTGGCGCGGGCCGCGAAGGCGGAAATCACGCCCGGCAACGCGCAGCGCATCCAGATCGGCGGCCAGCAATTCGAACTGGAGGGCGAAGACGTGGTGTTCCACGCCGGGGACTGGCTGGTCACGCTCGGCGCGCCCTGGGAGACGCCGTACAGCGAAGACGTGTTCGAACTGCTGCGCGCGCGCGATGTGCGCCTGGCCGCTCTGGCCCACGATCTCATTCCGGAATTGTTTCCGGAATGGGCGGTCAAAGCCAACGTCAAGAATTTCCGGGCCTGGCTGCGCTCCTCGGTGATGGCCTGCGACAAGCTTTTCGCGGTCTCGCGGAGCACGGCAGTGGATCTGGTTGAGTGCATGGCGGCAATGGGCAAGGCGGTGCCGCCGCCCGTGGTCCTGCCGGTGGGCAGCTTGCCACTGCCGGAACCGGATATGGCGGCCAAACCCGCTGCTGGTGAGCGGCCTTACGTGCTGATGGTCTCGACCATCGAAATCCGCAAAAATCACGCACTTATGTTCAAAATCTGGCGGCGGATGCTGCGCGACATGCCGCCGGACCGGGTGCCGGACCTCGTATTCGCCGGCAAGCTCGGCTGGCTCACCGCGGACCTAGTCCAACAACTGGAAAACTGTGACTGGCTGGACGGCCGGATCCGGTTCGTGCCCTCGCCTTCGGATGCCGAGCTGGCCGGCCTGTATCGCGGCTGCCTGTTCACGGTATTCCCGTCTTTGTACGAAGGCTGGGGCCTGCCGGTGAGCGAGAGCCTCCGATTCGGCAAGATGGTCGCGGCGTCGGACCGGGCGTCCATCCCCGAAGCGGGCGGCAACTTCTGCGCCTATTACGATCCGGAGAATGTCGCGGCGGCTTATGAAGTGATACGCGGCCTGATCGACCATCCGGAGCGGGTTGCCGCCATGGAAGCGCGCATCGCCGCCAGTTACCGGCCGCCGAGCTGGGCGGACACCGCCGCGGCGCTGCTGAACGCGCTGCTGCCGGCGGCGCCGGCGATCGCTGAACCACCGGCGCCGGTGGAATACCCGGTCAACGCCGATTAAGGTTTTATTGGCGACAGATTGACTTCGGCGCTGATGTTCGCTGTTACCGTGACCGGGCCGGGCGCTGCCTGCGGCGGCGGCGCCGCGGCCGCCATCATCATCCGCATCCCCGGCATGATCGGGCCTGGATTGGACATGTCGAGCGTCAAGGTCCGGATCGCCCCGACCTGATCGTGCAGCGCTGCCGCGACCGCCGCCGCGTTGCCTTGCAGGCGGTGGATGGCATCGGTGATCGCGGCGCGCTGGGCGGCCGCCGCGCCGGCGTCCGATAACTGGCCGTCCAACTGGTTCAGCAGCAAGCCCTCGCCTTGCAACCGGCCGAGCAGATCCGTGAAGGCTGGTGCCGGCACACCGCCGGACGCGGACATGGTGAGATCGAGCGCCTGGCTGGCCTGGTAGCCGGTCACCCGCCCGTTCTCGTCGGTCACGCTGGCTTCGTTGTAATCCGCGGTGCTGGCGATGACACCCTGGACGGCACGGGCCTGGCCTAGTGCCACCGCCACGGCCCGGTTGACCGCTGCGGCGGCAGCGGCGGCGCGCGGCGCATTGGCCTGCGCCATGAGTGTCGCCACCATCTGATCCGGCATCACGGTGACGGCACCGGTGGCGGACAGGCTGGCCACGGTCTGCGCCGCCGCCGGAGCGGCGAACAACAACGAAAGCAGGACGAGGCGAAATGAATGCGTCACGCCGGTAGCCTGCCGCAGCCGGCCGTGTTTGGCGAGGCCTTGCGAAGCAGCGGGTTCGCCTTCAAGAGTTGGCCTCGGAATGGTTGATGACCTGCAAGATAACGACTCCGGCCGGCAGGCCACCCCAGGTCCCGCTTCCCAAGTGATGGTGACGCACGGCCAGACGGGCCTGGCTGGCCGCCTGCACGGCGGCAGCAAATGGGGCCACCTGTTCTGCGGACCGCGCGGCGCGCCGCCACGCGAGATGGAGACGGTGCTGCATCTCAACGCGATCTGCCTGCCGGACGGATCGATCGCCGAGGTCGGCGACAGCGAGGAAGGCGGGGAGGTGTTCGCCGAGACCGCTTTTCCGCTGCGCGCCGGCGCCGGCGTCACTTTGGGGCAATTTTTGGCCGGCGCGCTGCCGGGGATCATGGCGCAGCGGGCCAGCTGGCCGAGCGGCCGGCTGGCCTGCGCGGCGCCGACGCCGCAGCAGCGCGACATCCTCCGCCGGCTGGGACTGCTGGACGGCTATGTGGCCCTGGCGCAGCCGGTGCGCTTCCGGCTGGTGGTCGGCCAGGCCGGCACGCCGCCGCGCCCGGCGCCCGCCAATCCGGCGATGCTGGTCATGCTCGAACGATTGCGGGCGGCCGGCGGCCACGCCGCCAGACGGATTGCGATCCTGCCGAACCGGGAACGCGAGGCGTTGACGCTGCGCAACCGCGCCAGCCTGACCGCTTGGCTACGCGCGCGCCGCATCACGGTTATCGACCCCGAGAAAATGCCGTTCGAGGCGACGGCGGCGGCGCTCGCGGAAGCCTCACTGCTGATCCTGGCGGATGCCGCGCAGGCCGGCTTGGTCGGCCTTTGCCATGCCTATACCAAGGTCCTGGAGATTGCGCCGGAGGGTTTCGTCGGCATGACCGCGCGCGAGATTTGCCACGCGCAGTCGATCGACTGGTCGCTCGTGCTGGGTTCCGCGCCCAGCTACCCGCTGTTGCAGCCGCTGGCTTTCGGGGCGCGCGTGCCGTTGTCCTACGAAATCCCGATCAACATTCTGCACACCGCATTAACGGCGCTGGACCTTTGAGAATTGGCGGGCTGGCGTTTTTGCCGGTCCTGCTGCTGGCGGCCTGCGGCGGCCCGAATTTCGCCGCCTACGGCACGGCCACCCCGCTCAGCTGCGTGCCCTATGCACGCGCCGTCTCCGGCATCGAACTCGCAGGCGATGCCTATCAATGGTGGGACGAAGCGGCCGGCCTGTACCCCCGGCGCCAAACACCCGCGCCGGGTGCGGTGCTGGTGTTCGCGCCGCATGGCTCCATGACCGCCGGTCACCTCGCGGTGGTCACGGCCTTGGAGGGCGCGCGAGAAATTCTGGTGACGCAATCGAACTGGCTGCCGCGCCGGATCGAGACCAACCAGCCGGTGGTGGACGTCTCCGCCGCGAATGACTGGACGGCGGTGCGGGTTTGGTACGAGCCGGTGCACGCGCTGGGCAGCACGATCTACCCGACCTTCGGGTTTATCCTGCCGCGCTAATCCGTTACAGCGCGCGGATGCTAAAGGGCGCCTTCACGGTCGGGATGTGGACGATGGCGAGCCGCATCCTCGGCTTCGCGCGAGACATCCTGATTGCCGCTATCCTGGGCACCGGACCGGTGGCCGATGCGTTTTTCGTCGCCCTGCGGCTGCCGAACCTGTTCCGGCGGCTATTCGGCGAAGGCGCCTTCAATGCCGCCTTCGTGCCGTCCATTGCCGGGATTCTGCACACGGAGGGGATAACCGCCGCGACCGGCTTTGCCGAGGAAGCCACCGCGGTGATGATCTTCTGGCTCGGCGGCATCACCGCCCTTGGCGAGATTTTCATGCCCTGGGTGCTGTACGTCCTGGCGCCCGGATTCTCGGGCGATCACGCCAAATTCATGCTGGCGGTGGCGCTGACGCGAATCATGTTTCCGTATCTGTTCTTTGTCTGCCTCACCGCCTTGTTTTCCGGCGTGCTGAACGCGATGGGCCGGTTTGCCGCGGCCGCCGCGGCGCCAGTACTTTTCAACGTGTTTTCCATCGCCTTCATGCTCGGCCTGACGCCCTATGTGCAAAACCCCGGCTACGCGCTGGCCTGGGGCGTCACCGTCTCCGGCGTCGCGCAGCTGCTCCTCCTCATCATCGCCATGCGCCGGGCGGGGATGCGCATCACCATCCCGAAACCACGGCTGACCGCGCGCATGCGCAAGCTGTTCCGGAAGATGGCGCCGGGGCTGCTGGGCGCCGGCGTCACGCAACTGAATGTCTCGATCGACATCATCATCGGCACGCTGCTGCCCGCTGGTTCGGTCTCATTGCTCTATTATGCGGACCGGGTGAACCAACTGCCGCTCGGCGTCATCGGCACCGCCGCCGGCACCGCGCTGCTGCCGGCGATGGCGCGGCAGATTTCGCTCGGGGACCACGGCGCCGCCATTTCCACTTTAAACCGCGCCATCGAATCCGTGCTGATGCTCACATTGCCGGCCGCCATCGGCCTGTCCGTCGCCGCCGTGCCGGTGATGGACGTGTTGTTCGTGCGCGGCGCGTTCACGACGCATACGGCGGTATTGGCCGGACATTCGCTGGCCGCCTTCGCCATCGGCCTGCCGGCCTTCGCGTTGGTGAAAGTGCTCACACCGGGGTTTTTCGCCCGTGGCGACACCATGACGCCGCTGAAAATCGGCCTGGCCGCGGTTGCGTTGAACCTGGCGATGAACCTGGTCTTCATGCACCCCCTGAAGGCGGTGGGACCGGCGCTGGCCACCAGCCTGGCCTCCGCGTTCAACGTGCTGTTCCTGGTCCTGCTGCTCCGCCGGCGCCGCCATTTCGTCCTGGACCCGGCGGCGCGGCAGCGGATTCCACGCATCCTGCTGGCCGGCGCGTTGATGGCCGGCGCCTTGTTCGGCGTCGAGCATCTGCTCCCGACGGGGAAAACCACCATTCCGGAATTTTTGCTGCTCACCGCCACCGGCGGCATCGCCTATGCCGGCAGCGGCATTTGTATCGGCGCGTTCGACCTGTCGCAGCTGAAATCGCTGCTGCGCCGCCGCCGGACCAAAGCCGCCTGACTTGTCAGGGCCGCTTCGTTTCGGCAGACTATGCTGATGATCTTGTTCTCTCACCCGGCCCAACGTTGGCGGCGCTCCCTTTAGGAGCGGCGGGGAGAAAAAATATCCACAGCGCCGCCGCAGTCTTCGGCCGGCCTGTGTTTTGCCTAACCCGAAGTCAGCGGCGCCAATCAACCGAGGCAACACATGGCACGCATATTTTCCGGCATTCAGCCTTCCGGCTTTCCGACCATCGGCAATTATCTGGGCGCTTTGCGCAACTGGGTGCGGCTGCAGGACGGCAATGACTGCATCTATTGCATCGTCGACCAGCACGCGATCACCAATTTTCAGGACCCGGCCGAACTGCGCGAACAGACCCGCACAATGGCGGCCCTGCTGATCGCCATGGGCATCGATATCGACAAGCACATCCTGTTCCACCAATCGGCGGTACCGGCGCATGTACGCCTGGCCTGGATTTTCAACTGCGTCGCGCGGCTCGGCTGGCTGAACCGGATGACCCAGTTCAAGGACAAGGCCGGCAAGGACCGCGAGGCCG
>Ga0116230_10000426_pt1 | contig 36988 bp, 25 predicted proteins | sample S1TSphfallax_3_FD_88678 | JGI IMG/M metagenome (GOLD analysis project Ga0116230, IMG submission 88678) | Host-associated microbial communities from peat moss isolated from Minnesota, USA - S1T2_Fd - Sphagnum fallax MG | ecosystem: Host-associated > Plants > Peat moss > Unclassified | place... | reverse complement strand
CGCTGTAACCGATGGTTGAAGAACTGGTGATGGTGTTCACGGGGGCGAACGAACTGAATCCGATGATGGCCGCATGGGCCGAAATCGCCGACAAAGTTCCCATCGCCGCCGCTGCCAGCATGGCTGGTTTTCCCTTGCACTTTTTCATCCACTCTCCCAATCAAAAAAACCGGACCAGTGCGAACTCGGCATCGACGATGCAGATCGCAGAAGAACCACTGGTTGCAATAGCGATGAAGGCCCGAAACCCGCACCGATTGGTGCTCAGTAAAATCTTCGAGCCATCTCGAGTTGACGAATCCTTGGCTATCAAGAAATTCGACGGATGGAGTTGTACTACGTATTAGTGCCGAATGCAAACAAACTCTTTTGGAGAATTTAATATAGCTCACAATAAGTAAACGAAATCTGAAAGATTGGGCTGTCTGTACTGCTTATGGAAGCGAATCGCGGACTCGGAGCAGGTCCGGGGAGGCCAAAGGACGAACCGATTGCGTTTCAATCAATGTCCGCCCTCGCTTTTTTCGCCGGGTTCGATCCGCTTGAGGAAGATGCTGATGAAGATACCGCAGAAGGCGAGGATCGAGAGGACCTTGAAGATGTCGATGTATGACAGCATCCCGGCCTGGGAGCCGACTTCGCTGTAGATCTTGCCGATGGGGACCGTCCGCACGCCGTGGGTCAGTTGGTAGAAGATCGGATTGCCCGTGGAGACGTGTTCTGTGAGGCGTTCCTGGTGGAATTGGCTTCGGCGGTCGATCATGGTCTGGACGATGGAAACCCCGACGCTCCCGCCGTAGTTGCGCATCAGGTTGATCAGGGCGCTGGCGTCGTTGCTCGAGCCCTTGGGCAGCCCGCTGTAGGCGATGGTGTTGATCGGCACAAACAGGAACGCCAGCCCCGCCGCCTGCATCATCCGGCATTTGACCAGCACATCGAAGCTGACGCGCAGGTCCAGATTGGTCCAATACCACAGAGCCATGGACGTGGTGAAGAAGCCGAACATGATGAGGTATTTCGGCTGGATTCGCGTGACGAGAAATCCGCAGACGGGCATGAGGGCAAAAACCACCAGTCCGCCGGGGGAAAGCGTCAGCCCCGCTTTGGTCGCGTCGTAACCGAAGAGGCTTTGCGTGAGTTCGGGGATCAGCTGCGTGGTGGCGAACAGCACGATGCCGACGAAAAACATCACGACATTTGAGATGAAAAAGCTGCGGTTTCGCATCAGCGGGAGCGCGACGATCGGGTCCTCAATCGTCAATTCGTGGATGATGCCCACCGCCAGCGAGACCACCGCAATGATCGCGAAGGTGGTAATCAGCGGGGACCCGAACCAGTCGTCGATCTGCCCGCGGTCCAGCACCACCTGCAGACACCCCAGCCCGGTGGCGATCAGGCCAAAACCGAGATAGTCGATTTTCTTTTTGCTCTTGTCATCTTTGCTCGAATCCTGCTCGGGAACCAGCAGATGAGTAAGCGTGAGACTGAGAAGCCCGACCGGGATGTTCATGAAAAAGATCCAGCGCCAGCTGAGATTATCGGTGATCCAACCACCCAGCGCCGGGCCGACGGCGGGCGCGACAACGACGGCAATGCCGTAGACCGCGAAAGCCGCCCCGCGCTTGGCGGGGGGGAAGGTGTCGGTGAGGATCGCCTGCTCGCTGGGGGCAAGCCCCCCGCCGCCGATGCCCTGGAAGACCCGGCTCAGCAGCAGCACAAACAGGCTGGGGGCGATTCCGCAGCAGAATGAGCTGATCGTGAACAGCGCCACGCTCAGCATATAGAACCGTTTGCGACCGATGCGGTTTGCGAGCCAACCGCTTGCGGGGAGAATGACCGCGTTGGCCACCAGATAGGTGGTCAGCGTCCAGGTGGATTCGTCGTAACTGCTGCCCAGATCCCCGGCGATGTAGCGCAGCGAGACATTCACGATGCTGGTGTCCAGCACCTCCATGAAGGTGGCCATCGAAACCACAACCGCGATCAACCAGGGGTTGACCGCCGGTTTGGCGGATGGCAGAGACATCGGCGCGGAGATGGCAGTCATCGTTCACACCTTCATTTGCCGCCTGGGGAATTACTGGCGTTGGAGTCGGGGCCGTTGCCCGCCTGTTGGTGCCCGCGCACGTCCACTTCAGGCTCCACCGACATGCCGGGTGAAAGCAGATGATGCGGCTGCTGGTCGAGAATGATTTTGACCGGCACCCGCTGAACGACTTTCACGTAATTCCCGGTCGCGTTTTCCGGTGGAAGCAACGTGAAAACGGCTCCGGTTCCGTTCTGAATGCTGTCCACATGCCCATGCAGTTTTTCATCGGGAAACGAGTCAACGCTGATAGTGACCGCCTGGCCCCGCTCCATCTTTTTCAGCTGCGTTTCCTTGAAGTTGGCGGTGACCCAGATGTCATTGGGGACGTCCGTGCCGACCACATCGAGAATCTCCTGACCGACCGACACGTAATTCCCCACCTCGACGGTTCGGCGGGTGATCCGACCGCCGTGCCCGGTTCGCACGGTGCAGTATGACAGGTCGAGCTGGGCCTGTTCCAGCTGAGCGTTGGCGGATTCCACCGCGGCATTGGCGGCGACCACTGTCTTGTCGGCGGCGTCCACCATCGCGTGCATGGCGGCGGCCTTCTTCTCGGCCGCATGCACCTGGGCATCGCTCGACGCCTGATCGGCGGTGGCGGCATCCAGCTGCTGCTGGCTCCGCGCGGCCTTGGAGAGCTTGTTGAACCGATCGAAATTCTGCTGGGCATTCAAGGCGTTGGCCCGGGCGACGATCACATCTGCGTCGGATTCGGCCGCGTTGGCCTGTGCCACTTGGTAATTCGCCTTGGCCTGCTCATATTGCGCCCTGGCCTGCGCCACTCCGCCTTCGGCCTGATGCACCTTCACGATGTACGGCGCGGGATCAATCTGAATCACCGCCTGGTTTTCGGAGACGATTTGGTTGTCGGTGATCTCCAGCTTCAGCACTTTGCCCGCCACCCGCGGGGCGATGTGGCTGATGCGGCCATCGATAAACGCATCATCGGTGCTCTCATACTCTTCAGCGTGAATCAGGTAGAGAGTGCCCGCGATGATTGCGACCACCGCGACACAGATCATCACGGAAAACAGAACCGGGCGTTTCCAGAACGGTTTCTTCTCTTGCTTCTTCGGCGGCTGGCCGCTGTTGCTTCCCTGTTGACCCCCATTTTTTTGATCGGCCTTGTTATCGCCCGGGTCGGGGTGTTCCCCCCGGCCGAATGCCTCGGGTTTTGCTGCATCACCGGCGCGTGCGCCGGAAGCGGGCTGCCGGGTTAAATCGCGTCCATCTTTTTCTGGCATTTCACTCACCTGCGAATTTGAATTATTGTCCCTGTTTGTCGATCCCGGCGATGATAGGCAGGGTCTTGCGAATTCGCCCCCAGTTGCATTTTTTGCTCCACGCCCGGATTATCTAGCCCGAATGAGAACCAGGGCACATGAGCCGCTTGGCCGGTGGAACCGATCGCTGCTTCCCCTCTTGTATTTGGCCGCGCTGAGCTTCGGCGGTTGTATCCATGAACCGCAGCTGATTCCGGTGGATCATCAGCGGCTCATCGACCGGTCGCTGGTGGAATATCCCGCCGGTTGCACGTTTGTTGAACTCATCAAGGGATTGAACTGCCCGAGTTCGCTCTGCTGGAACCCCGCCGGGGACATGTTCATCGCCGAGAGCGGAATCGACGGTTCGGAACCGCATATTTTCGGTTACCACAAGAACGGCAAGTACTTCAACATTTACCCCTGGAAACGGGATATCAGCCTGTTTCCCAACGGGCCGAGAATCCTCTACGGCCCGATCGGCGGGATGGCCGCCGCCCCCGGGGGTTTGATCGTCTCGCACCGCGACAGCAATGGAAAAGGGCACATCACCCGGCTCGGGTACGACGGTTCGCAGCGCGATCTGTTTGCCGACCTGCCCGCGCAGGGCGACTACGGCGTCACCGACGTCTGCATCCACAACGACCGGGTCTACTTCGGGGTGGGCACCACGACCAACAGCGGGGTGGTCGGCATCGACAACTTTCTTGCCGGCTGGTTGAAACGCTATCCGACCGCCCATGACTATCTGTATTCACCGTCGGGTGAACCGATCAAGCTGCAGGGATATCGCTTTGACACGCCCAATCCGTGGGCGGGCATCTTCACCGGACCGCTGGCGGTCGTCGGACCTTTCCAGGAATTCGGGCACAGCAACCTGTCCCGCATTCCCTCATCCGACAAGCCCAGCGGCGCGATCTACTCGATCGACATCAACGGAGGCGAACCTCGAATCGAAGCCTATGGCCTGCATGTCCCGGCGGGCATCGCCTTCGGGGATTACGACTACGCTTACTGCACCAACCGCGGCATGGAAATGCGCGGCATCCGCCCGGTCTGGAACGATCCGGATGTCCTGCTGCATTTCACCCGCGATGCCGGCTGGTTTGGCTGGCCCGATCACACCACCGACGGGCACCCGGTCAGCGACTACGCCTATGCCCCGCCGATCTCGTTCCTCATCAACAGCGGTTACCGTGAGTTGTCCCTGCTGATCGACCAGCAGACCAGCCGGCTTTTTCTGGCAAAATTTGACGCGCTGATTTACGGTATCTTCCAAAGCCAGAGCGGCGCGGCCAAGCTGGACTTCATCCCCAACAAAGGCCCCTTCGAGGCCTACGCCGGTGACGCCATCGTTGCATTGTCGGGCGACCGTGCCCCCTTTGCCACCGGTGGATTAAAGCTGCTGACCCACCCGGGATTCAAGGTCGCGCTGGTGGATACCAACAGCAAACATGTAAGCGATTTCGTCCGCAACACCGCCGGCGTCCCGGCGAGCATGCAGCCGTTTGGCACCATCGCGCTGGAACGCCCGGTCGACGTGAAAGTCGGCCCCGACGGCGATATCTACATCCTGGACTTGGGCCGAATGGACAACAACTCCGCCATCCCCCGCTACTACCCCGGCACCGGAGCACTGTTCAAACTGCACAGGGTGCCAACCGCCAAACCCGATGCGACAAAGCCGTAAGTTCATGATCGGGCAAAGCCGGACGAAACACCCGAATTTGTTCTACTTCAGATTTGTTCTACTTCAGATTTCAGATGCAGGGGCGGATCTTCCAACCGCAGTTTATCTACAGCTGATCCTGTGGGGCTTCAGACGGCGGCATGGGCGGGCTTGACCATGAACAACGCAAACCCGCAGAACAGAACCACCGCCCCGCCGTAAAAGCAGATCGCGGTCGCGGGGCTGAACACGCCCAGTATGTTGCCTTCGATGGAAATCCCAGATTGACCCAGAATCACGCCGGTGATGATCCCGAGAAATCCGAGGATCACCAAACCAATTCCCAACACTTTTTTCATATCCAACTCCTGACGGTGCGACGCTTTTTCGTTCCGACCGGTCAGTCTTTAAGACATTCAAGCGGTCAGGTCAACGCTGGCGATCTGAAATCAAGAACTTTTCCCTGCCGGATTCGTCTTATTACATAGCGGATGAATCCTGCCGCGATGGCGCGGAAATCGTTTTATTGTTGAAGATCTTGGTCCGGCAGGTTACACCTTGGCCCCGGCGCGTGGACTCTGGGCAGTTCTCGCGCGGAATCACAGGAGCAGTTATGGCCACGCCTCGTTTTGCTTGGGGAATCGACATTGGAAACCGGGCTTTGAAAGCCGTCAAGCTGGTCACCACCGCCGAGGGGCTGGTCATCGACGATTTCGACGTGATCGAGCATGAAAACGTGCTCTCGGCTTCGGGGGACAATCGCGAATCGCTCATCCAATCCGCCCTCGCGCAATTCGTGCAGCGGCATCCGGGCATTGAAAAGGGACAGGTCGGCGTGGGTGTCACCGGGCAGCAGAGCTTCGCCCGCTTCATCAAACTGCCCCCGGTGGATCCGAAGGAAATTCCCAAGATTGTCCGGTTTGAAGCCATTCAGCAGATTCCTTTTCCGCTGGACGAAGTGGAGTGGAGCTATCAGCTGTTTGAAGATCCGGAATCACCGGATGTGGAGGTGGGGATTTTCGCGATGCGAAAAGACCTGGTGAATCAGCACATCAAATTCTTCACCGATGCCAAGCTGAACGTCCAGGCCGTGCAGATGAATCCGCTGTCGGTGTACAACGCGATGTATTACGACAGCCGGATCAAGGGCACGACAATGATCATTGATGTCGGCGCCGAGAACACCGACTTGATTATCGCCGAGGGGGAATCGATCTGGATGCGGTCGATTTCGATCGGCGGGAACAACTTCACCGAATCGCTTACCAAGGCGTTCAAGGTCAATTTCGCCAAGGCGGAGGATCTGAAGCGCAACGCCAGCACCAGCAAATATGGCCGGCAGATCATGCAGGCGATGCGGCCGATCTTCGCCGATCTGGTTTCCGAAATTCAGCGGTCGATTGGGTTCTATTCGTCGGTGCATAAGGAAAGCCGGATCAGCAAGGTGATTGCGATCGGCAGCACGTTCCGGTTACCGGGGCTGCAGAAATATCTGTCGCAGAACCTGACGCTGGATGTGGAAAAACTCGACCGCCTCGGCAGCGGCGCGAGCGGTGGCGCGGTGGAAGATCCCAAGATCGCCGCGATGCTCAGCGAGAATCTGCTCTCGGCCGCCGGCGCATACGGGCTGGCGCTTCAGGTGATGGGCCAGGGGAAGATCAGCAGCAGCCTGCTGCCCGAAACCATCCGCCGGGACAAGATGTGGGCGGAAAAGACCAAGTGGTTTGTGGGCGCTGCCGCGCTGTTTATGATCGGCGCAGCCGTTCCCTATGGCCGGCTCTATCTGGAAAACAACCAGTTCAACAGCCAGGAAAGCCAGGATAACTTCACCAGGATCAGCAAGGTGCAGAGCGACGCGCAAAAAGCCGACACCGACTGGGGCACCATCGAACGCGCCGGTGCCGATACCCGGCAGATCCTGCTCAACGCCCGGGAGCTCAAGGATGGCAAGCATCTCTGGCCCGAGATCAACACGCTGCTCTACAACGCGCTTCCGCAGAATGTGGAAGGCGCACAGCCGGAGTTGGGAACCGGAAACCTGGACGATGTGAAGAAAATCAAGCGCGGCGACCGCCGGCAGATCTTCATCCTCGACAAGGTGCCGACCTACTACCCGGATCTTTCCCCGGTGGTGAAATTCCCTGAGACGCTGAGGAGCGTGGCCGAGTCGTTTGCACCGGTGCTTCCGTTTGAAAACGGCAATGGTGGAAGCGAAGGCTCGGGCATGCAAGGCGGCGGGATGCCGGGCGGGGTTGTGCCCAGCGTGACTGGCGCACCGGTTCCGGGGTTGCCCTCCAAGATCGACCGCGGCTTCGTGATCCTGATGAAAGTGCGGACACCCAATTCAACCGGTGATCTGATGTTTGAAAAATACGACACGACGCTGACCAGTTTGAAACCGACCAAGGAATTTCCGTACGAGGTGAAGTTTGCCAAGTTCTTTGATCCGCATCCGGTGCGTGAAGACAAAGACGCCATGATGGCGATGGAAACCGCTTATCAGCAAAAGCAGCGGGATGCCGAAAAGGCGACGGTGTCCGTCCCGGGCGCAGTGAGTCCCGGTCCGTTGGGAAATCCAGGATTTCGCCCCAACGGTTATGACCGGCAACCTTATTCACCACCCTATTCCCCGCTGACCAACGGCGGGGCTGCGGATCAAAAGATCCCCGATGAGGCGTACCTCGATCCGGTCACGCATGAAGATGTCCGTGACGACACCGTATCAAAGCTGGCTTTGGTGGTCGTGATCGACGCCGCCGTGCCGGTTGCGCCGCCTGCCGCGGCACCGGGCGCGGCGACTCCACCCAAGACCGTCGCCGCTGCCAGAGCCCCCGCGGGCTCGCCGTGAGAAAGACCAGCTGGCTGGGTCTGGTGTGGCCGGGTCTGGTGTGGCCGGGCCGGGTCTGGGTGTTTGCTGCTTGATTCGATTTTTCGCTGTTTGATGTTGCATTGGAGCCGTCATGGATAAAGACGCCGTTCTGGCCTTTGCCAAAAAGAATGTGATCAGCCTGATTTGCGCCGTGGTCGCCCTGCTGGCGGTGGCGGCTACCTTCTACCCGCTGGGCGACATGCAGAGCACGCTGCAGCAGCAGTCTGATGAAAAAGCCCATCTCAGTGACACGCTCGGCGCATTCCTGAAAGAGCGAAAGCGGCCGGTCAACAGCCTGGAAACCACCGACTACGGCCGGCTCGACGGACTGCCCAACGCCGCCACGATCAAGCTCGGCAAGGAAGCGGCTCAAGTCTGGAAAGACTACGGCACCAAGACCATCGCCGAGCTGATCGACATGAACAAATCAGCCCATCCGCTGATGCAGACCGACGAATTGCCGGTCTTCAACCTCGACTCGGATTCGTTCAAATTTCCCCAGCTGTACCTGGCGGTGTTGAGCGTGGACCCCGCCGTCTCCGGCGTTGCGGTGAAGGATGCCAAGCCCTCCCCCGAGAGCAAGCTGCTCATCGATAACAACGACCTGAATCTTCAGAACAATGTGCTGCACGGCGGCAAGCCCCCGGCACAGGCCGATGAAGACGCAGCCGAAAAAGCGCTCTGGAACGACAAATACGAAGTTCGCATCGTCGAGCAGAACGGAAAGCGCGTGAACGAGCCGGATCTGCTCGTCGAATACAATGCCGAGAAGAAGGATCTCCCGCTGAAGCTCAAAAAAGACCTGGCGAAAAAATACAAATGCTATGTCGATCCGACGGCATTCAATGTTTACAACCCCATCGCCACCGACCCGCACCGCGCCCCCGCCCCCGATGAAGTCTGGTATTGCCAGACCCAGGTCTGGGTGGATCGCGATCTGTGCGAGGCCGTTGCACAGATGAATTCGAGCTCGACCAATGTGCTCGATGCGCCGGTGAAGCGCGTGCTCTCGGTGAACAATGTCGAGTTCACTTCAATGTACGTGAAGAAACCCGCGGCGACCGGAGCGCCGGGTCAGCCCACACCGCCGGTGGTTCCCGGCGGAGCCGGTGCGGAGTCGGCTCCAATCGTCCCGGATTACACCGTCTCCCCGACGGGCCGGTACTGCAATCCAATGTATGATGTCGTCAAGTTCAACCTTTGCGTGGATGTCGATGCTTCCAAAGTCAATGAATTCATCGAAACGCTTTCGCGCAACAACTTCATGACCGTGACCAGCGAAAGCGACTTTGCGGTCGACACGCTGGCCGAGTTCGAGCGGGGTTATCTGTACGGAAACGTCCCGGTGGTCCGATTGCAACTGACCGGGGAATCGCTGTTCTTCCGAGGATGGACCGCGCCCGGGAATCCCACCAACGTACCCGGCGGGCCGCAGGATTTGATGCCGATCAAGATCAAGGAGCAGTTGGGAATTCTGGCCCCCTCGACAGGCGGTCCCGCCATGCCGGGCATGCCCAATCAGGGCAGTATGCCCGGGCAGCGCGGTGGTCCCATGCGGTCGCCGGGTGGAATGTAAAATAAGATTGCTGATCGGCCTTTTAGATCGAGGAAAAACAAATGGACAAGGTCAAAAACTTTCTGGAACGCTACTGTGAATGGCTCGCCCTTGCCGTGGCGGCCCTGTTCCTGGGTTGGACCGTCTATGGATACGTGGTTGAAAAACCGGTCAAGTCCACCGTCGGTTCAACCCCCGATGTGTCGCCCGGTGAGATCGGTGACAAAGTCTGGGAAGACAAAGGCAAAGCCCTCCAGGCGCAGACGACCAGCACCGGTGTTCCCACCGAAGGCTTTCTGCCCAAGATAAATTACCCCGAAGTGATTCGCGCCGATCTCGGCGCGATGCCCTCGACCGTGGTAATGGATTTCAAGCATCCTTACCTTCCCTATGCCCCGACAATCATCGAGGCAGGTCCCAGCACTGACCAGAATAAGCCTGACCTGAACAACAACCGGGTGGTCGAACTTCCATCGGTGCCGGCCCCCTACGATCTGGCTTTGAGCCACGGCCATTCCTACATCCAGCCGCCCGGTACGGAGCTTGCCAAAGACAAGAACTGGGTGACCGTCGGCGGCGAGATTCCAGTCGCGCTGCTGTCCAAGAGTTTCGACACCGCCAAGATCCCCCCGATCTTCAGCCCCGTTGCGATCTATCGCGTTTACGCCCTGCGGGAAGAAAAAGACACCTCCGGCAAATGGGGCAATCTCACAACCATGGAACCGCTGGACATTGCCACCATGCTTCCGCTCCCGCCGGTGAATTGCAAATACGAAGATCGGAAAGTGTACAAGGAATGGGCCGAAACCCAGGCGAACGTCGTGCAGATCTGCGAGCCACCGTTCTACGCGGTGGTTCCGGGTCATGGAAGCGTCTGGTACGAGCCGGGCACCAAAGACCCGAATGAAACCGACACCCAGACGGTTACGGATGTGTTCGATCCCAAGAACCCGCTGGCGTTCAAGGGGGATCCAAACACCCTGCTTCCCGACGAAAAGCAAATCTACGACGAAGCCAAGGCGAAACAAGCCATCATCGAGTCCAGAAAGAGCCGCCCGCAGGGCAATACGCCAACACCGGCTCCCACCGGAACCAACCCCGGTCGCGGAGCCAGCACCGGTCGCCATGCCGTTCCGACCGGCAGCCCCGGCGGGCAGGGCAACCTGCTCTCACCGCCCGATTATGCTCGTCGTCGCCAGATGCCGAACAATCCGCAGCAGCCGTTTCGTCCGCCATCGGACAACAATCCCGGTAACGGCGGTTCGGTCGCCAGCGCCGCACCCTTGCCCCAGGGTTCGTTCAGCCCCGCTGAACGCCTCGCCGCCGCGATTGCTTCGGGCGCAAGGCCGGACATCAAGGTCTGGGTGCATGATGTGACCGTGCAGGCGGGCAAAACCTACCGGTACAAGCTGCGATATGTGATCTCCAACCCCGTCGCCGGGACCACCAATCTGTGCAAAAACTCCGCCGACGCGGATGTGGCGTACCTCACCAGCGCCGACAGCAAATGGAGCGACGAAATCAACGTTGAATCGGACACCAACTTCTACGCCATCGACAACAAGCACGGCATCCGCTTCGACATCTTCAAGTGGAACAAGGGTGTCTGGCAAAAACAGACCGTGCAGGCCAACCCCGGTGACCGCGTCGGTTCCACCGAAGCGGCCGTCAACGATCCCACCAAGACCGACTTCGACACCGGCTGGACGCTGGTCGATGTTCGCGACGACCCGGCGGGAAATTCTGAAAACAAGATCATCGTTCTTGTCAGCGACACCGGCGCGGTCAAGCAGAAACAGATCAGCATCGACCGCCAGAGCGAACGCTATCGGCAGCTTCTGAAGGAAGTCGCGACGCAGGCGGAAAAGACGGCGCAGCGGTAGGTGCATTGTCCGTGGTCAGTTGTCCGTTATTGGTTTCCCGTCAGGGGTGCCCGAACATCGGACAACTGACAACGGACAACGGACAACGGACAACGAACAACGGACAACGGACCAATCAGAGATTTCAAAATCGCTGACAATGCGACCTGTTCTTGTCGCTGCGAATCCTCCTTCGTACTATTCCGATCATGAACCCCACCGTCACCGATGCCACGCGTACCGCTCCCGATCCTGTAGCCGGCAAGCCGGTGGTCATTCGCATCCACCGCCAGGACGGTCCGCATACCGCCAGCCGGGTCGAAGAATTCTCGGTTCCGCATCGCCCGAACCTGAACATCATCGCCTGCCTGCAATGGATCGCGGCCCATCCGGTGACCACCGAAGGCAAGCAGACCACCCCGCCGGTGTGGGATTCGGGCTGTCTTGAGGAGGTCTGCGGGGCCTGCACGATGCTCATCAACGGCAAGGTCCGTCAATCCTGCTCTGCTCTGGTGGACAAGCTCGATCAGCCGATCACGCTGGAACCGATGACCAAGTTCCCCATCGTCCGCGATCTGTATGTCGATCGCAGCCGATTGTTCAACGACCTGAAAAAAGTGAAGGCCTGGGTCCCCATCGACGGCACCTACGACCTGGGTTCGGGCCCCCCGATCAGTCAGGAACTGCAGGAAGAGCGCTATCCCCTCAGCCGCTGCATCTCCTGCGGCTGTTGCCTGGAAGCCTGCCCGCAGTACACGCCCAGCAACCATTTCGTCGGTGCTGCCGTGATCAGCCAGGCAAGGCTTTTCAACGATCACCCCACCGGCAAGGCCCTGAAGAACGAACGGCTCGAAGCCCTGATGCAGGAAGGCGGCATCGCCGACTGCGGTAAGTCCGGCAACTGCGTCGAGGTCTGCCCCAAGCAGATCCCCCTGCTGGAAAGCATCGCCACCGTGCAGCGGCAGGCGACGCTCTACACCATCACCCGGTTTTTCTCGAAATAAACCGGTCGATCACAGAAGCGACGTCGGGTCCACATCCACCGCAATGCGGTCACTCCTGGCAAGGGCCCTGGCCTTGCGAACGTGAGCCAGCACGAGCTGAAGCTTTTCTCCGCTGGGTGACATCATCACCAGCTGATTGCGGTAATACCCGGCGATTCGGCTGATCGCGCACGGCATGGGGCCTTTCACGCTGACGCCCGGGCCGACTTCCGCAACAGCCGCGGTCACCGCGGCGGCCAGATCGTCGCACAGGCGGTGCAATTTTTCCTGATCCTGATCGCGCAGGATGATCCGCACCAGGCGCGAAAACGGCGGCAGACCCACCGATTTCCGCTGCGCCAATTCCGTGGTCGAAAAACCAATGTAATCGTGTTTGAGTGCAAAGCGGATCGTCGGATCGTCGGGCATGAAAGTCTGAACCACCACCCGCCCCGGCGCATCGCCCCGACCGGCCCGGCCGGCAACCTGCGTGATCAGCTGGAAGGTTCGCTCGGCAGCACGAAAGTCCGGCAGCGCCAGCGCGGTGTCGCCGCTGATGACACCGACCAGCGTCACATTCGGATAGTCCAGCCCCTTGGCGATCATCTGCGTGCCCAGCATCACCTGGATCTCCCCGCTGGCAAACCGGCCAAGCAGGGCTTCGTAATCTTTGCTGCTTCGCATCGAGTCGCTGTCGACCCGGGCGAATTTCAGATCCGGAAACTTTCGGCTCAGTTCCTCCTCCACCCGCTGGGTGCCCAGGCCGAACAAGCTGAGCTTCTTGCCACACTCGGGGCATTTATCCGGAAGCGGATTCGAGGCCAGGCAATAGTGGCAATTGAGCTGCCCGGTGTGAATTCCCGCCGCCAGCCGGGCGGTTTTCACCTCCGTACCGGGGGTGCGGTGGTAGGTCATCGTGGCATCGCAGTATTTGCATTGCAGCGCATCGCCGCAGCTGGCGCAATAGACAAAGTTGGAATACCCCCGCCGATTGAGCAGCAGAATCGCCTGATGCCCGGACTCGATGGTGGTTCGCAGCAGATGTTCCAGCCTCTGGGAAAGCAGATGCACCCCGCGGCGGAATTTGTTTTCCTGCCGCATGTCGAGCAGTTCAACATGCGGCATCTGCAGACCGCGCACGCGGTTGGCGAGGGTTAAGAGGTGGTAGTTATTCTGGCGTTCCGGTCCCCTATCCCGGTCCGCCTTTAGTTCCGGCACGGTCGGGTGAGGGGGATCTTGTCTGCCGATAGTCGTTCGACGGTCTAAATCGCCCTCACCCCGGCCCTCTCCCGGCGTACCGGGAGAGGGAGGAAGAGGGATACTGCTTGCCGGTGCCTTTGTCACTCTCCACCAGGTCTCCAACGACGGCGTCGCGCTCCCCAGCAGGATCGGCACGTTTTCCAATTGCGCCCGTTTGATCGCCACATCGCGGCCATGGTATCGGGGAGCGGTGTCCTGCTTGTAGCTGGGTTCGTGCTCCTCATCGACGACAATCATGCCGAGGTTGGGGACCGGGGCGAAGACGGCTGAGCGCGCTCCGACGATCACGTCGGCCTGGCCCTGCGCGATTCGCTGCCAATAGCGGTGCCGCTCGGTGCTGGTCAATCCGCTGTGGAGGATGGCCACCCGCTTGAACCGCGCGATAAATCGCCGGACGGTCTGCGGCGTCAGGGCGATCTCCGGCACCAGCACGATCGCCTGCCGGCCGCTCTCCACCACCTGCCGAATGCACTGGAGATAGATTTCAGTTTTCCCGCTGCCGGTCACGCCATGCAGCAGATTCACCGAAAAACCGCTGGAAATAATCCGCGGTTTAATCTGGTCGAACACACTTTGCTGCTCGGCATTCAGCGTTTTTTCCGGTTCGGCATCCGCGGTTGAAAGCACCTCATCGGTCAGCCCTTGGAGATCCGGCTGCTCCACGATCGTGATGATCCCCAGCTGCGCCAGCTTGCGCACCGTGCCCGGCGACACATCCGCCTCGCCCGCCAATCGCACCAGGTCGATTCCCTCATCCGGTTGCAACTGCAACAATCGCGATAGAATGGCCCGCCGCTTGGGGGCTTTGGTTTTTTCAAAAAAAGATTGCAGCGATTGCCGCTCGATTGCCCAGCGGACGATGGAACTGTATCCAAGCCCGATGCGTTTTTTGACAGCCAAGGGAATCACCGACTCCAGCACCACCCCCAGCGGCGCGACGTAATACCGCCCCATCCATCGGGCGAGGTTCATCAGCTTCGGCGACACCAGCACGCGGTCATCAACCAGATCGTGCAGCGGTTTGATCTTCGCATGAGCGGTGGTTGCGCGGATCTGGACGACATATCCGCTGGCCAGTTTGTTTCCCCGCCCCAGCGGCACGCGCACGCGCTGGCCGACCTGAATCTGCGACATCAGCTTTTTCGGAATCGAGTAATCCAGCACATGATCGATCGCCTGTTCCAGCGCAACGACCGCGAACGGACCGGCTTGCTGCCTGGGAGATTCGATCGACAGTTCGAGAGATTGGGGGAAGAGCGTATCCATCTATTCGCCGAATGTCTGCCGCTTGCGGCTTCGCAAATCAGATCGCGTGTTATGCCGAGGTGTCCACAGGCGCTCGGTTCAGCTCCTGATTCGCCAACCCGCGGGAGCAAGCTGAAAAATATTCGCCTGCACCCTTCGAAGTATCGCCTCCCTTCAATTAGAATCCACTGCGACGAATAATGCTAGGACGAAGTATGGATTTGATCCAACAGGCCCGTCAGATCGGAATTGAAAAATGACACAGGCAGCAGGTGAGGCGGTTTTTAAGACAGCCGGGGCAACGCTGAGAGCGTTCAACCGGCTCGAATGGGCGCTGCTGGCCATCGGGTCGGTCTTCTGCGGAATCGCCTGCGTGGGGATCGGTCAGATGCTGGGCATTCCGCGCGAAGCGCATCTGAACGGCAGCCTGCTGCGGGGCGGCGCGCCGCTGGCGGGGATCGTCTCAGCCATCGTCGCGATTCTGGTTTCGCTGGTGATCGGTTCGCTGATTGCGTCATTTGTTGAAAGGGAAGCCGGGTTGTTCTGCTGCTGCCTGGGATTGGCGGCCCTTGCCGTGCGGTGCGGGCCGATGCGCCCGGTGCTGCAATATGCGGCAAGTCCGACCGCCTTCCTGGCGCTTGCAACCGAAGCGGCGATCCTGGCCGTCACCTTGATTGCGGGTTGGATCGGATTGCAGAAGGTGCTGGCCCGCACGCTGTCCAGGCGCGATGGGGTAATGCATCCCGCGCCAAAGGAGCTTGCCGATGCCACGCTTCAGCAGAAATGTTCCACGCTCGGCGTGCAGATGCTGGTGATGGCGGTTGTGGAAATGATTTTCATCCAGACCGACGCCAAGGCCCAGGCGATGGCGGGCGTTTTTGTCGCGGCGTATCTGGGATCGCTGGCGGCATACATGTTCACTCCGCTGGCCGAGGGAATCTGGTATTGGACCGGGCCGCTGGCGGTCGCGTTGATCGGTTACCTCGCGGCGTACTTCAGCGCAGACGGGCCATCCATGTCGATCGGTGAGATGCACGGCTGGGCCGCCGCCCTGGCGCGGGCGACACCGCTGGACTACGCCGGGATGGGAACCACCGGTGCGTTGCTCGGCTATTGGTCCAGCCGACGATGGGCAAATCCTCCGGAGGAGGGGGAGGAAGCGGCTTCGGGGTAAGCGGAAGGAACAAATGCGAACATCGAAGCTTTGACCGAACAGTGTTTGTCACTTCAATGTTGGACCTTGGACGTTGGACGTTCGATGGTCCACGTTCGTTTCAATTCTCTCAGCTGTTTGCCCGCAATCATTCCTCCTTCTACCATCCCACCATGACCGCATCAGCCACCCTCCCCGACCCGACCGGACACTTCGGCCCCTATGGCGGGGTCTTCGTCCCCGAGACGCTCATCGGCGCGCTGGAGCAGCTGGAAGCTGAGTACACCCGCGCAAAATCCGACCCGGCGTTCAAGCGGGAGTTTGAGTACTACCTCCGCGAATTCGTCGGTCGCCCCAGCCGGTTGTATTTCGCCCGAAGACTGACCGAACACTTCGGCGGAGCGAAAATCTATCTCAAGCGCGAAGACCTGAACCACACCGGCGCTCACAAAATCAACAACACAATCGGCCAGGCACTGCTGACCAAACGCATGGGAAAGAAGCGCGTGATCGCAGAAACCGGCGCGGGCCAGCATGGCGTCGCCACCGCGACGGCTGCAGCACTGTTCGATCTCAAGTGCGATGTCTACATGGGCAGCGAGGACATCCGTCGGCAGAATCTCAATGTCTTCCGCATGAAGCTCATGGGCGCGAATGTCATTGAGGTGAACAGCGGCAGCAGAACTTTGAAGGATGCCACCAACGAAGCAATGCGCGACTGGATGGGCAGCGTGGAAAATACGCATTACATCATCGGCAGCGTGGTGGGGCCGCATCCGTTCCCGATGATCGTTCGCGACTTTCAATCCGTTATCGGCATCGAATCCAGGGCTCAGTGCCTGGAGATCGAAGCGAAATTGCCCGACTACGTGATCGCCTGCGTCGGCGGGGGCAGCAATGCGGCGGGGATCTTCGCGGCCTTTGTGCAGGACAAGTCGGTGAAAATGATCGGCGTCGAGGCCGGCGGCCGCGGAGCGACGCTGGGCGATCACGCCGCCACGCTCTGCAACGGCCAACCGGGTGTTTTGCACGGCTGCCTGACCTATGTTTTGCAGGATGAAGACGGGCAGACCGCCGATGTTCACTCCGCCAGCGCGGGGCTGGATTATCCGGGCGTCGGGCCCGAGCACGCCTATTGGAAAGATTCCGGCCGGGTTGAGTACCGCTGCATCACCGACGAGCAGGCGCTGGCTGCGTTTCAAACCGTTGCACAACTTGAGGGGATTCTTCCGGCGCTGGAGACCGCCCACGCATTCGCCGTCGCAGCCGATCTCGCGCCAACGCTTTCCAGGGACAAGGTGATCGTCATTAATCTTTCCGGCCGGGGCGACAAGGATTGCCAGGAAGTCGCCAGGCTGCGGGGCAAATAACCGGCTGGCCCACCTTTATTTTTTGAAACTTCAAGTTCACAAAACCTGATCTTTATTTCTTGGTGATTGCTGCTAATCTCCCGCCAACACATAACAGGGCAGGTGCGGCATGCAGGCTACCGATTCGAGTCTTGATCCTCGCTTTGAAATGAATCATTTCAAGCCCACCCGGCATCTGAATAAGCGGAACTGGTACTGTCTTGCTGCCCTGGTGGTGATTGCCATCATCGTTGGAGTGAACGTCGAGGTCCGCGGCGCGCTGATTCATAACCGGCACACAGATGTGGGCGTTTATTTCTCGGCGGCATGGGCGGTGCGGATCGGCACCGACCCCTACTTTGCCACCGATCGCAATGGCTGGCACATCATGTATCCCCCGCTGCTGGCGGTTCTGCTCACACCCCTTGCCGATGCGCCGCCCACCATGCACCGATATTGGCTGCTGCCGTATGCGGTGTCTGTTGGTCTTTGGTTTCTGCTCAGCATGCTCTTCCTGGTTTTCGGCGTCGATCAGCTGGCCCGGGCGCTGCTTGGCGCGATCAACAACCAGGAGCAGCCGGGATCGCTATCCCCGTTTTCGCCCGATTCGGAGGAGTCCGTCCGGCGATGGTCCTGGCGATGGTGGATCCTGTTTTTCTGGCCCATCATGCTGTGCGTGCCCGCGATCTGCCGAAGCGTTATTCGCGGACAGGTCGGGCCGCTGTGGGTCATGCTCGTCTGCATGGCGATGGTCTGCATCATTCAGAAGCGCCCGATGCGTGCGGGCTTCTGGCTGGCCGGGGCGATCTGCCTGAAATTGATTCCGGCTTTTCTGCTGCTTTACCCGCTGTACCGCCGATCCTGGCGGATGCTGGTCGGCGCGATCATCGGTCTGGTTCTCGGTCTGCTGATCATTCCGATGACGGCCATGGGGCCAAAGGAATTCGTTGTCGCCAATCAGCACTATCTTCATTCGGTCGTGATCCCCGGCATCACCGGCAAGCGGATCGACCCCATCGTCGAGCATGAACTGGTGGACCCGGTCACCAGCGACACCCAGTCGTTTGTCGCGGTGCTGATGAACACGGGAAACATGTTCTTCGGCACCGAGCGTTCCTACACCCCGCCGATGTTTGCGCGCGTTGGCGGCTTGGCGATCGCGGCGATACTGGTTGCGGCAATCCTCTGGGCAGCCGGTTGGTCGGCGAATTCGTTGGACCCGATCAACGAATCCATCTTCTTCGGCGTCCTCAGCATCATCATGCTGCCGCTCGCGCCGGCGTGCCATCCGCATTATTTCATGCTGATGATCCCATTGGTGATGGCCGTGCTCGCCACCTTTCTGGGGGCACGGGGCCAGGTGAAGGTCCGCAGCGGCTGGGTCATCCTGCTGGCGATGCTGCCGATCTCGCATGTGCTCACCGGCGCGCCCGGACAGCAATGGGTTCAATTCCTGCGCGATGCAGGTTTCGTGCTGTGGTCGGCGATGGCATTCTGCGTCGGAGCAACCTTGCTGCTCTACCGCCGCCAGCGCGGGCTTGCGCCTTTTGCATTCCCCGCCATGCCGCAGCTTTCGCCGGCATCGCCAATTCCCGCGTGATTCTGGTCGCCAGGTCGTTATACTCGATCATGCGGCGCGGTTGGGCGCTACCGCTCGGGCGGATCACGCCTGAGCGGAGGCGAAGCCCCAGTCGAAATAGTTGCAGTCGAAACGGTATGATTACCGCTGGAGTTTCAGCCATGACAACGATGCAATCCGAGCGTCTGATGACGACCCAGGACCTGCTGGCATTGCCGGAAGACGGCATGGAGCGCGAGCTGTCGCGCGGGAAATTGAGGGAGCGTGAGATGACTCGACGCGGCAGAAGACACACCAAGGCCGGGACAAAGATCGGTAAGCTGCTTGACACCTGGCTGGACCAACAGCCCAAGCCCCGCGGTGAAGTGTTAACCGGCGAAGCCGGCTTTCAATTGCAAAGCGAGCCCGACACGACGGTCGGAATTGATGTCGCTTACATTTCCGCGGAGCTGGCACAATCCTCACCCGAAGATGCATTCATCATCGAGGGCGTTCCGACGCTCGCGGTGGAGATTCTTTCCCCCTCGGATCAGCAGCAGGATGTTTTGGACAAGGTTCGGGATTATCTCGACGCGGGAGTGCCGGTGGTTTGGATTGTGGAAACCGTGTTCAAAACGGTCACCGTTTACGGCCCTGGATCCGAACCGCGGATGTTCACGGTCAAGGATGAACTGACCGCAGAGCCCCATTTGCCGGGACTGCGCATTCGGGTTGCGCAGGTTTTTGAGTGACCTAAACGGCATGCCATAACGACGGCCGCTTGCGGCTTTGCAAATCAGCGCGCGTTGGTCTGCAAAGCCGCAAGCGGCCAGAATGCATCGGACGGAATTATCTGAAGTATGAACAGATCCGCCCCGCGCGTTGGGATTTTGCCTCCCCTCCCGCTACCATGTCGCAATGCGCTGGCTTCTTCATGGTCCGATGACTTCCGCCGTTGCCGATGCCCTGGTTCGCCACGGGCACACCGCTCAGAACATGACCGAATTGGGGCTTCCCCCCGCGAGCGATCCGGCTGTGGTGCTCAAGACCGCCGACGCTGCCCAGCTGGATATTCTGACCACCGACGCCAGCCTGTCATCCGCGGTGTTTCAGATGGATCTGTGGATGAAACGGTCGATGGTCTACCTGCAACTCGAAGGCGGAGATGTCGAGCAGGACGACGCGGTGGACCGGCTGTTCGAGCGGTACTCGCGCCTGACCCCGGGCAGGCTGTACACGGTCACCGGTTCACGGGTGAAGGTGCGGCAATTGCCGGGCAAACATTGATAAGCGCAGGAGAGCCGGGGTGTTTCAGCCCGGTCTCCATAACGTCGGCACGATTTACTTTTTGATTCCTAACAACGATTGCGAAAAATATGTCTCTCTTAGTCACCGGCTCTCTGGGAATTGACACCGTCGAAACCCCCTTCGGCAAACGCGACGACGTGGTCGGCGGGTCGGCGGTCTATTTCGCGTACGCGGCTTCTTTTTTCACGCCGGTGCGACTGGTCGGCGCGGTGGGTGAAGACGCGCCGAAGTCTTTCTTTGATGTGTTCAAAGGCCGGGACATCGACACCACGGGCCTCGAAATCCGCAAGGGCAGCAAGACCTTCCGCTGGCATGGCTCGTATGTGAAAGATCTGAACGAAGCGGTTTCGGTCCAGACCGATCTCAATATCCTGGCCGAGCAAGGCCCCAGGATCCCGCCGAATTTTCTCGACAGCAAATATGTCTTCCTCGCCAATTCTCATCCCGCTCTTCAGCAGCAGCTGCTGTCCTCATTGAAAAACCCGAAGCTGGTCGTCGCCGACACGATGAATCTGTGGATCAACGTCGAACGCCCGGAGCTGCTGAACCTGCTGAAAAAAATCCACGGCCTGGTTCTCAATGACGGCGAAGCCCGGTTGCTCACCGAAAAGAAAAATCTCATTGAGGCCGGCCGCGAGGTGATGAAACTGGGCCCGAAATTCGTCATCATCAAGAAAGGCGAGCACGGCTCGCTGCTCTGCATCGGCGACGAAGTCTTCGTGCTGCCCGCCTTCCCCGCCGACAAAGTCGTCGACCCCACCGGCGCCGGTGACAGCTTTGCCGGCGGCATGATGGGTTACCTGGCGACGCAGGGCACGTTCAGCCCCCCCACGATCAAACGCGCCCTCGCGTTCGGCACCGTCGTCGCCAGCTTCACCATCGCGGATTTTTCCCTGGCCGGTTTGCAGGCAACCGATCGCGATGCGATCGATCAACGATTCGCGGCGTTCAAATCAGCAATGAGCTTCTAATACAAAGCCGCCGATGGCATCGGCGGGAATGCGATGGCATCGGCGGGAATGCGATGGCATCGGCGGGAATGCGATGCCCTTCCAACCCCGGCTGGACATCCTGCCAAAGTCTCAACGGTTGCCGTGGGACCAGCTCGATCAAGTCCCCCGGGAGTTCACCCTTCACCGCGGAACCGCCGTCGCTTTGCACCTGGGGCATCGCCAATTGGCCAATTTCGATTTCTTTGCAACCGTCCCCATCAACCCCGCGGCTCTGTACTCAGACATTCCATTTCTGAAAGACTCAAAAATCATCCAGCAGGGGAAAAACACGCTGAGCTGCCTGATTGATCGCGACGGCCCGGTGATGGTTTCATTCTTCGGTCCGCAATCGGCAAGGCAATTCAAAAGGGTCGGGAGTCTAGCCCTCGACTCCCGACCCCTTATTCGTTCCCAGACCAACCGCATCAAAGACTCCCGACCCACGACCCCCTTTGAATTTCCGCAAAAAGATCAGTGTGACCGAGACGTAGGCGATGTTGTCGCCGCCGTTGTGGGATAAACACCCCGGCTTATTTCATCGGCAATCCTCAGCCCCTCTTTGAATCGCGGGTCCGACATCATGCGCTGCGTTTCGCTCGGCGGCGACGGTTTGAAAGGCGCTTCACGATCGGGCAGGGGCGGACTTGCATATCCTTGAAGAAAAGTGCCGATCGCGATCAGAAGCGACACCGTAATCACGAGGGTGTACCACCGATTCGGACGGCGCGGGGCACCTACGGTTGATGGAACGCCCGGCCGCTCCAGGATGCTTCTGATCCAGAACATACCGGCGATCGCGACTGCAATGATCGTCCAGATGTACTTGTCGATCAGCCCGTTGCCGTGTGCGATCCACCGAAGCACGAAGCAGATGGACAGCCCGATGGCGTAGTAGATAATCTCATCTTTTGTGATGACATCGACAACCACTTCCCAGACAAACGCAGCGGTCGACTTGAGAATGGAAGCGATCCTGGTCAATCATAACTCCGTGTATTTCTTCGCGACGCCCTTCGCTTTTTCCACCGGATACTTGACCGCATTCTGACGCATCTTGGAAGCGAACGCCGCCGGCAGGTCAATCTCCAGATCGCGCGACAGCAGCAGGACCCAGCCAGGATGTCGGTTGATTCTGCGGGGGATCAAGCCGATCGAGTTCCGCTCGCGGCCATAGCGGGTCAATGGGCGGAAGTGGTGGCGGATTCATAGTTGCGGCGGAAATGCCAGACGGCTTCGAGCAGTTCGGCGTCGGTGGCGTCCCACAGGCCCCGGCCGTGCAGGTCGGCGCACAGTTCGCCTATGGCGGCGATCAGTTGGCCAGCGCGCATCTCTGGAACCAATTCGGCCAGTTCGCTCAATCGTGTGTAAAGTTCGGACTTGGTGTCGGTCGAATTGGCGGAGAGATTGTTCATAGTCGATCCTTTACTGTTGCACTGCCTGCTCGGCTACGCCGGTAGTGGCCGATTATAACGACTGGCACCAGCTGGTGGGGATCCAATTTTGCGATGCGGGTGGCCCGTGTGACGCCATCGATTATTTCGAGAAGGCCGTCGGGATCTTCGTATACGAGAATCGGCGGCATTCCGGCAGTTGACGAGCCGAATAGGCGAATCTGCTGGTGCAGTTTCCACGGATCGGCACCGCTGGCGCGGCTTGGGGGTAGTCGCAAGTCACCGGGCAACACATCGCGACTGGATTGGTTCACGGCAGGCAGTTTAGGACGTGAATTTGCGGATCCAACCGGGAGAAATGCATGAGACCAGAGCGGTCATCGACCGCCCGCGGCCAGCCGTCGGAAGCAGAGGCAAGCCGTCAGCCGGGCAGGGTGTTAAGGCAGAAGAGAGCGAAGCCTCGCCACCCCCCGCCATCCGGCGAATCGGTCGACCGGCGGCCGTTGCGAGGCGGTATTGGCCGGGTAATCCACCAGACTCGGCTGGCGCCTGCGTTGCCGATGATCGTGTTACATCGGGACTTCCAAACGGTGAAGTTGACGCATTCTCCGATCGACCTTCCCCACAGACCGTGCCATCCGAAGCCGGTTCGGGCAACCTTCTCACCGCCCGTCGCGGGTCAGTTGTACAAACTGCGAACGCTGCTCGCGCATCTGCTGCATTTCGCCGGAGGCGATCCGGTCCAGGTTCTTTGTCATCATCGTCATGCGCGGATTCTTTGAAAACGCCGCTCGGTTGGCTTCGAGAAATGTCCAGTAGAGATAATTGAACGGGCAGGCATCGGGGCCGGTGCGCTCGCCGGGCTTATAGCGGCAGGCGTGGCAATAGTCGCTCATGCGGTTGATGTAGGCCGCGGAGCTGACATAGGGCTTGGTCGCGCAAGTGCCGCCGTCGGCGTTCATGCCCATGCCGATCACGTTGGGGGTCACCACCCAATCGTGACTGTCGATGTACATCTGAAGAAACCAGTCGTTCACCGCCTGCGGGCTCAGGCCCGCGAGCGTGGCAAAGTTGCAGATCACCATCAACCGCTGAATGTGATGCGAATACGCATTTTTCAAAAGGTCTGTCAGTGTGTGATGCAGGCAGTTCATCTGGGTTTGACCGGTCCAGAAAAAATCGGGCAGCGGGCGTGTCTGACCCCGCGCGTTGCGCGTGCGGTACTCGGGCATGAAGGTCCAGTAGATGCCGTACATGTATTCGCGCCAACCCAAAATTTGCCGCACAAATCCCTCGACGGCGTTCAGCGGCGCTTTTTTCTGCCCGAATCGCTTCTCCGCACCGCGGATGCACTGCATCGGCGACAACAGCCCGATGTTGATGGCCGATGAAAGCCGCGAGTGGTACAGCAGCGGTTGACCGGTCACCATCGCGTCTTCGTAATCGCCGAAGGTCGGCAGGCGATGCTTGAGGAAATGGTTGAGCTCACCGACGGCTGCCGCGTGGGTCACCGGATAATCAAAACCCTCGGTTGAACCGGGATGATCGGCAAAGCGCTGCTCCACCTCGGTCATCACCTGCCGGGTGATTTCATCCGGGTCAACCGAAGGCGGCTTTGGAATCAGCAGCGAATTTTTCGGGGGTTTGCGATTGAGCTTGTCAAAGTTCCACTGCCCGCCGGTCGGTTTGCCGTCGTCATCGATCAGCACGCGATGCCTGACGCGCATCTTGCGATAAAACACTTCCATCACCGGCGATTTCAGTTTCCGGGCCCAGTCGCCAAATTCATCCCGGTCGGTCAGGAACAGCTCATTGGGCGAAAAATGGATCTCCATGCCCAGCGGCTCCTCCAGCGTCATCAGCCACGCCTGCGTGTGATGTTCGCTCGGTGCGACAACCTGGAAAAGTCGACCCCCGGTGGTCCGCGTGTAATGCCTGATGGCCGAAAGGCTGTCGCGGTATCCCTTTTTTTGCAGCGGATAATAATGAACCGTTCGCCCCGAACTCATCAGCTCATCGCGAAAATGCCGCATCGCGGCAATCAGCAGCACGAGCCGCTTCTTATGGTACGGCACGCTCCGAAACGCAAAATCAGACTCGATCATCAGCACCGGCGACTCAGGAAATTTTTTCAGCGTGGACAGCTGATGCGAAAGCTGATCCTCAAAAATCCACAGCGTCGGCAACGGCATGGGCGATGATAGCCCCACTTCGGTGCCGGCTGACTTTCAAATGTTGCGGCGGCGATGGTATTCTCTGGCCAGCCCTCAGTCGGTTTTAGCTGGGGTGGCCGTCGTGAAACGTCACCGCATAGATCATCGCCGGTCATGCCGGAACCGAAATGAAACGACGTCATATGCATTCGGTCGCAGCGTCGCCATGCGGGTTCATCGGCTCGCGCAACGACGACATCATGGGTTACTGGGGAATCGGCATGCACTTCGCGGTGTCTAAGAAGGAGAAAAGGCCGAAATTCAGTTTCAAGATTTATCCCGGCCAGTTGCTTAAAATTTACGGTTGCCAGATCACCGACTCGAAGATCGTCACCGACAAGCTCGTGAAGTTTGATCTCGACTCAATCGCGGGACGCTTGTCGTTCTTCGCGATCTCCCATTTGGAGGCAAGCCACCGCTTTTTTTCAAAGCATCTTTCTGCGCGCTTCCGTGTCCCAAACGGGTACCGCATTGCAAACGTGATCCGCCCCGGAATCAAGTCCGATAACCGGCCCCATCCACATCGCTATTGTTCCTGATCCCGCAATCACTATCGTTCCGTGGCGTCTATTGGCTGGGATGAAGGTCCGCATCGCCTGTTTTCATTATTTCCGGACGGCATCTTTCGCCAAATGCGACACTGTGCCGATCCTATGAGGGCCGATTTGATGACAGTTGCTCTGTTCCGCCGGGTCTGTTCTGGAGTTCTCCTGTGATTGCAAACCGTAAGTCTGCGTCTTTCCGTAAGTCTGCGTCTTTCTTGTTGAACCGTGCTGCCCGTCCCGTGGTCGAGGTGATGGAACGGCGGCAGATGCTGTCGGCTACGCTCACCACCAGCCAATCGCTGATGGTCTTCAACGCCGTCGAGAATTCATCAGCCAGCGCAACAGAAACGCTCACTCTGACCGATACCGGCAGCACAGCCCTGACGCTGGGCAGCAGCGCCTTTTCGCTGGCGGTGGACCCCAGCAGTTCTACCAACGACACCTCGCTCTTCACGCTGCTCAACGCCAGCGCCGCCCCGGCAACGCTGGCTCCGGGCGCATCGTTCGGCCTGGAGATTGACTACAACGCCACCGCGCTGGTCACCAACAAGGCGTTTCTGGACATCGCGACCAATGACTCGGTCAACCCGACCCAGCAAGTGTCGCTGCACGGCATCGGCACCAAGGGCCTGGGCGGCAGCAATCAGCCGTCGCTGGCGACCATCCTGCAGGCGTACAACATCCCAACTTATGTCGGCGAAGGGTACGACGACGACAACGCCGCCACCGATTCGATCTACCCCAATCCGCCCGATGCCAGCAGCCAGGAAGTGGTGATGCAGCGGTTCGTCAAAGCCGGCACCGGTCCGGTGACGATCGATGTGCTGGCCTCGTTCACCGCCAGCGGATTTGCAAAATCCTACACCCTTGGCACGTACACCCCCGGTGAACCCACGACGCTCAACGAGCTGTTTTACACGCCATCCAACGAAAACCAGACCACCTATGTTCAGCCGCAGGGAAGCACCAGCTTTGATCCGGGATCGAACACGTTTGGGTTTTACTTCATCTCCAATGTTCAGGTGCAGGGACGGGTTGGATACAGCGAAGATTCGCTGAACACCTGGGATACCACCAATCCGCGGAAGATGCGCTTCTTCCCGATGGAAGAACCGGACGGGACGATTGTCCCCAATGAATACATCATGACCAGCACGGAGTGGAATGGTCCGTCCGGCTACGACTTCACCAACATCGTCGCGATCGTCAGCAACATCACCGCCGCCCCCAGCGCGCCGACCGCGCCGGTGCTGGGATTGCAGAATCTGAATGCCGAACCCGGCAGCACGACAATGGTTTTCAACCGCATTCAGGGGCAGAATCCCAGCATCGGAGATGTGGTGCATGACACCGGCACGCTGCAGGTCAACAACACCGGCGGTTCCCCGCTGACCATCGACTCGGCAACACTCAGCGACACCACCAACTGGGAAATCACCAGCCCCACCTCGTTCCCCGCGACCGTTGCCGCCGGGGGCACGCTGGCGATCACCATCAAGTTCATCGCCCAGAGCGAGCCATCGGTTCCCTACAACGAAACCAACAGCAACATCAATGGCGGCGGTGGCGGCGTCTACGACGCCAACCTCGTCCTCACCAGCAACGACCCCAACAATCCCACCGCGACGGTCCCCCTCCGCGGCTGGTGGCAGCAGCATTCGGAAAACGATAACGAACCCGGCATCCAGACAATCATCAATCTGATGGAAGGCTGGGATACTTATGTCGACTCCTCCGCGACCGCGCCCACCCTGCCCGAAAGCTCCAACACCAGCGGTTCTGTGCCGACTTATTACGGCGAAGAAGTCGTCTCGCCCTACTGGCAGGAGGCCGACCCCAGCCAGAAGGTGACCGTTCAGCAGATCGCCTCGTATCACACCGAAGGAAACACCGCCAAAACCTCGTATTATTTCCAGGGATCGTCCGGCAGTCTTACGACGCTGTTCACCACCGCCTCGGATGACGGGCAGACCCTGTTTCCGCTGGAAAACGGTTCGAGCTCCCTGGCGATCAACAGCTTCAGCACCACGGGTACCTTCGGTTTCAATGTCGATGGGCTGTTCACCCAGGATTCGCTCAACGTCAATTCCTCCAGCGGGCAGGGGGGCGGGCACCACTTCCGCTTCTACCCCATCCGCAACGCCAACGGCACGCTGGTCCCCAACGATTACATCATGGCGTTCGACTACGCGACCAGTGCGGAAAACTACGACTTCCAGGACACGATGTATGTCGTGACCAACATCCGCCCCGCCGTGGTCGTCTCGGGTGTGAGTTCCCCGCAGAGCACCGGCGCTCCGCCCGCACCCACCGACATCACCGCTCTCAGCAACAGCGGCACAAACACCATCAGCTGGGCGGCCCCGCTCTACACCAATCTGGCCGGTTACAACATCTTCCGCGGCAGCTCATCCGCCACCGGAAGCTACACCCAGATCAACACCAGTCTGGTGACCGGCACCTCGTACACCGACTCCAGCGCGCCGGCGACCGGCACCTCCTACTACAAAGTCGTCGCGGTCGACAGCAACACCGGCCTGCATTCGCTGGGTGACATCACCTCGGTCACCAACACCGGCACTCCCACAAGCGGAAACGGCGACCCCGTCGCCGCCGCGGAGAGCGCAACCACCAGTGCCGCAACCCCCGTCACCATCAACGTCGCCGCCGCCGCCACCGACAACGCCAACGGCACCATCGTCGACTCTTCCGTGGCAATAACGACCGCCCCCGCCAACGGCCAGACGTCAATCAACACCAGCACCGGCACGATCACCTACACTCCAACCGCCGGGTTCACCGGGACCGACACTTTCCAATACACCATCAGCGACACCACCGGCGCGGTTTCCGCCCCGGCGACCATCACCATCATCGTCACCAGCCAGCCCATCGGTGACCCGATCGCCGCCAACCTGTCATTCGAGGTTGCCGAAAACAAGTCGCTGGATCTCAACGTCTCCACCGCCGCCACCGACAACAGCAACGCAACCGTTGTCCCGACCTCCGTCGCCATCACGCAGGCCCCATCCCACGGAACCGCCACCGTCGACTCGTTGACCGGCAATATTCTTTACACCCCCAACACCGGATTCACCGGTACCGATACATTGATCTACACCATCGGTGACAGCCTGCAGGCCGTCTCGTCCCCCGCGACGGTGACCTTGAAAGTTTCCGCCAACGCCGTGCTCACCGGCCCGGTGACCCAGCCCGTGACAACCACCGTCAGCACCACCGGCGGCCAAAGCCTGATCAATGTCCTCTCCTCCGCGACCGATTCCAGCGGCACCCTCAATGCCGCCAGTGTCGCCATCAGCGCCGAACCGCTGCATGGCACCGCAACCGTCAACCTCAGCACCGGCGCAATCGTCTACACACCCTACTCCGGGTACGTCGGCCCCGACTCCCTGCAGTACACCGTCTCCGACAGCCAGGGACTGGTTTCAGCCCCCTCCACCGTCACCGTCAACGACGGCATCACCATCAACAACTCCACCGCCAAATCGCTCACCTTCACCGATGCCTCCGGCAGCCTGGTCACCCTCTCCCTGACCGGGGGCGGTAGCGCATTGCTCTCCTTCACCGGCTCGGGCAGTGCCACCACCAAGGCCGGCCCGCACGGCACCGGTACCGTCACCTTGACCGGCACCGGACTCGGAATCGACGGCATCTCCGTCACCGGCACCACCATCGCCAGCACCCTGACCGTCTCACGCAAACGCGCATCCTCAACCACCCTCGGCAACATCTCCGTCGCCGGCGCGATCGGTAAAATCGTCGCCCCCACCACCACCCTGACCGGCAACATCAACATCAGCGGCGGTATCAGCAGCATCCAGTCCGCAGCCTTCACCAACGCAACCATCACCATCGGCTCCACTGGCGCCCGACCCGGCGGAATCACCGTCACCACCGGCGATGCCAGCGGTACCACCCTCACCAGCGCCCTGGCGATCAAGTCGCTGAAAGCCACCCAATGGCTCACCAGCGAAACTTATGGATCGATCACCGCGCCGTCGATTTCCTCCCTGGTCATCACCGGTGAATTCCTTTCCGGGATCACCACCACCGCGCTGACCAGCCCCTTCTCCCTGGGCACCGTCCATATCGGTGGTCTGGCCGGCGGCATCGCCTGGAGCATCACCGGCGCAACCTCCAACATCGTGATCGGATCGGTCACCTCGAATTTCACCGCCGCCTTTTCCGGCCCCGTCAATTCGATAACGATTAAATCCGGCGGGTTTTCCGGCAATATCAGCGCCGGCGCCATCAACAGCCTGAGCATCACCGGCGATGACAGCGGAAAAATCACCGCCGGCAGCATCAAGTCCGCCCGCGTGGTCGGCTATCTCAACGGCGCTTCCATCACCCTCACCAACGGCGTCGCGCCGCGGGCAACGTCCCTGGGCAAGCTGCAGGTCACCGGCGCAACCGACGATTCCACCATCCTCAGCGCCGGCAGCATCGGCAGCATCAGCACGTCCGGCATCGACGCCAGCTCCATCGAAGCCGGCATCGCCAGCGGGGTCACCCTGCCCAGCTCCGCCGGCAGCTTCACCGCGGCGGCAACCCTCTCCTCGTTCTCCATCACCGGCCGGGGAAACACCTTCACCAACACCGACATCGCCGCCCAGACCATCGGCAGCCTCAACCTCGGCACCATCACCACCGCCAACAAAGCCGTCCCCTTCGGCATCGCCGGCGGAACCATCGGTTCCCTCTCCGCCGCCCTCAACATCGGCGGCACCCTGAGAATGAACAAAACCGTCCTCGAAACCAGCACCTCCATCAGCACCTATCTGACCTACAACGCCCTGTCGCTGGGCGACTTCGTGATTCGCCCCGGACTCTGATGGCAGAGCCCGGTCCGCGGTCCGCGACGACGCAAGCGACCCGATGTAAAATGTAAAGCCGCGACCAGTGGTCGCGCCGGCGCGCGTGCCGCGCAGCGGCGGACTGTTTCCAAGCAGATCGCAGTATTTCCGCGCGTCGCGGACGCCCCGACAGACGCCCCGACGGGCGTGATTCGGCGGCATCGGATCGCGGCAGGGTAACCGACCGGTTTGCCGCTGCGCGGACGCGCGCCGACGCGACCACTGGTCGCGGCTTTACAGAAACCTGAAAAGGTGACCTCCATCTTTGCCTGGATGGAAACCCCGGCAGCGGCGCATGTGGTATGTGTCGCTTGGCCTCTGTTCCCGATGTAAAATGTAAAGCCGCGACCAGTGGTCGCGCCGGCGCGCGTGCCGCGCAGCGGCGGACCGTTTCCAAGCAGAAAAATCGCAATATTTACGCGCGTCGCGGACGCCCCGACAGACGCCCCGACGGGCGTGATTCGGCGGCGTCGGATCGCGGCAGGGTAACCGACCGGTTTGCCGCTGCGCGGTCGCGCGCCGACGCGACCACTGGTCGCGGCTTTACAGAAACCTGAAAAGGTGACCTCCGGCAGCCGCGCATGGCTTGCCGACGTTACAGCGGCGCTGGCGGTTGTGATGCAGGGGAGTGGAATCCCCCGATTCCCCGTCAGATTTTGCGCTTTGGGCCGCCAGCAGATTGGCGGGTGTCGTGGGCGATGGAACGCATTGCCTTTTTGGCGGGAGGGGGGATGGCGGTTTTGGCGGCGGATTTTTTTGGTGCTACCGGAGCGAACGGCGAGCGAGCTCGCCGGCTACACGGGGTGCTTGAATCGTTTCCTGGAGGTGTTTATTGGCGGATGAAGCCTGTTGATGGGGAATCTGGAAATTTCTTGTTCAAACCACAGTGCGGCGGTTACACTGACGGCGATACGCGTTGGGGTTTCATCGGCTGCCTGCCGGGAGCGATGAACCTGGCGGGATGGTTTGCGGTATTGCTGGATGGGATGTTTTCTGGTGCGATGTTGCGGTGAAGGTTTGAGCTGTTGTGATTCGCTGCCTGCCTGTTGCACTCCTATAGTTAATGTTGGTTGTTGCGGTGCATAGATCCGGGGCTGAAAGGTTGATCCGTCATGGCAAAGATGCAGAAAAAGCTGGGCGAAATTCTGGTTGAGTGGCAGGTGCTGAAGTCGGCCGAGATTGACAAGGCGCTGGCGTACAGCAAGACCAAGGGATTGCGGATCGGCGAGTCGCTGATCGACATGAAATTGGCGACCGAGGCGCAGGTGTACAAGGCGCTGGCGCAGCAGCAGAACATGGAATATGTGGATTTGGAGAAGAGTTCGATTCCCCCCAACGCGGTGAATCTGATTCCGGATGATTTGATGAAGAAGTACATCATCATTCCGCTGGGTCGGGAGGGGAAAACGCTGAAGCTGGCGATTCATGATCCGACGGATTTTGAGATGCTGGAGATCCTGCGGTTCCGGTTGAACATGGAACCCAAACCGGTGCTTGCGCCCAAGGGGCGGATCAAGCAGCTGATCGATGAGCTGTTTCATGCGTCGTCGACGAGCACGATCGACAAGACGATGGACAAGACGATCGACCGGCTGATGAATTCGGTCGACAAGTCGATGGATAAATCGGTGGATCGGTCGATCGACAAATCGATCGACAAGTCGATCGATCTGGACGGGATGGACGGGGACATTGCGAATGATGCGGCCCAGGCGCCGATCATCAAGCTGGTGACGGCGATGATTGCCGAGGCGGTGCGGAACCGGGCTTCGGATATTCACATTGAGCCGATGAAGGACCGGGTGCGGGTGCGGTATCGGATTGACGGGGAGTGCGTGGAGCGGGACCGGATTCCGATTCGGATGAAGGGGCCGCTGATTTCCCGGTTGAAGATTATGGCGGGGATTGATATCGCCGAGAAGCGGTTGCCGCAGGACGGGCGAATCAAGATGAATATCGATAAGCAGAATATCGATTTTCGTGTGAGCACGCTGCCGGCGTATCACGGGGAGTCGGTGGTGCTGCGAATTTTGAGGCCGGACAATGTACGGATTGGTATCGTGAATCTGGGGTTTGAAGAGGAAGACAACAAGATATTTCAGCGGATTATTCGTCGGCCGAACGGGATCTTTTTGGTGACGGGGCCGACGGGGTCGGGGAAGACGACGTCGCTGTACGCGGCATTGAATGAGCTGAATCGGCCGGATCGGAAAATCATCACGGCTGAGGACCCGGTGGAATATAATTTTCCGGGGATCAATCAGTGTCAGGTGAAGGATGCGATTGGATTGAGTTTTGCCAAGATCTTGCGGGCGATGCTGCGTCAGGCACCGAATATTATTCTGGTGGGTGAAATTCGAGACAAGGAAGTGGCGGAGGTGGCGATTCAGGCGGCACTGACGGGGCACCTGGTGTTCAGCACGCTGCATACGAACGATGCGCCGGGGGCGATTACGCGGTTGATCGATATGGGGGTGAAGCCGTTCCTGGTGGCCAGTTCGATTCAGGCAGTGATGGGGCAGCGGTTGATTCGAGCACTGTGTCCCAAGTGCAAAGTGGTGGATAAGGAGCCCGATCCAGCATGGATGAAACTGGCGGGAATTACTGAGCGCGATACGAAGGACAAGATTCTGTACAAGGCTAGGGGCTGCGATTATTGCACGGGTACAGGATTTCGCGGTCGTATCGGAATCTTCGAAATGATGGCAATGAATAACGAAATAAGAACTTTAGCCTTTGAACGTGCTCCTACAAACAAAATTCGGGCCGCCGCAATTATGGGCGGAATGAAGTCCCTGCTGATGGATGGCAAGCTGAAAGTCCTGGACGGCAAGACGACCGCCGAGGAGATTGTGAAAGTCGCCCAGATTGAAGCAGCGGCGATGTGATTCCGTGTAGGATAAGGAATGCGGCGTTCACTGCACAGAAAAAAGTTTGGAATCAGTCCGTCTTTAATTTGAAGCACCGAACCGGCGGGGCCCCTTTAGCAGCTGTTCTAAAATCGATAGTTGGAGAAGCCAAAAATGTCCACGATGCAAATCGACCGATTGCTTGAAACCTGCGTGAAGCGGAAAGCTTCCGATATCCACCTTGCCGTAGGCAAGCCCCCCGTGCTCCGCATGCACGGGCACATGAAAGAACTCGCCACCAAAGTTCTCGACGGCGAAGACACCACCGCCCTGATGAAATCCATCACCCCTGACCGCATTCAGCAGGAATTTGAAGAATCCGGCAGCGGTGACTTCGGTTTCGCCTTTGGCGATGCCGCCCGCTTTCGTGTTTCGATTTTCAAGCAAAAGGGATATTGCTCCCTGGTGCTTCGGCGAATCCCCAACACGCTGCTGACGTTCGAGCAGATCGGTCTTCCCGAAATGGCCCGCAGCATCTGCCGCCGCCCGCGCGGCATCTTCCTGGTCACCGGGCCCACCGGCTCGGGTAAAACCACCACGCTCGCCTGCATGATCAACTACATCAACGAAACCTACGACAAGCACATTATCACGATGGAAGATCCCATCGAATATTACCACCCGCACAAAAAATCGGTGGTCGTCCAGCGCGAAGTCGGCACCGATGTGCCCACCTTCGCCGAGGGTCTCCGCCGCGCTTTGCGTCAGGACCCCGACGTCATCCTCGTCGGTGAAATGCGCGATCTCACCACCATCGGCTCGGCCATCACCGCCGCCGAAACCGGCCACCTGGTGTTTGGAACCCTGCACACCAACGGTGCTGCCTCCACCATCAACCGCATCATCGACGCCTTCCCCACCGATCAGCAGGAACAGGTTCGCGTGCAGCTCGCCGGTAATCTGCTGGCCGTTCTTTCGCAGTGTCTCTGCCCGCGCGTCGACACCGACGGCATGGTCGCCGGTTACGAATTCATGTACGTCACGCCCGGCATCCAAAACCTGATTCGCGAAAACAAAAGCTTCCGCATCGACTCCGAAATCCAGACCGGCAAGCGATTTGGCATGCAGCTGCTCGACGACAACCTGTTCATGCTCTTCACCCAGGGAAAAATCAGCGCCGAGGAAGCCATCGACAAGAGCCGAAACCCCGGTCAGATGGTCGACAAGATGCAGAAAGCCGGTCACGATGTGGAGAAGGCCGACGAAGGCTTGGCCGCCGAGGCCGCCGAGGTCGCCGCCTCCGGTCCCGCTGCCAAACCCGGCAGTACACCGACCGAAGCCGAGCGTCAGGCACAGATTGCCGCCAACCGCGCCCGAATGCAGGCGGCGGCGAATAAGAAGTAGCTTCTTCACTCCCTCTCCCGGTATTCCGGGAGAGGGCCGGGGTGAGGGTGATTTCGAACACCGGGCGATTTTCGCGATTCGAAATCACCCTCACCCTAACCCTCTCCCGGAGTACCGGAAGAGGGAACCAGAAAGCGTTTTTTCGAGAGGTTTCTCAATGTCCAAACTCACCCCGCCCGTGTCGTTGCCCGGTACCAAGCCCGCTGCCACGCCCGGTACCAAGCCCGCCGGCCCCGCCGCTCCCGGCACTGTTCCCCCGCGCGTGGCTCCGGGTGTTCCCGGCGGTGTGGTGATCAAACCCTCGAGCGGTGGTTCGGGTTCCAAACCCCCCATCCCCGTCGCTGGCGGCACGAACAGCGGTCAGCCCGGCGGTCAGCCCGGTGGTAACCGAATGGCCGGCATGAGTTCCGCCGCCACCGCTCCGGTCGACCCCAACAAGCTCGATGTCGAACGCGACCTGAAGGGCCGAAAAATCGGTCGAATCCTCACCAAGCAGGCCAAGGTCACCCGCGAGCAGGTCAACGAAGCCCTCGAATTTCAAAAGAGCAAAGGCGGCGCGATCGGCCGCATCCTGATGGATCTGGGTTACATCAAGGAAACCGATCTCAACATCGCGCTCGCCGCCCAGAAAGGTTACGAGCTGTTCAACCTCGACGGCATCACCATCCCCCCCGCCGCCATCGCCGCTGTCCCCGCCCAGATCGCCGCCACCAACAAAGTGCTGCCCATCTCCTTCGACCCCGCCACCAAACGATTGACCATCGTGATGGCCAGCCAGGAAAATTTCCAGGCCATCGACACGCTCCAATCGATGATGGGTTACAAGGTCACCGCCAAGATCGGCGACCCCGACCAGATCGAAAAACTCCTCCAGAAACACTACCAGGCCAACGTCGATTCCCTGGGTGACATCCTCGGCGAACTCAACTCCGACGACTCGCTCAAAGACCTCAAAGGCCGCGGCGAATCGATCGACCTCGACAGCCTGAAAGATGCCGCCGACTCCAACCCCGTTCGCAAGCTCATCAACCTGGTTCTGCTGCAGGCCATCAAGGATAAAGCCTCGGACATTCACTTCGAACCGTTCGAGGAAGAATTCAAGATGCGCTACCGCATCGACGGCGTGCTCTACGAAATGATGCCGCCCCCCTCCCACATCGCCGCCGCCATCAGCTCGCGCATCAAGGTCATGGCCAATCTCGACATCGCCGAGCGCCGCATGCCCCAGGACGGCCGCATCGAACTGAACGTCAACAACCAGCCCATCGACCTCCGCGTCAGCGTGCTGCCCACCATGTTCGGTGAAAGCGTCGTCATGCGCGTGCTCGACCGCGGGAACGTCAACCTCGATCTGGACAAGCTCGGCATGCGCGAAGACGACCTGATCGCCATCCGCCAGCTCATCCGCCGGCCCAACGGCGTGGTCATCGTCACCGGTCCCACCGGTTCGGGTAAAACCACCACGCTCTATTCCGCCCTGCGCGAACTGAACGATGTCAGCAGCAAATTGATCACCGCCGAAGATCCGGTGGAATACGACATCGACGGCATCAACCAGTGCCAGATCAAACCGGAAATCGAACTCACGTTCGCCCGCATTCTCCGTGCCATGCTGCGACAGGATCCGGACGTGATCCTGGTCGGTGAAATCCGCGATCAGGAAACCGCCAAGATCGCCATCGAAGCCGCCCTCACGGGTCACCTGGTGTTCAGCACCCTGCACACCAATGATGCCCCGAGTTCCATCGCGCGATTGCTCGATCTGGGCCTCGAACCGTTCCTGGTCACCGCGTCGGTCGAAGGCATCGTCGCCCAGCGACTGGTCCGCCGAATCTGCAACAACTGCAAGACCGAGTACACCCCGGCGTTGGAACAGCTGATGGAGCTCGGCCTGCGGGCCGAGGACGTCGAGGGAAGAACCTTCTACTACGGCAAAGGCTGCGACGCGTGCAACAATACCGGCTACAAAGGCCGGCAGGGCCTGTACGAAATCATGACGCTCGATGACACGATGCGCGACATGATCGTCCAGCACGCCAGCACGCAGATTTTGCGAGTCGAAGCCAAGAAACGCGGCATGCGAACGCTTCGCGAGTGCGGGTTGATGGCGATTTATGACGGTGTCACGTCGATTGAGGAAGTGGTGCGGGAGACGATCGTGGAGGAGTAAACCCCGGCAGAGCCTTCGTGCGCGGCTCGTTGGGGATCTCATTTAGTGAACGCGGACTGATCCGCCGCATGGCATTCGAGGTCGCTTGCGTCGTCGCGGACCGCGGACCGGGAATGCTCCGCGACGACGCAAGCGACTTCATTGGCGTTTCTCGCGATCAGGCGAATCTGTCGTTGGAAACAAATGCAATTGCGACCTAAAAATCGCGATGTTCTGTCCTCGTTTCGTCATTGGTCATTCGAGTTTCGTCATTCGAATTTTTCGCAGATCCGCCGCATGGCATTCGAGGGCGCTTGCGTCGTCGCGGACCGCGGACCGGGAATGCTCCGCGACGACGCAAGCGACTTCATTTGCGTTTCCCGCGATCAGGCGAATCTGTCGTTGG
>Ga0116230_10000424_pt1 | contig 37012 bp, 34 predicted proteins | sample S1TSphfallax_3_FD_88678 | JGI IMG/M metagenome (GOLD analysis project Ga0116230, IMG submission 88678) | Host-associated microbial communities from peat moss isolated from Minnesota, USA - S1T2_Fd - Sphagnum fallax MG | ecosystem: Host-associated > Plants > Peat moss > Unclassified | place... | reverse complement strand
GGCCGCGATCGAGTTCGAGGATCCATTCGGCCGCATTATCGAGGAAATAGCGATCGTGCGTGACGGCGACGACGGTGCCGGGGAAGCGCACGAGAAATTGCTCGAGCCACTCGACGCTCTCGGCATCGAGATGGTTCGTCGGCTCATCGAGCAGCAGCATGTCCGGCCGCGAGAGCAAGAGGCGGCAGAGCGCGACGCGGCGCTTCTCCCCGCCCGAGAGCGGGCCGATCTTCGCATCCCACGGCGGCAAACGCAGCGCGTCGGCGGCGATTTCGAGTTGCTGATCGAGATCGTCGCCGGCGGCGGCGATGATCGCCTCGAGTTTCGTTTGTTCTGCGGCGAGCGCATCGAAATCGGCGTTCTCATCGCCGTAGGCGGCGTACACTTCGTCGAGCCGCTTGCGCGCCGCGGTCAACTCGCCGAGCCCTTCCTCGACCACTTCGCGCACGGTACGCTCGGGATCGATCTTCGGTTCTTGCGGCAGGTAACCGATCGAGATGTTCGGCATCGGCGTCGCGGTGCCGTCGAATTCGGTATCCTCGGCCGCCATGATGCGCAGCAACGACGATTTCCCCGAGCCGTTCGTCCCGAGCACGCCGATTTTCGCGCCCGGGAAGAAACTCAGCGAGATGTCCTTGAGGATCTGACGCTTGGGCGGGATCAGCTTCCCGACCCGATGCATTTGATAAACGTATTCCGGCACAGCCTGACGGTGATTCGCGGAGCGCGGAGCCGTCCCCGTTCGCGCTCGTCCGCCGGCGTAACCGTCGATTTTGGAGCAGGGGCGGAACCCGGGCGCGGCGCAATCTGCCCGACACATTTCGGCGCCCGGTGAGCAACAACGATGTCGTACGATCGGCCCGTGAAAGACGAAGACATTCTCGAAGGATTCGCCTCGCTGCATCAGGCGATGCTGACGGGTTTCGATCAGATGCGCGCGGATTTCTTCGGGAAGCTGGATGCCGAGATTCAGGCGCTCCGGTCCGAAATGCAAACGCAATTTCACGAGGTACGAAACGACATCGCGCGCCTCGAACACCGGATGTTACGCCGCTTCGACGAAGTCGACGCGCGCCTTGACAATCACGAGGTACGGATCACCGCACTCGAAGCGCGCTCTTAGCGGGCGAAGAACGTTCCAACGCAGCGCGCGCTTCGGCGTGGACTAGCGCCGCTCGATCAAGAGCGGCTGCGCGACGAGGCCGAAACGTCCGTTCGCATCGCCGAGCCAGCCTTCGGCGTGACCGACGCCGCGCGTCGTGAGGCGCGTGCGCGCGTTGAGGTAGACCCAGTCGCCGGCCGGATAGCGATCGAGCGTTATCGTAACGCCGGGCGGGATCGAGAGATAGTCGACCAGCGGAAGTTCGATGCTCATACCGTTGGTGGAATCGGCGACGATGAGCGCTCGCGAGAGCGGATCGAGCTCGACGCCGGCGACGAGCGGAACGCGCACGCGCGTCCACGCATCGGCGGGGCCGCACGCTTCGAGCGTCCCGCTACAGAACCGCCACTCGATTGCGTTGCCGTAACCCCAACCCTCGTCGATGCCGGGGAAATACGCTTGCGGTTGCGGAGGCGGGAGCGGCGGCAGGACGTCGACGGCGGGCGTCACCGGTAACGCGATGTCGGCCGTGCGGATCCGCCAAAAACGGCCCACGAGATACTCGCGCTCGTCGGCGCGGCCGCTGAGCACGGCCTCGCCGAGCTCGATGCGTGCGCCGGGCCGGATGATGCGCGTGCGCACGCGCAGCGGCACGCGCGGAATCGTGCCGAGGAAATCGATCGCCGCGCGCACCACGATCGCATCGCTGCGCGGGTGATTCGCCTGCAGCGCATAGGCGAGCAGCGCGGTCGGCGGGCCGCCGTGCTGGGCGCGATCGTCCCACGGGCTCGACGTCGCGAGCGTCGGGACGTAGACGTCCCCGTCAGCCTCGTAGAACGACGCGTATGCGAGCGGCCGGGTGTAGTCCATGACGCGGAGAGCTTAGCAGATCGCGCTTCCGATACCCGCACCGATCGATGAGGGAGCGCGCGCCTCCCGCGAGAATGGCGACCGTCGATGTTGGCGTTTCTGTTTGCCGCGTGTTGTCTTGTGACCGGGAGCGTGAATGCCGAGGGCGGTCAACCCGTCGCCGGCGCGCGCGTTGAGGCGCACGGCAGCGCGACGGTCGCGACCCGAACCGACGCGCACGGCGGCTATGCGCTCCACGTCGCTCCCGGCGCGTACCGCCTCACGGCGACGGCTCGCGGCTACACGTCGATCCAAATCGATACGGCGGCAAGCGCTGACGAGACGGTGAGGTTTACGCTCGAACCGCTCGACTCGCCGAAGTTGCGACTGATCGGCACGGTCGTGGTCGACGGCCGGCTGACGCCCGTGCAAGGGGCACTCCCGTCGACGACGGTCACGCGCGACGATCTCGCGCTGCTCGGCGACGATCGCATCATCGACGGCCTGGAACCGTTGCCGGGCGCGACCTTCACGCGGCCGGACGGCGGTGCCGCGAGCGCGATCGCGGTCGTCTCGCTGCGCGGACCCGACCCCTCGGAATCACTCGTCGCGCTCGACGGTCAACTGCTCAACGACGGCAACACCGGCGATCTCGATCTCTCGCGGTTTCCGGTCGCGGCGTTCTCCGCGCTCGACGTCACGCTCGGCCTCGGCCCCGAAGATGCGAACGGCAGCAACACCTTCGGCGGGGCGATCAATCTCGTTTCGTTGCAGCCGACGGCGACGCCGCACGTGAGCTATTCGCTCTCCGGCGGATCGTTCGGGCAGAGCGAAGGCTGGATCAACGCGACCGGAACGCGCGGCCGGCTCGGCTATGCCTTCGCGATCGACGATCAGAACGAGAGCGGCTACACGAACGAGACCGTGCCGCTCTATCAGAACGGCAACGCGGCCTGCGCGCCGTGCGCGACGCCGCTCGGATCAGCGGTCACCTCGCACCTCGCGCTCGCCAACCTGACGTGGACGTTCGCGCAGGACGCCGACCTCACGGCGCGCGTCTTCGCACTCGGCGATCTACGCGATCAGAGCAGCGCGATCAACGGTAGCAACGGCAACGCAAGCGAATTTCCCGGCATCCCGCTCGGTGCGTACGTCGGCCCGGGCGATCAGACGTTCGCCCAAGATGTCCGCGCGTACCAACTGCGCGCGCGTGCGCCGCTCGGCGCGGGCGAACTGACCGCCGATCTCTCCGAGAGCGACAACGACGTGGTCGTGGACGGGAACTCCGCCACACCCTACGACGTGGACCATCGCGATGAGCGCTATAACCTCGGCGCGACATGGCAACGCACGTTCGCGACGGCGCAATTCGCGGTCGGCGGCTACACGCGCTACGAGACGCTCGATTTCAATGCGCCGCCGTCGAACACGGCGACGCCGCTGACCCCGGGGCAAGCGGAGCCGGCGATCTCGCAGACGATCGATGTCGGCTTCGTCCGCGGCGGCTTCCAGGCGTCGCCGAATCTCCGCCTCGACGGCGGGCTCTTCGACAGCTTCTACACCAGCTTCGGCTCGAATCTCGACGGCCGGCTCGGCGCGATCGAGGCGATCGATCCGCGCGACTCGGTGCGCTTCTCGATCGGAACCGGTTTCCGCGCGCCGCTGCTCGCCGAGCGCTACGCGCTGCCGTATTCGCAACTCGCGCTCGACGCGAACGGCGTCTTCATCGGTCAGGGCAGTCCCAATGAGCGTCCCGAGCACGCAACCGAATACGAACTCGGCGCCTCCCGCGAGCTCGACGCGCATTCGACGCTCGACGTTTCCCTCTATCGAACGAACTTGCGCGATCCGATCGAGATCTATTATCCGGCGGCGGCGCTCACCGGCGCGTGCCTCGCCAACTCATACGCAAACCCGTTGCCGCAGTGCGTCTCGTACAACAGCAACGTCGGCAACGCCGTGTATCAAGGCGCCGAGATCCGCTTCGTGCAGCGCTTCGTCCCGGCGCATCTCTTTCTCACCGCGCTCTACGGGCTCAACATTGCGTACCCCAAGGACCTCAATGCGGAATTCTCCAACCCGACCTCGGGCGGGACGCTCGTCGCGGATGGGCAGTTTCTCGGCATCCCGCAGCAGCAAGGATCGCTCGCGCTCGATTGGGCGAACGCCGGTTGGCATGCCGCCTCCGCGGCGATCTTCCGCGGCAACAACAACGAACTCAACCAAGCCCCGTTCACGCTGCTGAGCGCGCTGGTCGGCCGCCACGTCGGCCGCTACGCCGATCTCTCGCTACAGGGCACGAACATCCTCAATGCCGCCGCCGGGCATTTCACCGTTTTCGGCGCGGGCGTGCCGTATCGCGGCGTGACGGGGCAGGACGGCGCGGGGAACCCGGTCTACGGCGATTTGCCGACGGACGCGGAGTACGTCGAACCGTTCGGTGCGCGGCTCATCTTGACGGTAAAAACGTAGCCGGCGATTCGGTTCGGCGCAGCGCGGCGAGGAGTCGCGCGTTCTCGGCCGGCGTGCGTACCGCAACGCGCGCGTAGCGGTCGGCGGGAAGGCCCGCGAACGAAGAACAGTCGCGGATGAGGATCCCGTCGCGCGCCAGCAGCTGGGCGCGACGTTCCGAAACACGATCGGTCTCGAACGTGAGGAAGTTGGCGGCCGCGCGGAGGACGCGCACGCCGGTCGCGCTGAGGTCGTCGCACAGCGCGCTGCGCGCGGCGGCGTTGGCTGCGCGCGTGCGCGTCGCGTAGGCGGCATCGCCGAGCGCCGCGATCGCCGCCGTCGCGGCGATCCCCGAGACGGGCCAGGCGGGGACGAAGCGCGCGATCGCGCGGGCGCGTTCGGTGCGCGCAACCGCGTAGCCGACGCGCAGGTTCGGCATTGCATAGAACTTGGTCAGCGAGCGGACGACGATGATGCGCGGATGGCGTGCGGCGTCGGCCGCAAGCGAACCCGATTCATCGTAATCGGCGAAGGCCTCGTCGATGACGAAGATCGTCTGCGGCGACGCGTCGATCAGGCCGAGCAGCACATCGCGCGCGACCGCGAAACCGAGCGGGTTGTGCGGATTCGTCAGGACGACCGTGTCGACTCGCTCCGCGCGAATCCATGCGGCGATGCGAGTCGGATCGAACGGTTCGCTCGACCGCGGGTCGAGGGCCAGCGTGTGGACGGGGATGCCGCCGGCATCCGCCGCGCGACGGTATTCGGCGAACGCCGGGATCGGGATGCCGATGCGCTGCGGCGCGAGACTGCGGAAGATCGCATCGAAGAGCGCCGCCGAGCCGGCGTGCACGACGATCGATTCGGTTCCGACGCCGCGCGCCCGCGCGAGCGCGGCATGGAGATCCGGCAGGCCGGGTTCGGGATAGTGTTCGACGTCGCGGCCTTCGGCATACGCACGCAACACCGCGCGCACGGCGACCGGTGGTCCCAGCGGATTGATGTTCGCGCTGAAATCCAGCAGCTCGTCGATGGAGCGGCCCGACGCGCGAGCCGCTGCGGCGATATCGCCGCCATGGAGCGCAGGCTCGCTCACGCGCGCACCCGGACCGCGAGCAGCGTTGCGGCCAGCGATACGCGCCGGACGTACGCGATGGCCCGTGGGATATCGTCCGCCTGCGGTGCGCGGCCGCCGGCATTGAAGATCGGACCGGCGACCGCAATCCCCGCGTAGCGGTTCGTGCCACCCAGCCGCAGGCCGAGCGCGGATGCGAGCGCGCTTTCGGGCCAGCCTGCATTGGGGCTTGCGTGCGATGCGGCTTCGCGCATCGCGGCGCGAATCGTCGCGAGCGGCCGACTTCCGGCGCAGGCGATCAGCAGCGCGGTCAGCCGTGCGGGGATGAAATTCGCGGCGTCATCGAGCCGTGCCGCGATGCTCCCGAACCGTTCGTGTCGCGGCGTGCGATGGCCGATCATCGAATCGAGCGTGCTCGTGGCCTTGAACGCGAAGGCACCCGGCACGCCGCCGAGGACGAGCCAGAAAAGCGGTGCGACGATCCCGTCGCAGGTGCTCTCCGCGAGCGTTTCGATCGTCGCACGCGCGACCTCGCTCGCGTCCAGATCCTGCGTATCACGTCCGACGATGCGCGCGACGGCCGCGCGCGCATCGGTGAGTGAATCGGCTTGCAGCGCACGGTGCACGGCGCGTGCTTCGCGGACGAGATCGTGGGTCGCGAGCGTGGATGCCGCCGCGACAACCGCACCGATGCGCCGGCGCGCGAGGAGCGCACCCGCGGCTGCGGCCCCGAGCACGACGGCGATCGCAACGAAACCGCCCGTGAGGCGCGAGCCCGCGCCGTTCCGGTTGAAGCGCGCGTCGGCAAGTGCGATCGCTGCACCAATCGCGCGGACGGGATGCGGGAGTGCGGGCGGATCGCCGATCGTCCAATCGAGGACAGCCGCACCCGCGATCGTCCACGCGGCGGCCTTCATCGTGCGAGCGCCCCTCGAGCGGCTCGGGACCGGCTGAGGCCGAGCGCGGCGTCGATGTCGACGGCGGCACGAACGTGCGCGGCCCAGCGGTCGAGCCGCGCCTCGCGCTGTGCGCCGTGGGCGATGTACGCCGCGGGCTCGAGACCGCGTGCGTCGCGCAGCGCGCCGAGAAACCGGTGCCGAAAGACATCGTCGGCGAACAGGCCATGCAGATACGTTCCGAACGTGCGCCCGTCGGTGGCGATCGCGCCGTCATCGATCGCGTCTTCGCTCGACGAACGCTCACGCACGATCCTCGCGAACGGACGCATGCCCGTCGCGCCGCTGGTGCTTCGCTCGGACGAATCCGTCTCGCCGACGTGAATTTCGTAGCCGGCGACGGCACCGGTGAGCATGCCGCCGAAGAGCCCCGGCACCGCCAGCGTGCCGCGCGCGCGTTCGGTGATCTTTTCGCGCGCGAGCGTCGTGCGCAGCGGAAGAAGCGCGAGCCCGTCGGCTGCTCCGCCGTCCTCGACTCCGTACGGGTCCGCGACGCGCTCGCCCAAGATCTGCATCCCGCCGCAGATCCCCGCGACGTATGCAGTGCGCGCGCGTTCTGCGACGGCATCGGCGAAGCCGTTCGCGCGCAGCCACGCGAGCGCCGCAAGCGTGGCCTTCGTGCCGGGCACGATCGTGAGGTCGGCGTCGGCGAGCGCCGCCGGGGTGGATGCGTAGACGAGCTCGACGCTCGGCTCGGCGGCGAGTGCGTCGAAATCGGTGAAGTTCGCGAGCTGCGGCAGCGCGATGACCGCGATACGCGTCGGTCGCATGGGGCCGTCGCCGCGCCAGGCGGCGCGCGTTGCGAGCGGCGGCGCGGCGACGCCGTCTTCCTCCTCGAGTCCGAGGTCCGGGAGATGCGGGATGACGCCGAAACACGGCTTCGCGCAGAGATTTTCCAGCATCGTCACGCCGTCTGTGAACAGCGCGGGATCGCCGCGGAATTTGTTGACGAGAAATCCCGCGAAGCGGGCGCGTTCGTCCGTATCGAGCAGCGCGAACGTTCCGGTCACCGAAGCGAACACCCCGCCGCGATCGATGTCGGCGACGAGCAAACAGCGTGCGTCCGCCGCCGCGGCCATGCGCATGTTCACCAGATCGCCGTCGCGCAGGTTCAGCTCGACCGGCGATCCCGCGCCTTCGAGCACGATCACGTCGTACTGCGCGGCGAGCCGCTCGTACGCCGCGCGCACCCGCGGGAAGAGCACCTCGATGCGGTTGCGGTGATAATCGGCCGCATCGACCGTCTCCCAGATGCGGCCGTCGACGATCACTTGCGAGCGCCGATCGGAGGTCGGTTTGAGGAGGATCGGGTTCATGTCGGCGCTCGGTGCGATGCCGGCGGCTTCGGCTTGCAGATATTGCGCGCGGCCGATTTCGCGGCCGTCGGGCGTCGCCGCCGAGTTGAGCGACATGTTCTGCGCCTTGAATGGCGCGACCCGATAACCGTCTTGCGCGAGGATGCGACACAGCGCCGCCGTGACGAGCGATTTGCCGACGTGCGAGGCGGTGCCGAGCACCATGATCGCGCGCGCGCTCACCAGGCGCGCGACCAGGGCGGCCCGGGATGCGCGTCGTCGCGCAGTCGCGCGTCGACGCCGGCGTCGCGTTCGAGTTTGCGCGCGAAGAGCCACAGCACGTCGGAGAGGCGATTGAGGTATTCGAGCACGGTCGGCTGGATCGCGACGCCGCTCGTCACGAGCCGGACCGTCGCGCGTTCCGCGCGCCGCGCGACCGTGCGCGCGAGATCGAAACCGGCCGACGAGCGCATCTCGCCGGCGATCGACCAATCGCGCAGCATCCCGGGAACCGCCTCGAGTCGCTCGACGATCGCATCGAGCGTCGCGACGCGTTCTTTTTCGATTGCGGGGATCGGTTTCTTCGATTCGGGCTTCGTCGATACGGCGCTGCCGACCGCGAAGAGATCGCGTTGAATCGCTTTCGCGAGCACCGCGATCTCCGCATCGTCGCACCACGCGCGCGCAAGGCCGATCGTGCAATTGAGTTCGTCGATCGTGCCGTACGCTTCGACGCGCAGATCGCTCTTGGAGACGCGCGGTCCACCGGAGGTTGCCGTGTCGCCGCCGTCGCCGCGGCGTGTCGAGATGCTGCTCATGGGCTGTGGCGCTTTGCGTGGACAGGACCGCCCGCCCTTTGCGAGCAAAGCGAAACGGTCGTTTGGGCGCAGGGAAGCCGGTGAGAATCCGGCACGGTCGCGCCACTGTCAGCGGGGAGCTGTCGCTGGTCACTGCCGCAAGGTGGGAAGGTCGCGACGCAAAGCAACGATCCGCGGAGTCAGGATATCGAGCCCAAACGCGATGCACCCGTACCTCGCGAAAAAGGTAGGACTCGAATGTTTGGTCTCCGCACGGGCGCTGCATTTGCAGCGGCGCCCGCCTTCTTTCTCCTTTCCGTCGCAGCCGCCGGGGCCGGCGAAGCGGCCCCAACGCCCGCGCCGTCGCCTTCGCCGCTGATCGAAATCGGCCGCGTCACGACGAGCGACCGTCACGACGAGCCGATCTCGAGCACGACGCGCACGACGTTCGTCGTGACGCAAGCGCAGATGGAAGCAAGCGGCGACAAGACGATCGCCGATGCGCTCGAAAACGTCCCCGGCGTTGAAATCTATCGGTACGGCGCATTCGGCGCCGAGGCCAACATCTCGATTCGCGGCGCCACGTCGACGAGCGTCCTCGTCTTGCTCGACGGCGTTCCCGTGACGCCCGCATCGAGCGGATACATCGATCTCGGCAGCCTCTCGACCGTCGGCGTGCGTTCGCTCGAAGTGGTCGAGGGTGCGGGCTCGACGCTCTATGGATCGAGCGCGGTCGGCGGCGTCATCAACATCATCACGTCGGTTCCGCACGGCACCTATCTCGATGTCTCGAGCGGCTCGTACGGCGATCGCGATCTGCGCGTCGGCGCCGGCAACGGTCAGTTCGGTGTTTCTTTCGAGCGTCACATCGCCGAGAACGATTACGGCTACAGCGCGTTGCCCGTCCCCGGCGCGACGCCGTTTCCGGCCGGCGTGCGCAGCAACGCCGATGCGCAAGCGACGGCGGCGCGCCTGTCCTACGACGCCAACCTCGGCGACGGGTTCACCGCGCGCTTGCGACTCGGCTCCGACGAGTTGCATCTGGGCGTTCCGGGCGGTTTCGTGACGGGCCTCGACGACTTCTCGCGCGACGATACCTCGCGCGACGACGCGCACCTCGACATCACGCATTCGACGCTGCAGTCGAGCACGACGCTGACGCTCTTCGGTTCGCGGCAGAATCTGGATTATGTCGATCCCTCGGAGGTCGTCACGTACAATGCCGCCGGGGCGCCCGAGACGACCGAGAACCCGGTGCTCGACGGTCGGGACCAAGTTTCGCTGCGCCAAATCATCTCGGGCGGAGATTCGACGTTCGTCGGCGGGATCGATCTCGCGCGCGAGTCGGCGACGCTCGATAACATCGGCACGTATGAATCGGTTTCGCCGTACGACTTCATCGGCTACTCGACCAGCGGCGTCAGCCAATCGCAAAGCGCGATCTACGCGCAAGAACAATACGCGTTCGCAAACGGCGTGCGCGTCAGCGCGGGCCTGCGAGCGGAGAACGACGCACCGCTCGGCGGCGCGATCACGCCGAGCTTCGGCCTCGGCGTTCCGCTTGCCCCGGGGCTGCGGCTCACGGCGAACGTCGGGAACGCGTTCAGCGTGCCGACGATCGTGGATCGCTACTATCCCGGCTTCTCGAATCCCGATCTCAAACCCGAACGCTCCACCGACGGCGACCTGAGCCTGCAAGCGGCCGACATCCTCGGTGGCGCGTCGCTCGGCATCTTCGATCGCAACTCGACCGATTTGATCCAAGTCAACTCCGACGAGACGCCCGTCAACGTCGCGCAAGCGCAAATTCGCGGGATCCTCGCCACCCTGCGCACGCGTCCCTCGCACGGCTACGTTGCGAATCTCTCGATCACCGACACGTACAAAGCCGCCAACCTTACGCCGGGTCTGGCCGAATCGCGACTGCTCTTCACGCCGGTCTTCGTCGCGAAGCTCGGCTTGGAGCACGGCTTCGGGAACGGGTCGTTCGCGTACGGCGCGCAAGCGAACGTCTTCGGCCCGCACGCAGAGGATGTCTTCGGCTCCGCGGGCGACGTCGTTGCGACGAACGACGGCCAGACGACGGTCGATGCCTACCTCCGCGAGCGCTTCGCACGCAATGCGATCCTCTCGCTGCGCGTGAACAATCTCGGCAACGAGCAATACCAGCCGATCTTCGGCTATCCGGCGCCGGGCCGGACGTTCGTGGTCGAACTGAGCACGCGATGATCTTCCCTGCGCTCACGCTCGCCGTCGCGACGGCCGTGCGCGTGGTGTCGCTCTCACCGGCGCTGACCGAAGATCTCTTCGCGATCGGCGCCGGGCCCGAGGTCGTCGGCGTCGATGCCTATTCGAATCGCCCCGCGGCGGCGCTCGCGCTACCGCGCGTCGGTTCGATGCGCTCGATCAACAGCGAAGTGATCGCCGGCCTCGCGCCCACGCTCGTCGTCGGGATCCCCTACGAAGCACCGAACTTACAGGACATCGGACGCACCGGCGTGCGGACCGAGTCGCTGCCGATCGATACGCTCGACGAAGATTTCGCCGCGATCGCGCGGCTCGGCGCGCTCACCGGGCACACGGCGGGCGCAGCGGCGTTGCTTGCGAGCTTGCACCGCCGGCTCGACGCGATCGCGCGCGCGACGAGCAAGCTTCCGCAGCCGACGGCGTTCGTCGTCGTCGATACGTCGCCGATCTACACCGCCGGCGCCAACTCGTATATCGCGGATCTGTTGCGCATCATGCACGTCCGGAACGCGGCGCAGGGGATCGCGTCGGCGTTTCCATCGGTCTCCGCGGAGACGCTCGAAGCGGAAGATCCCGACGTGCTGATCGTCACGCGCCACACCGTCATTCCCAACGCGCCGCCGTGGTCGAACTTGCGCGCGGTGCGCGAGCATCAGATCGTCGCGGTCGACGAAGACGATCTCTTTCGTGCCGGTCCGCGCGTCGCCGACGTCGCCGAGGCGCTCGCGCGCGCGATCGCACCGCTGCGGCGTTAGCGCTGCTCGCGCGTCAGACCGCCGCCGAGCGCTGCGGCGGGACGGCGAAGGCGAGCACGAGACCGCCGGGTTCGTGCCGCACGGCGATCGGGATGCCGTAGACGCGCGCCAGCACCGATTCATCGAACACCGTGGCGGGCGTATCGCAGGCGAGCAGCGTGCGTTCGCCGAGCAAGGCGATCCGGTCGGCGAACGCCGCCGCGACGTTGAGATCGTGCAGCACGACGACGACGGCCGCGCCGTCTTCGTGCGCGAGCCGGCGCGCGAGCGTGAGCGTCTCGAACGTGTGCTTGATGTCGAGGTGGCTGGTCGGTTCGTCGAGCAAAAACGCGCGCGCGTTCTGGGCGACGGCGAGCGCGATCCAGACGCGCTGGCGCTCGCCGCTGGAGAGTTCGGCGAACGGCCGGCCGCGCAGCGGCGCGAGCGCCGTCCGAACGATCGCGCGTTCGACCGCGTGACGATCGGCGGGCGTGGACGACCAGCGCCACCACGGTCGATGCGGGAGTCGCCCCGCGGCGACGACGTCCTCGACGAGTAGCCCCTCGGGCGCCGGCCCTTCGGCTTCGATGAGCGCGATCGTGCGGCTGCGCTCGCGCGGCGCGAACCCCGCGATTTCCCGGCCCTCGAAGCGAATCCGGCCGCCATCGAGCGGCTGCGCGCCGGCGATCGCACGCAGCAACGTCGATTTGCCGATGCCGTTCGGTCCGACGAGCGCGAGCAGTTCGCCCGCGCGCACACGGAGCGAGACGTCTTCGAGGATCCGGCAGCCGCCGTAGGCGAGCGCGACGCCGTCGATGTCGATCATGCGGCGCGGCGCCGGAACGAGAGATAGATGAAGATCGGTACGCCGAACATCGAGAGCAGCACGCCGAGCGGGAGCTCCAGCGGCGGATCGATGCTGCGCGCGACCGTATCGGCGATCACGACGAGCACGGCGCCGAGCACCATGCTCGTCACCAGCGTCAGCCGCGCGTCGGTACCGACGAAGCGGCGCGTGACATGCGGCACGATCAGCCCCACGAAGCCGACGATCCCCGAGACGCTCACGGCCGCCGCGGTCAAGAGCGACGCCGCGCCGACGACGCCCCACTGCACGCGGTCGACGTCGACGCCGAGTGCTCGCGCGCGCGCTTCACCGAAGCGCAAGCCGTTGAGCATCGGCGCAAGCGCAAGCGCGATCGCGGCGCCGATCGCCGCGTAGATCGCCGCGACCCGTGCATCGCTCCAACCGCGACCGGCGAGGCTGCCGCCGAGCCACGCGAGGATGCTCAGCGACGTGCTCGCGCGCGGCGAGAGCAAGATCACCAGCGTCACGATGCCGGCGAAGAGCGCGGAGAGCGAGATGCCGGCGAGGATCAACCGTTCGTGCGAGATGCCGCTGCCGGTCCGGGCGAGCGCCGCAACGAGCAGTGCGGTCGCGAGCGCCGCGACGAACGCGAGCAGCGGCAGTGCCGCCGTCGCGATCCCGGCCGCGATCCCGATCGCGATCGCGCACGCCGCGCCGGCACTCGTGCCGGTGAGATACGGATCGACGAGCGGATTGCGCAGCATCGTCTGCAAGAGCATCCCCGCCAGACCAAGTGATGCGCCGACGAGCGCCGCGATCGCGACGCGCGGGATCCGAATCTCCCACAAGATGCGGCCGGCTTGCGTGGAGAGATCGGGATGGACGACCTGCCCCAGAACCGCGCCGAACGGAAACGCCACGGCACCGATGGAGATCGCACCGATGAGCGCCGCGCAGGCGACGAACAGCGCCGCCGCGAGTGCGACGAGTTCGGGACGGTAGGAGCGGCGCGGCGAGATCATGCGAGCGAAGCGGCTTCGCGCTGCCGGACGAGTGGACCGCTCCGTGCGAGGGCCGCTGCAGCGAAACCGAGCCGGCGCTGACCCGCTGCCGATTTTCGCGATCGGTGAAACACGGCTTCAACTCTTACGTAATTAGGTGCGTGCATCGTCTTGGAGCGCTCGTCCGCGGGCTCATTTTCTGCGTCATTCTGGTTTCCGTCTCAGCCGTGCCGATCCGCGCTGCCGATCAAACGACGAGCATTCCGGTCCCGCTGCTCGACGCCGCGCCGAATATCAACGGCGTCATCGACGATTCGTGGGCCAAAGCGACGCGCGTGGCGCTGACGTACGATTTCACGAACCGGCGGGCGGCGGACGAGCCGACGACCGCGGCAATCGCGCAGGACGCGACGTCGATCGACGTGGCGTTCGATGTAACGCAGCATGAGGAAATCGTCGCTGCCAACGAGACCAACGGTTCGAGCGTGATCAGCGACGATTACGTCGGCGTATATCTCTCGCCCAACGGCTCGCTCGGCTTTCAATACGCGTTCTTTGCCAATCCCCATGGCGCCCGCTATCAGACCTCGAGCGAGAACAGCGCCTACACGCCGGCCTGGAATGCGTACGCGAAGCGCACGCCGAGCGGCTATACGATCACGCTGCGCATCCCGCTCAATGTGATCCGCAGCGGCGGGCGCACCGATTGGCGCGTGCAGTTCGTGCGCACGACGGTCCACGCGAACGCCATCGATGTGTGGGCCTTCAACGACCATGCGACGAGCTTCTCGGATGCGACCTATTTCGGGATCGCGACGGGGATCGGCGCCAAGGCGCCCGCTACCCGTCCGCGGGCACGCGCGCAAGTGTACGGCCTGGGCGAAGGAACCAGTGCGCAGAACGGCGGCGATACCTCGCGCGTCGGCGCGGACCTCGCCGTCCCCGTCGCACCGACGGCCTCGATTCTCGCATCGCTCCATCCCGACTACTCGAACGTCGAGACCGATCAGCAAACGATCGCCCCGACGGCCTTCGCCCATCAGTACACCGAGGTGCGGCCGTTCTTCACTCAGGCGGGCTCGCCGTTCAACTACAACTTTGCCAGTTTCAACAGCCCACAGCTCTTGTATACGCCGTCGATCCCGACGTTTCGTGACGGGTACGCGCTGGAAGGCACGCAAGGGCCGCTCACGTATGCGGCGCTCGATGCGGTCGGCGTCGATCGCACCGACGAAGCGCAAGCGCTCGATTATGACGTCTCGAACACCACGCGTTCGTTCGGCGTCAACGTGCAAAACGTCGACGTCAACGGCGATGTCGACGGCATTCCCGGCTTACACGATGACGTGACGTCGATCACGACCGGGTACGGCAATCAGCATTCGCATGAGCTCGCCTTTCTGAACTATGCGCAAGAGGACGGCTCCACCGTCACCGATCCGTCCCAGGCGAAATACCTTCAAACCGGCTACGGCTACGCGACGGCAACGACGACCGCATTTCTGCTCTACGAAGGGATGGGCTCGCAGTTCGATCCGCTCGATGCCTACGTTGCGCAAAACGACATCTACGGACCGGCCCTCTTTCTCTCGCAGACCGTGCCGTTCAAGAAGAATACGATCCTTCACGACATCCAATTCACCAGCTACGATACGAATTTTCACGATCGCTTCGGGCAGCCTTCGCAGAACAACGCGTCGGGCCAGGTGAACATCGATTTCTCGAATTTGCTGACCGTCCACGCGTATTACGGCGAAGAGGCGGTGCGGACGTACGCAAGCGAGTTCTTGCCCTTCGACGGCAGCGGTTTCTTGGTCGGTTACAAATTCGCAACATCGACGCCGACCTACGTTTCCTATCAAGGCGGCCCGTATTACCACGGCGAGCTCGATGCCTGGACGTACCTCACGACGCTGCGTCTCGCGCCACGCGTCCACCTGACACTCGAAACCGACGAAGATCAGTATCTCTCGGTGTATCCGGGCGAGATGCGCACCAACCAGTGGCTCGAACGCGCGAGCTTCGATTTCCAGATCAGCAAGGAGATGCAGTTCGATCTCGGGGCTCGGCGGCTGATCGGCTCGTATTTGCCGGGTGCGTCGTTCGCGCCCGACTTTGCGCCGGTCGCGGGCGGCAACGTCAGCGCCGCGTTCCACTTTCTCTCGCGCGACGGGAAGAGCGAATTCTACGCCGTCTACGGGGATGCGAACAGTTTCTCGACCACGCCCGCCGTCTTTTTGAAGTATATCCGGTACGTCGGCGCCCCGAAGGGTACATAGACAACCTCGTCCGCCGAGTCGACCCGTTGACAGAGCGGCGGATCGAGCGCATAATCCACCTGTTCTGTACCGTTAGGTACGGTTCAGATGGAGGACCATCGTGCTCTTTTCACCGGCGCCGGAATCGGCGCTTGCGACGCGGACGGGCCGGACTCTGGTGGCGCTCGGTGCTCTCCTCGGCGCGTTCCTGCCCGCGTACACGGGCGGAATCAACGGCATCACCCTCATCACCGCACAGGCGCTCACGTCGCGCCGGAGGTCCAGATGACCCTTCGCAGCGCCGCACCTGAACCATACGCCACGGCGTTACTTCGCGGCCTCGATCCCCTCGATGCCGACTCCATCGGAGCGCTCGCGCGGATGGCGAGCGACGTCCAAGAGCTCGAGCGTGCGATCGATAACCGCTTCCCGGCCGACCCCGTGGTGTCGGCCTACAATCGCGCCTTGCATGCCGACCCGGCCGGCGGCCCGCGCAGCGGGTGGACGGAGTTCTATCTTGCGCTTGCGCGGTTCATGAACGTTGCCAGTCTGATCGCGCCCGTGCCGCCGAGCGCAAATGCGCGCGCCGCGTTCGGGCGGCTGCAGCTGATCCTCGAGGACGATCTCGCCGAGACGATCTTGCCCACCGCGGAACGGCGGCGCTTGATGCGCCGGCTGCGCAAGATCACCGATCCGGTCGCGGTGGCCTAACTCGTCCCCGCTCCGGTGCTCGATCACCGGTCGCTGTTTCTTGTCCGCTATAGTACCGAACGGTACGGTATTCTCGAAGGAGATGTACGTTTGTGAACGCGCTTCCCGCTGCCGTCTCGGTCGTCGAATACGGCGCGCGGCGCACGCTGATCGTTGCGGGCGTCATGCTCGCGGCGCTCATGCAGACGCTCGATTCGACGATCACCAACGTTGCGCTGCCCGCGATCCAGGGAAATACCGGCGCATCGAGCGACGAGGCGACCTGGGTCATCAACGGCTACACGATCGCGGTCGTGATCGTCATCCCGATCATCCCGTGGCTGCAATCCGTCCTCGGCCGAAAGAAGTACTTTCTCATCTCGGTCATCGGCTTCACCGCGATGTCGTTTTTGTGCGGCGTGTCGACGTCGATTACGGAGCTGGTGCTTTTCCGGATCGCACAAGGTGTTTTCGGCGCGGGTCTGCTCGCGACCGGACAGACGATCCTGCGCGACACGTTTCCCGAAAAAGAAATCGGACTGAGTCAAGCGATCTTCGCGCTCGGCGCGATCGGCGGTCCGGCGCTCGGGCCGCCGATCGGCGGTTGGCTCGTTGATAACGTGTCGTGGAACTATTGCTTTCTGATCAATATCGTCCCCGGCATCGTTTCAGGGCTCATCTTGGCGGCCTTTCTGCGCGATCCGCAAGCGCCGCGCAAGATGCCGATGGATGTCGTGGGTCTGGTCTTGCTCGTCGCCGGGGTCGGTGCCTTACAATACCTCTTGAGCGAAGGCGAGCGTTACGATTGGTTCAATGACCCCATCATCCTCGCGTGCGCCTTCATCGCTGTTGCCGGGATCGGCGGTCTCATCGTGTGGGAGTTGCGCTTCGCGAAATCACCGCTTGTCGATATCGCGATCTTCGCCGATCGCAGCCTCGCCGCCGGCGTAGGCCTCGCACTCATCCTTGGCGCTGCGCTGCTCGGAACGCAATACGTTCTCCCGCAGTACGTGCAGAGCGCGCTCGGCTTCACGGCGACGCTCAGCGGCTTACTCGTGCTCGTCAAGGCGCTGCCGATCGCGCTCATGACGCTGGCGCTCGCGCCCCTCGTAACCCGGCTCGACGCCCGCTATTTCATCGCGATCGGTTTTGCATTCACGGCGATCTCGAGCTTTTGGCAAGGCGCAGTCACGACACCTGACTCGAGTTTCGGGATCTTCGTGGGCTCGCTCGTCCTCGGCGGAGCGGCGGTCGCATTCATGTACGTTCCGCTCAGCGTCGCGGTCTTGGGCGCGGTGCCGCGCGAGCGTGGCGGCAGCGCAAGTGCGTGGATCAATGTTGCCGTGCAGCTCGGCGGCTCCGTCTCGATCGCGCTCTTGAGCACGCTGGTCGACCAGCGCGCGGCCTTTCACCAGTCGGTTTTAGCCGGCGGCCTCAACGTCGCGACCGCGCATCTGCCGGCGTTCCCGACGCCCGCGATGCTTGCAGCGATCGCCGGCATCGTCACCGGCCAATCCTCGGTGATGGCCTATGCCGATACGTCGTTTGCGGTCGCGCTCTTCGCGGCGGTCGCGGTTCCCATCGTCTTCATCATGCGCAAACCGCGCACCGACGGCGTCGAAATCGAGTTCGGCGGCTAGCAGGCCTGCTAGGCTCGCGCGGGCTTCGCGTTCGCGACCCGCGCGAGCCGTTCGAGGCACATGTCGGCGTGGGCGTCGAGTTGGCGCGCGGAGATCCGGAAATCGGGCTCGAGCAATTGCCGAAAGACCGTGCCGCCTTGCAGCAGATCGAGATAGATCTCCGCCAGCGTCTCGGGTTCGTCGCTCGTGCACGCGCCGGCGGTTTGCACGTTTGCGATCAGCTCGGCGAAGAGGTGCACGATCTGGCCGTACGCCTGATCGCGCAGTTGCGCCGTGAGTTCGGGGACGCGGACGCCTTCCGCGATCAGGATGCGCAAGAGGGCGATCGAGTCGGGACGCATCGCTTGGCGGATGAATCCGCGGCCGGCGAGTCGCAGCCGCTCCAGCGGTGCTTCGTCCGCGTGACCGGCGAAGCTCGTGAAGATGATCTCGAGCTCGCCTTGCACGACTTCGCGGAACAGGCCGAGCTTGCTCCCGAAATGCGCGTAGAGCGTCTCCTTCGAGCCCCCGCTGTGGGCGAGGATCTCGTCGGTGCTCGCCCCGAGGAAGCCGCGTTCGAGAAAGACCGCGCGCGCAGCTTTGAGGATCTCACCTCGCCGGTCACGGCCGCGCCGGGATGCGGCGGGGAGTGCTTTCTTACGTGCGGTTGCGATACTCATCGACAGCCGTACCGTTCGTTACGCTTCGCGGTATCACCGCTCGCGCTTGCCCGGCTAGTGCGGCGCGCTGCCCCAGCGGCTGAAAGCGTGCTCCAACTCGCGCGAGGTCGCGGCGTAGGAGCTCGGGGCTGCGACGAGCTGCTCCACGCACGCGCTCGCGCCCGCGAGCCCGGCTTCCACCACCCGATGGATCTCGTGATGAAAGGCCGTATGGGCACGGGCCGCCGCCTCGTAATGCGGCGAGCGCCGCCGGCTGGGATCGAGGTCGTCGTGCAGCCAGATGCCGATCGGGCAGTGCTGCTCGTCGAGCAAGGGACGCAGGCCGCTCGTCGATTCATGCACGAGCGCACTGTAAATCTGGGTTTTGAGCGAGCGGTGCGTGTGGAGCACGAGCGCGACTTCCTCGGCGAACGTCTCCGCCGCGATCCGTGTGCCCGGCAAGACCGAGACGTTCGCGAGCACCGATGAGACGACGCCCATCTCCTCGATCGCCAGGCTGAAGAGCAAGGCGCGCTCGAGCTCGCTGAGCCGCAAGACCGCCGCGAGGCGCTGCAAAAGCGCCGGTGAGACGGTGATGGGCGCGCCCGATTCGAGCTGCGTGTACCACGTGACGCTCATCCCCGCGAGCAGCGCCACCTCTTCGCGCCGCAACCCGTGCACGCGACGACGGCCGAAGACGGGCAGGTCGAAATCGGCAGGCTGCGCCTGGGCGCGTTTGCTCTTGAGGAACTCCGCGAGCCGCGTGCGGCGTGACTGCTCGGGAGCGGCGCCGGTTGGCAAAAGGTTCACTGCGAGTTAACCGCCTGCGGCTGGGCTTCTTCGCGCTGCGCGAATACGGTAGATTGGATCTCCTAACATTCTCGTCTGGCAGCGCCGCCGTCATCGGCCATTCGTGTTGACTTCACGCAGGCGGATTGTGCTTTCGCGGGGTTGCCGGCTTTCCGAAGGGACGCACGCATGCCGGCTGTCGAGTACCCAGCGCACAAAAAGGGCGACTTCCTCGTCGACTATGAAGAAAAAGTCTTCGAGGACGTCAAGGCGGAACCGGGCGAGAAGGCGCTGGTCACCTTTCACACGGTGGCCTTCGAGGGGTCGATCGGTCTCGTGAACTTGCTGCAAGCGAAACGCCTGTTGCGCAAAGGCTTCGAGACCTCGGTGCTGCTCTACGGTCCCGGCGTGACGCTCGGGGTGCAGCGCGGCTTTCCAACCCTCGGCGATGAGGCGTTTCCGGGTCATCTCAACTTCAACAATCAAATCGCCGGCTTCATGGAAGAAGGCGGCAAGGTCTACGCCTGCCGGTTTGCGCTGCAAGCGCTCTACGGCCACGGCGAGCCGTCGCTGATGCCCGGTATCGTCGCGGTGAGCCCGCTCGACGTGCTCGATCTGATCCTGCTCCATCGCAAGAGCAACGCCTTCATCCTCGATACCTGGACGCTCTGAGGAGATGATCGTCCGTGCTGCGGCCGTACAGCTGTCACCCGTGCTGTACAGCCGCGCCGGTACGGTCGAGAAAGTCATCGCGGCGATCGCGGCGGCCGCCGGCGACGGCGCGCAACTCGTGGTGTTTCCCGAGACGATCGTTCCCTACTATCCGTACTTCTCGTTCATCACGCCGCCGTTCGCGATGGGCGCGGAGCACCTGCGGCTCTACGATGAAGCCGTCGTCGTGCCCGGACCCGAGACGGCCGTGGTCGGCGCGGCGGCGCGCGCGCACGGCGTCGTCGTCGTGCTCGGGGTGAACGAGCGCGATCACGGCACGCTCTACAACGCGCAACTCGTCTTCGATGCCGACGGCACGCTCGTGCTCAAGCGCCGCAAGATCACGCCGACCTATCACGAGCGGATGGTGTGGGGTTGCGGCGACGGCAGCGGCCTGCGCGTCGTGCCGACCGCGGCCGGCCGGATCGGCGCGCTCGCGTGCTGGGAGCATTACAACCCGCTCGCGCGCTACGCGCTGATGGCGCAGCACGAAGAGATCCACTGCAGCCAATTTCCCGGCTCGCTCGTCGGCCAGATCTTCGCCGACCAGATGGAGGTGACGATCCGCCATCACGCGCTCGAGAGCGGCTGCTTCGTCGTCAACGCGACCGCGTGGCTCAGCGACGAGCAGATCGCGACCGCGTCGCCCGCGGAGACGACCCGCGGACCCCTGCGCGGCGGCTGCTTTACGGCCATCGTCTCACCCGAAGGGCGCCATCTGTGCGAGCCGTTGACGGCGGGCGAAGGAATCGCGCTCGCCGATTTGGATTTCGCGCTCATCGCCAAACGCAAGCGCATGATGGATTCGGTCGGCCACTACGCGCGCCCCGAATTGCTCAGCCTCGTCATCGACACGCGCGTCACCGCGCCGATGCAGCCGCTGCCCGGCCCCGCTCCACTCCCGCTCCCGGAGGATACCGATGACCGTCATCAACCTGCACGAGACCTCGGTTCGCAGCACGATCACGGAATTGCAATCGCTCGGCCTGCGCCTTGACGATCCGGCCGCCGGCGCGCCGAGCCGGATCGGCGGCGCCGGCCCGTCGGATCACAAAGCGATCACGATCGGCGGGCACACCATCATGGTGCCGGTTCACACCAGCGGCGCGCACCGCTCGCCGTATCGCGCGCGCGCGGCCGCCGGCGCGGCGTTCGCCACGCTCGAACGCGACGGCGTCCCGGTCGCCGAGATCGCATTTCCGCGCACGCCGCGCTTCTACGCGCTCTCAACGTTCGACGGAATCCCGTACTGGAAGATCGCCACGCTGCACGGCAGCGACGTGCTCGCGACGACCGTCTTGCAGAGCTGCGTCCGCTACGACACCCGCGCGACGTCGTGCCAATTCTGCGCGATCGGCGCGTCGCTCGCGGCAGGCCGCACCATCGCGCACAAGACGCCGCATCAACTCGGCCAGGTCGCGCGCGCGGCGGTGCTGCTCGACGGCGTCAAACATGTCGTGCTGACGACGGGGACGCCGAACGCAACCGATCGCGGCGCGCGCGTGCTGTGTGAGAGCGCCGTTGGGATCCGCGCGGCGACCGATCTGCCGATTCAAGCGCAGTGCGAGCCGCCGAATGACTTCGTCTGGTTCGAGCGCCTGCGTGCGGCGGGTGTCGATTCGCTCGGCATGCATCTCGAAGCGGTCGAGCCGGCGGTTCGCGCGCGCGCGATGCCGGGCAAATCGAAAGTCTCGATCGACTATTATTTCGCCGCCTTCGAGGCGGCGGTTCGCGTGTTCGGCCGCGGTCAGGTTTCGACGTATTTGATCGCCGGACTCGGCGATGCGCCGGAGTCGATCCTCGCGATGAGCCGGCGGCTGATCGAGCTGGGCGTGTATCCGTTCGTCGTGCCGCTCGTCCCGATCGGCGGCACGCCGCTCGAACATGCGCAGCCGCCGGACGCCGCGTTCATGCGCCCGCTGCTCGCCGAGATCGGAACGCTGCTGCGAACGGCCGGCTTGCGCTCGGGCGATATCAAGGCGGGCTGCGGAAAATGCGGTGCGTGCTCGTCGCTCTCGGTCTACGAGTCCTGAGGTATGGAGTTCGGCAACTTTGCACCGTTCGTGCCGCCGCAGTTCGGCATCCGTGCCGTCGAGGCACCGTGGGAGCTGCGCGCGGCGTACGCTTTGCGGCGCCGCGTGTTCTGCGAGGAGCAGCGCATCTTCGCGGGCGACGATCGCGATGCGGCCGACGCGACCGCGCAGACGATCGTCGCCGTAACGTACGTGATGGGGATCGCGGATCGCGTCGTCGGGACGGTGCGCGTCCACGAAGCCGCGCCGCGGCGCTGGATCGGATCGCGTCTTGCGATCGCGCCCGACTGCCGCGGAACCTACGGACTCGGGGCCGGTCTCGTCCATCGCGCCGTCGCAACCGCCAACGCCGCCGGCTGCGATGAGTTTCTCGCGACGGTCCAAATCGCGAACGTGCCGTTCTTCCGGCGCTTGCACTGGGACGAGGTCGGTGCGTGCGAGGTGCAGGGCCATCCGCACGCGCTGATGCGCGCCGAGCTCGGCGCCTATCCGCCGCTCGCATCCGCCGAGGCGACGCTGCTCGCCGTTCGCCGCGCATCGTGAACGCGGTCGAACTCGCGCGCGCGGTGCGTGATTCGGCCGGGATCGCGCACAAGACCGATATCCGCCAAGCCTGCGCAGCGCTGGCCGGACTGCCGCCGCTGCCCGCTCCGGTGGGCGACGACTGCGCGGCGATCCCCGACGGCGACGGCTATCTGCTCTTCGCGATCGAAGGGATGCTCGAATCGTTCGTGAGCGCGGAACCGTGGTTCGCCGGCTACTGCGCGGTGATGGTGAACATCAGCGACGTCGCGGCGATGGGTGGGCGCCCGATCGCGATCGTCGATGCGATCTGGAGCCGCGATGCGGCGGGTGCCGCCGCCGTGTGGGCGGGGATGCAGGCCGCATCGCGCGCGTACGGCGTGCCGATCGTCGGCGGCCACACGAACGCGCGGAGCGCGCAGGGGTACCTCGCAGCGGCGGTGCTGGGCCGAGCGACGCGGCTGCTCACGAGCTTCGACGCGCGGCCGGGCGACGTGTTGCTGGCGGCGATCGATCTGCGCGGTGCGTACTTCGCGACCTACCCCTACTGGAATTGCAGCACCGATGCGCCCGCGGAGCGCCTGCGCGGCGACATCGCCCTGCTCGCCGAGATCGCCGAAGCGGGGCTCTGCCGGGCAGCCAAAGACATCAGCATGGGCGGCGTGCTGGGCACGCTCACGATGCTCGCCGAGAGCTCCGCGGCCGGTGCCTGCATCGATCCGGGCGCGCTGCCCGCGCCGCCCGGCGTCCCGCTCGAACGCTGGCTCTTGAGCTTTCCGAGCTTCGGCTATCTGCTCAGCGTGCGCGCCGCGGACGCGGACGCGGTCTGCGCGCGTTTCGCGGCGCGTTCGATCGCTTGTGCGCCGGTCGGCACGGTCGATGATTCGCAGCTCGTACGCATCCGCTACGCCGGGGAAGAAGCGGTCTTCTGGGACCTTGCGGCGGAGCCGTTCACCGGAGCGAGCGCGCATGTACGAACCTGAACGCCCGTTGCGCATCGGACTCTTCACCTATGCGACCCAAGCGCGCGGCGGCGTCGTGCACACGCTGGAACTCGCGCGCGCGCTCGCCGAGCTCGGTCATGCGGTCACCGTGCACGCGCCCGACGAATCCGGCAGCGGATTCTTCCGCTGCGGTCCGTGGAAAGCGCGGCTGCTGCCGGTCGCCGCGGTGGAACGCGACGCGCGCACGCTCGTGCAGGCGCGGATCGCTGCCTACGTCGCCGCCGCGTCGAGCGCGGGGCTCGATCGCTTCGATGTGTATCACGCGCAGGACGGTATCAGCGCGAACACGCTGGCGCGGCTGACCGTCGCCGGACGGGTCCCGGCGTTTCTGCGCACGATCCATCACCTCGATCGCTTCGAAGAGCCGCAGGTCGCGCTGCTCCAGGATCGCGCGATCGAAGCCGCGGCGGACTGTTTCGTCGTGAGCGAGCTGTGGCGCGAGCGCGTGCGCGAGCGCTACGGCCGCGAGGCGATCGTGGTCGGCAACGGCGTCGACACGGAGCGCTTCGTTCCGCTTGATACGGCGGCGCGGCGGGCGCTGCGGGAACGCCTCGGTTTCTCCGCTCAGCCGGTGTTCCTCGCGGTCGGCGGCGTCGAAGAACGCAAGAATTCGCTCGGCATCGTGCGCGCCTTCGCGCACGTCCGCGAGCGTTTGCCGGCGGCGCGCCTGCTCGTCGCCGGCGGCGCAAGCGTGCTCGATCACAGCGACTACGCCCACGAATTCATCCGCTTGCGGGCGGGGTTGGATCCCGAAACGAACGCGGCGATCGCCTTTAGCGGCGTCGTCTCCGATGCGACGCTCGTCGAACTGATGCAAGCCGCCGACGCGCTCGTGTTCCCCTCGTTCCGTGAGGGTTTCGGGCTCGTCGTGCTCGAGGCACTCGCTTGCGGGACGCCGGCCGTCGTGTCGGCGATCGCACCGTTCACCGGCTATCTTGCCGCCGGCGAGGCGCTCTTCGTCGACCCGCACGACCCGGCCGCGATCGCGCGCGCGATGCTCGCGGCGTACGAGCCGCAGCGGTGCGCGCAGCTGCGCGCCGGCGGCCCGCGCGTCGCCGCGCGCTTTTCCTGGCGTGCCGTCGCGCATTCGCATCTGCCCGCCTATCGCGCGTTTGCCGCCGCGCACGGAGACCGGATCGTTGCCTGAGATGCTGTTCGTCGTCCGCTGGCCGGACGGCGCGATCACGAAGTGTTATTCGCCGTCGCTCGTGATCGAAGACTATTTCGCGCCGGGTCGGGACTACGCGCTCGGCGAGTTCGTCGAGCGGGCGCGGACGGCGCTCGGGATCGCCTCCGAACGCGTCGCGCAGAAATTCGGCATGCCGTGCAGCCGCGCCGCCGCGGAGCTCGCGCGCATCGAAGCGACGGCGCGCGGTTTCGCGCACGACGCGACGGCGCGCGTGCGCGTCGAGGCGTTCGAGCGATGAGCGAGCGCGTCGCGGTCGCGGTCGTCGGCGGCGGACAGGCCGGCCTCGCGACGAGCTATTTGCTCAAGTCGCGCGGCGTCGACCATGTCGTGCTGGAGAAGAACCGCGCCGCTCACGCCTGGCGCTCCGAACGCTGGGACAGCTTTTGTCTGGTCACGCCGAACTGGCAGTGTACGCTGCCGGGTTTCCCATACCGCGGCGCCGACCCCGACGGCTTCATGGTCAAAGACGAGATCGTCGCCTATCTGGAAGCGTACGCGGCGTCGTTCGAGCCGCCGCTGCGCGAAGGGACGGCGGTGTCGAAACTCACGCGCGACGACCGCGGCTTCGTGCTCGCGACGGATGCGGGCGAGATCGTCGCCGGTCAAGTCGTCGTCGCGACCGGCGGGTATCATCGCACGACGCTGCCGCGCCTCGCGGAACACTTCAACCCTGCGGTCACGCAGCTCCATTCATCCGCGTATAAGAACCCCGCGGCGTTACCGCCGGGTGACGTGCTGGTCGTCGGCAGCGGGCAATCCGGCGCGCAAATCGCCGAGGATCTGCACCTTGCGGGACGGCGCGTGCATCTGTGCACCGGGAGCGCGCCGCGCTGCGCGCGCTTCTATCGCGGTCGAGATGTCGTGGCTTGGCTGGACCGGCTCGGCTATTACGAACTGACCGTCGATCGGCACCCGCTCAAAGAAGGCGTGCGCGCAAACGCCAACCATTACGTGACCGGCCGCGACGGCGGCCGCGACATCGATCTGCGCGCGTTCGCCCGCGACGGCATGCAGCTCTACGGACGGCTGACCGGCGTGCACGGCACGCGCTTGACGTTCGGCGACGATCTCGCCGCCAACCTCGACCACGCCGACGCCGTCGCCGAGAGCATCAAGGACACGATCGATGCGTTCATCGCGCAGCACGGGATCGACGCGCCGCCGGAAGCGCGCTACACGCCCGTCTGGACGCCGGGCGAACCGGTGCGCGAGCTCGATTACGCGCGGGCCGGGATCGCGGCCGTCATTTGGTGCATCGGGTACGGATCCGACTATCGGTGGATCGAGGTGCCGGTCTTCGACGGCCACGGCTACCCGCGTCACCGGCGCGGGGTGACGAGCGAACCCGGGCTGTATTTCGTCGGCCTGCCGTGGCTCTACACCTGGGGTTCGGGCCGGTTTTCGGGTGTCGCTCGCGACGCCGCGTACATCGTCGACTGCATCGAGGCGCCGAACGCGCTCGCGCTCGGCTCGTGAGGTGCGTGGCGAGCATACGATTGGGGAATAGACCTCGTTAACGGAGCGATCTCGCTTGCCGAATCGCCGCAGGAGTGCCAACGTGTCAGGTTCCGGAATCAAAGCCGTTCTCGCCCTCGTGGTTGCCGCCGTCGTCTGGGCCGCGGTACCGGCTCGCGCCGAGGGGGTGACGCGCATCCAACAGGCCGACGGGAAGACGGAAGTCTATCGCCACGTCACGATCCGCGTGCGCGGTCAAACGCTTGTTCTCAGCAGCAGCGACCGCAAAGGCGTGCTCGAGGTGACGAGCGACGCGTGCACGTATCTCGCCGGGCTGAAGCGTTGCCTGCCGTATCGGACGGTGTATTACGATCGCGGCACGGCGCATACGGTCGTGCTCGAACACGGGACCGTCTACACGAACGTGACGGACGGCCCGGTTCAATTACCGCATTCGGCCGATCGGCTCGGCCCGCATGAGGTGCTGGTCTTGCTGCATACGATGCGTGGGACGTACCTCTCGGTGACGGGATCGGTGGATCAGATCAAATGATGAACCGCTTTCGAGCTGCGGCTTGCGTGCTGCTCGTCGCCGTCTCGCCCCCGTTGCTTGCGCTCGCGCAACGCGGAGGCGATCGCCCGCCGCCCCCCGCACCACGTGCTGCCGCGCCGCCCCCCGCACCACGTGCCGCCGCGCCGCCCCCCGCACCACGTGCTGCCGCGCCCGCTCCTGCGCCGCGTGCTGCCGCGCCGGTGAATCCCGGCGGATTCAACTTGCAGCGCGATATCGCGCCGCGTGCCGCCGCGCCCGCCCCGGCACCCCGTGCGGCTGCGCCGCGTGCGACGGCACCCGTGGCGCGCTCGGGGGCACCGGGCCGCGGCGGCGGAACCGTCGGCTACGGGCATCCGTCGTTCACCGCGAATACGGTCGGCGGTCCAGCGCGTGACCGCTTCAAGGGACCCGTGATCCGCAACGCGCGCGCTAGCGGCGGAAATTACGGCTGGAACCACGGCGTCGCGTGGCAGCCCGCCCCGATCTATTGGGGCGGCGGCTTTTGGGGTTCGTTTGCGATCGCCTCGCTCGGTGGTTACGGCGCCTACGGCGATTACGAGGACGCGCAAGATCAACTCGACTATCCCTCATACGAGGTCAGTCCCGATACGCCGGGCGCGCAACTCTTGGCCGATTACAATCTGCAGCAAACGCCGTGTGGCCCGCCGAATCTGGTCGTCATCTGGGGACCCGATAACAGCGTCATCTGCGCGAACCCGAACGATCAGGTCGGGCCCGGCGATTACGAAGTCGACCCCGAGACGTTCACGCTGATTTCGGCATCACCGTCGCCGTAAGGTCCGCGCCGGTCCGGATCACGGCAGCGCGATCACCCGTATGAGTTGCGGATGCGCCCAGCGCCTCGAGCTCGGCGATCCGGCGCGCTCTTGCGCGACCCGGTAAGGCGTTCGAGCACCTTCGGTCTTGGCAACTCTTAACCGAACCCTCATCTCGCATACGGTGCGGGCCGGTATCATTTGGTATGTTGCCGACCTCTGGAGACCTGAAGTGAAAGCGATTGCTGCCCTAAGCCTCAGCCTAACCGCGACGATCGCGCCGGCACTGGCGCAAACGACGCCGATGACGCCGACGCCTCCGATGACGGTTCCGCTTGCCAACAAGCATCTTGCGGGTGTCGTCGAGTCGATCTCGCGCGTCGACGGCGAGCTGCGCGTGGTCGTCAAAGACAACGACGGCTACGACGATGAAGTGACGATTGCAAGCGACGCGCAAACGCGACCGGCGGGCTCGCAACTCGCGGTGGGTGATCGGGTGCTCTTCACCGGCTATAATGCCGGGAGCTACTTCGATGCAACGGCGCTGAGCATCGTCGGCGACGGTACGCCCGTGACGCGCGTCGCGCAAGCGCCGAGCTACGCGGTGCCGGCTCCGCAGCAGCAGCAAAGCGCGCTGCCGAGCTACGCGCGGCCGGATCCCTTTCCGTCCTATCCGAACTATCCGACGTATGCCGCCGTACCGGTCTACTATCCGGCTCCCGTGTATTACCCGGCACCGGTGTACTACGGGTATCCGTACGGTTACTCGATCGCGATCGGCTTCGGTTTTTACGGCGGCCCGCGCTACTACGGCGGAGCGCGTTCCTACGGACGTCCGTTCGGCTATCACCGCTAGCCGTCCGCACGAACGACGACCAAGAAGCGGCTTCGGCCCGACCGGAAACCGGCCGGCAAAAGCGAATCCGTGCTCGATGAGGCGACGCGCGATGCTGGCTTCCGCCGGCGGACTTCTTGCAAGCATGACGATCGCGAGCGGTGCCGCGATCGATCCCTCGCGGGTCGTGGATGTCGCGGGCGACGCGGGCTTCCGTACCGACGGCGCGGGAAAATCGTTCTCGCGCGGTGTCGCAGCGCGTGCGGGCTTCGCATTCCATCGCGTGCGATTTCTCGAACGTCCACTGCTCGAGCCCGGCTTGCATCTCGCGCTTGCGTACATCGCATCGCAGCAGCGACCGCCGGGGGCCCTTGCGGCCCTCGAACTGCGTTTGCCGAAGCCGCTCTCGCCGGCCGACGGCGCGGCGGCGAACGCCGCCTACCCGGCCGCCCTTCGCAACGCCGGTTTCACGGTGGCGGGCGACCTGCGACCCGAAGCGCGCAGTAATATGGCGCCGCTCGCCGATCCCCCGGCGGCCCTCTCGATCCATGCGTTCACGTTTGCGATCCCCGCGCCGCCGGGCGCACCGACCGCTCCCGACTATGTGATCTCCGGCCATCCGGATATCAGCGATAGCGGCGAATTGATCGCCGGGCACGATTACTCGTCGGCCGGGATGCAGCAGAAGGCGACGTTCATCCTCGGCTGGCTGACCGATCGCATCACCGAACTCGGCGGCGATCCGGCGCGCGCGACCGGTTTTCAAATTTATACGCGCCACGCGATCGACGGCATCATCGTCGATCCGCTCTCGCGCAGTCCGCTCTCGCGTGCCGGCTTCACGCTGATCCCCGGCGACCCGCCCGGCACGGCATTCGAACTCGAATTCGACGTGCGCAGCGTGAGCCGCGAGAGCGTGCTGTAGGTCGCTAGACGGCGAGCGCGGCGACGTCGGCGGCGATCGTGCGGGCGGTGATCTTGGCGGACATCATTACCGCCGGTGTTCCACCTCCGGGCATCGTGCCGGCGCCCACGAGATAGAGTCCGGCGACGTCTTCGCTGCGGTTGTGCGGACGGAAGAACGCGCTCTGCGTGAAGAGCGGCTCGAGCCCGAACGCGTTGCCGAGCGCGCTGTTGAGCGTCGTCTCGAAGTAATCCGGCGTGACGAAGGTCTGCACGGTCAGGCGCTCACGTAAGCCGGCGATATGTCCGCGCTCGTCGAGGAACGTGATGACGCGCTCGACCAAGCGCGGACCTTCGAGGTTCCAATCGATGCCGCTCGCGTTGTGCGGTACGGGGATGAGCGTGTAGGCGGCGTGGTGGCCGGGCGGTGCCATCGAGGGATCCGTCAGCGTCGGAACATGCAAGTACTGTGAGAAATCCGCGCCGAGGACGTGCTGGTCGAAGATCTCATTGAGCAGCGCGGCATAGCGCGGTCCGAGGATCACGTTGTGATGGCGGAGGTTTCCGTCGCGCGCGGGATCGGCGCGAAATCCGAAGTAGATCACGACCACCGACATCGACTGTTTCGCGAGTCCGAGCTTCAGGTTCCGATTGATCGGTCGGAAGCGCTCGTCGATCAATTTGTAGGTCTGCACGTAGTCGCCGTTCGAGATCACGCGTTCGGCTGCGATCGTCTCGCCCGAGCGTAGCGTAACGCCGCGCACGCGACCCTTGAAGCCGCCGGGGGCGACGTCGATCTTCGCGACCTCGCAGCCATAGCGGATCGTCCCGCCGAGCTCCTCGAATTTGCGCACGAGCGCGGCCACGAGCGCCCCGGTGCCGCCGAGCGCGTAGTGCACGCCCCAGGTCTTCTCGACGAAGTGGATCATCGCGTAGATCGCCGGCACGCGCAGCGGGTTCCCGCCGACCAAGAGCGACTCGAAACTGAAGACCGCGCGCAGTTTTTCGTTCGTCATGAACGAGGACACGAAGCGGTAGAGCGGCTGGATCGCGCCGAGTTTGAAGAGGTCGGGAACGATCCCGAGCATCGTCGAGAGGCGGCCGAAGTACGTGTAGCCGAGCTGCAAGAAGCCGCGCCGAAAGATCGCGTCCGCTGCCGCGTGGAAGCGATCGTAGCCGGCGAGATCGTCCGGCGCGATCGCGGCGATTTGCGCGCGCGTGTGCGCGGGATCGCCGTCGTAATCGAAGATCGTCCCATCGTCGAAGACGAGCCGATAGAACGGCGAGAGCGGAACGATCTTCACGTACTCGCTCGTCCGCGGGCCGCCGCTCGTGCCGCTGGTGATCCGTTCGCCGCGCAGCACCTCGGGCGGAAAATCGGGCAGGTCGAGCCCCGGCTTCCCGCGTTCGAGTGCAAACAGCTCTTCAATGAAATGCGGAACCGTCAGCACGGTCGGCCCCATGTCGAAGGTGTAGCCGTCGATCTTCCGCACCGCGGCTCGCCCGCCGGGACCGCCCAATTTCTCGAGGATGGTCGTTTGGATCCCCAGGCTTTGCAGGCGGATGCCGAGCGCGATGCCACCGATCCCCGAACCGATGATGACCGCGTCCGCGCGGGAAGGCGTTTCGTTCACACCGCCTCAGACGCTCGAAGGCGCGGCAGCGTTGCGCGTTGCCGCCGTCAGTGGGCGACTTGAGTGGCGGCGATTCCGTCGAGTTCCGCGAGCGTTTCCGGCGAGAGCGCGAGCTCCGCGGCGGCGAGGTTCTCGCGCAAGTGGGTCAGCGACGACGTTCCCGGGATCAGCAAGATCGTGGGCGACCGGTGCAGCAGCCACGCCAGCGCGACCTGCATCGGCGTGGATTCGAGCCGCTCGGCGACGGCCGAGAGCGTCGAGGACTGCAGCGGCGTGAAGCCGCCGAGCGGAAAGTACGGAACGTAGGCGATTCCTTGCCGCGCCATCTCGTCGACGAGCGCGTCGTCTTCGCGGTGCGCCACGTTGTAGTTGTTCTGCACGCATACGATCTCAGCGACCGTCTGCGCCTCGGCCATTTGCGCGGCGGTGACGTTGCTGACGCCGATGTGCCGGATCAGTCCCTCGCGCTGCAGATCGGCTAGCACCTGCACCTCTTCGGCGACCGGCCCCTCCTCGACCCCATGGCCGCTTCCCATGAACCGGTAATTGACGATGTCGAGCGCGTCGAGGCCGAGGTTCCGCAGGTTGTCGTGAACGGCCGCCGTCAAATCCGCCCGCGAATTCGCCTTTTGCCACGATCCATCGGCCGGCCGGACGGCGCCCACCTTGGTGACGATCACGAGGCCATCCGGATACGGGTGCAGTGCCTCGCGGATGATCTGGTTGGTGATGTGCGGTCCGTAGAAATCGGACGTGTCGATATGGTTCACGCCGGCGTCGACCGCGGCGCGCAAGACGGCGACCGCGGCGTCGCGGTCCTTCGGCGGTCCAAACACCCCAGGCCCCGCCAGCTGCATCGCTCCGTAGCCGATCCGCTCGACCGTCAGCGAGGTGCCGGGAAACGTGAACGGCGCATATTCCGGTTTCATAGGATGAGCGTACGCGATTTCACCCGAGAAGTCACCGGTGAACGGGGAACATTTTGCGGGTCGCGGGGCCTCTTCTCTTTCGTAGAACCACACGCGAGAGGAGAGGTATGGGACGCTGGGCTCCGCCTGAGATCGTAGCCGACGCGCTGCGTGGCGATGAGGACGCCGCCGATCGGCTCGTCTCGGCCGTGTGGCCGCGATGCTCGCGGCTAGCGGCAACGATCGTCGGCGACTGGAGTTTGGCGCAAGACGCGGCGCAAGAAGCGTGCGTGATCTTGCATCGCAACATTCGCGGTCTCCGTAACGTCGCGGCGTTCGATGCATGGATGTACCGGATCGTCTTGCGCGCGGCGTCTCGCGTTCGACGCGTCCATGTGCCGTTCGAACAGCTCGCCGAGCACTGCGCGGGCGTCGACGTCGCTGTCTCACTCGACGTGTGGCGCGCGCTCGCCACGCTGCCGCCGAAGCTTCGAACGGTCGTCGTGCTCTTCTATTTCGATGCCCTTACGAGCGAAGAGATCGCCGCGATCTTGCGAGTCCCGCACGCGACCGTTCGAACGCGCCTCTTGCGAGCGCGCGATCGACTGCGGGGACTCTTGCGTGACTATGATGACACCTACGTGCCTGTGCTGGAGGTCAACCCGAATGCAATCTGACTTTGCCGAACACGGACGCCTCGTCATGGAGTCCCTCGCCGTGCCGGAGGTCCCGCTGGCGACGATTCGCCGCCGATCGCGAGCGGCGCGATCGCTTGCGCGCGCGCAAGCGGTGGTTGCCTTGATTCTCGTCTTGTGTGCTGCCGGTACCGGCGTGAGCCTCGGCGCGAAGATTTACGACGGCATGAAGGTCTGGCTTTCCGGCAGCAAAGCCGCACTCGTCGTCGATTCGTTCACGATGCTTCGAGAGCCGATGGACGCGGAGTTCCGCGCGATCATCGCCCGCGCAACGTTCCCCGTCGTTCTTCCCGTCGGCTTGCCGCAGGGAACCCACATCGCTCGAGTGTTTTTCGCGCCGGCCGACCACCCGTCTACACTCACGGTCGAATACGTAAACGACCATCCGCGCGTCCGCGCAGGCTTCACACTGCTCGATCCCGCCATCGTGAACGTTCCGAATGCATTGTTGCCGACCGGGTCGACGCATACGACGTTTCATCGTACCGACACGTGGCGGGCCGGCAACGAAGTCGTTCTCATTCCGCGCGGAGTTCTGGCCGAGCAGCAACTACGGCGAATCCGGGCCGCAATGGTGACAACCACCCCCGCCGCGAGTTTGGCGGAGAACGAAGCCGGTCTCTCGCGGATCGTCATGCTGGGCGGCTCGGTTCGCATCGCTCTCGCCGAGCGCTACCGCTCGGGGAGCGCTTCGAGCGTCCTGGTCGACCCCGACCTGAAGCGGTCCATTCCGCGCCTTGCTGCCCTCGGCAAGCCGATGCTCGATGGGCGCCGGACGTTCGTCTCAAATATCCGGTATGTCAACGGCGAGCCGGATTATCGCAAGGCTCGCGGTACGGCATCCGACGCTGTTGCCATACCCGCGACCGGGGTGAGGGCGATCGCCGCCGTGCTGCGCGATGAAGGCAGCTGCGTGTGCGAAGTGCTCTACCGTTTTCCGCGTCACGGAATTTCGCAGGTCTGGCTGATTCCGGTTCGCGGACTGGCAGACGTGCGGTCGTATGCGGTCGACGAGCGCGACGAGCGGGTCACGCCCGATGCCGCCGCGGAACGCTGATGCTCTACCAAGGATTGAGGACGCCACGCCGCGCTCTCGAAGTGCCGCACGTTACGCGTGACGATCGTTACTTGACCCATCGCTTCGCGCGGTGTCTATCGTTAATTTTCGGGATTGTCTGAACCGACCGCCTCGCCATACGATCCTTTCCTATGCCGAGCTGCCGCCATGTACACGAACCCCGCTCCGCAGCGGCAGGCTTGGCGGTCGCATCTGCGCTCTTGGCCGCGTGTGGCCATGCGAGCGCTCCACCGGGTGGTCCGCCGCCGATCAGCGTGACCTCGGCACACATCGAGCGCGGCACGATCGCAACCTTTGTCTCGTTCGACGGGCAGATCACGCCGCTCTATCAGACGACGCTGAGTACTGCCGAAGCCGGAACGATCGCTTCCGTCGCGGTCACCGAGGGCGACTTCGTCCGGCGGGGTCAAGTGCTCGCTTCGCTCGACACCTCGCAACTCGAAGCTCAGCTCGCCGCCAATCAAGCGTCGGTGCGTGAAGACACCGAGCAGCTGGTGCGCAGCGGTGTCGCCGCTCCGGTGAACTCGCAGCAGTACACCTCGGCGATCGGCACGGCGCAGCAGAATCTCCAAGCGGCGAACAACGCCGTGCAGACGGCCCGCTCGGCGCTCGTGAGCGATACGCTCACGAAGAATGCCGACGATTCGCTCTTCAGCCAGGGCTTCGTTTCAAAGTCCACCGACGATCAAGCCCGTGCCGCCTTTGTGTCGGCGGAGCAGACGTTGCGCTCGGCCGTGCAGGCGGTTCCGGCCGCGACGTCCTCGTTGAAGACCGCCCTCACGAACGCACAGCAGCGAGCGAGCGATCAAGCAGCGATCGGGCAGAGCGCTGCGGCCGTGGATGTGGCGCGCGCGAACGTCGTTCTGCTGCAAGCTCAAATCGCGCAGTCGTCGATCGTCGCGCCGTTCGACGGTCAGATCACGCAGCGCTTGCTCGACCCCGGTGGGTATGCCGGTGCGAGCACCGCGATCTTCGAGATCGCGCAGGTCGCAAGCGTCTATGTCGTCGCGAGCGTTCCGGATGTCGACCTGGCGTATGTCGTGCGTGGAAAAGCGATGTCGTTCACCACGCCGAGCCTGCCGGGGCGGACGTTTCACGGGAGCGTCTTCGATGTCAACATTACGCCGACGTCGGGAACGCTCAGCTATCGCGTCCGGCTTCTCCAGCCAAACCCGGACCTCGTGCTACGCGGCGGCATGCTCGTCGATGTTACCACGGTCACGGCTCGCCACACCGGCACGCTCCTCGTTACGCCGACGGCCATCACGAGTGGGAAGACCGGCCAAATCGTCTACACCGTCGTCGACGGCAAGGCGAAGGCGGTGCCGGTGCAGGTGGGCTTGCGTGACGATCGCCGCGCCGAAATTCACGGCGCCGGGCTTTCCCCAGCGACCATCGTCGTCACCGCCCAGGCAGACGGTTTACGCGATGGCGCTGCCGTGAGCGGGCCGGGAATCCCGACGGCCGCCCCCACGACTACGGCGCATCCATAAATGTCGCTCCGCATTTTCGTCGAGCGTCCGATCTTATCGGGGGTCATTGCGGCGCTGATTCTCTTGGCCGGCGTCACAATGCTCTTCACCCTGCCGATCGCCGAATATCCGCAGATCACCCCGCCGCAAGTCACGGTGACGAGCACCTATACCGGCGCCGATGCCGCGACGGTCGAAGCGTCCGTGACCAACCCACTCGAGGAGCAGATCAACGGCGTCCAAGGCATGCTCTACATGTCCTCGACGTCGACGAACGCCGGTGTCTCGACGATCACCATCACCTTCGATGCTTCACGCGACGTCGACTTGGCCGCCGTCGACGTGCAAAATCGCGTCCAAAATGCCCAGGGACTTCTCCCGTCATCGGTGACCCAAACCGGCGTCTCGATCACGAAGTCATCCGGCTCGTTCATGATGGTCGTGGCGTTCACGTCGACCGATCCGCACTACTCGCTCTTGCAACTGAGCAACTTCATCGATCAGCATGTGCGCGATCCGCTCCAACGCATCGACGGCGTGAACGAGGCGGAGATCCTCGGCGAGCGGCGCTACGCGATGCGCATCTGGATCAATCCCCGCGAACTCCAGTTTTACGGGCTCGGTGCGAGCGACGTCACCACCGCCGTCGCGAACCAGAACGTGCAAGTTCCGGCCGGCTCCGTCGGCGCCGAACCCTCGGCGGCCACTCAGATGCAAACGATCAACGTCCACGTCCCGGGCGAACTGGCCGACCCCGTGGCCTTCGGGAACATCATCGTCAAGCGCGGAACCGACGGATCGATCGTGCGGCTCGCACAGGTCGCACGCGTAGAGCTCGGTGCGGAAGACTATGCAACGAGCGTCCGCTATGATCGCAAGCCTTCGATCGGCATGGGCATCTTGCAAAACAGCGGCTCGAACGCACTTTCGCTAGCCTCGAGCGTGCGTGCCGAGCTCGCAGCCTTACAACCTTCGTTTCCACCCGGCATGGGGTTTGCGATCCCCTACGATACGACGCTCTTCGTGAGCGAATCGCTGCGCGAGGTCGTCATCACCTTGCTCATCGCCATCGGCCTCGTCATCGCAACGATCTATCTCTTCTTGCAAGATTGGCGAACGACGATCATCCCCGTCATTACCATTCCGATCTCGCTGCTCGGGACATTTACCTTCGTCAAGGTATTCGGCTTCTCGATCAATACGCTCGTCCTCTTCGGGCTCACGCTAGCGACCGGGCTCGTCGTCGACGACGCGATCGTCGTGATCGAAAATATTACGCGCGTCATGCGGAGCTCGAAGGATCTGGATCACCGCGAGGCGACCGTCAAGGGACTCGGTGAAATCACGAGCGCGGTGATCGCGACGTCGCTCGTTCTTCTCGCGGTGTTCATTCCGACGGCCATCATTTCGGGAACGACCGGGGCGATCTACAAGCAGTTCGCGCTCACCATCGCGTTCTCGATCTCGATCTCCTTGGTCCTCGCCCTGACGCTCACGCCGGCCCTGTCCGCGCTACTCATTTCGCCCGACGATACGCCGCGCTTCGCGCTCTTCCGCCTCTTCAACACGGGTCTGGAGTGGCTCACCAACGCGTACGGGAAACTTCTCGCCATCCTCATTCGATTGCGGTATGTCGTTGGGGCCTCGCTCGCCGTCGTGTTGGCGCTCACCTATCTGCTCTTCATGATCGAGCCGACCGCGTTCATCCCGGACGAGGACCAAGGCGATCTGATCGCCTCGCTTCAGGCGCCGGACGGTGCGTCCATCAACATGACGAATGCGGCGCTCTTTCAGGTCGAAGACCAGGCCTTTCGCAACCCCAATGTGGACCATATGATCACGGTGAGCGGGTACAGCTTTTCCGGCGCGGCGACGAATCAGGGCATCGGCTTCATCGCTCTCAAGCCGTGGTCG
>Ga0116230_10000423_pt1 | contig 37016 bp, 46 predicted proteins | sample S1TSphfallax_3_FD_88678 | JGI IMG/M metagenome (GOLD analysis project Ga0116230, IMG submission 88678) | Host-associated microbial communities from peat moss isolated from Minnesota, USA - S1T2_Fd - Sphagnum fallax MG | ecosystem: Host-associated > Plants > Peat moss > Unclassified | place... | reverse complement strand
GTTCCGGTCGCCTTGATCGCCGTGACGTCGGCGGCCGCGAGCGCATCGATCGCGCCGAAGAAGTTCGGCGACTGCACGATCACCGCGGCATAGCGCTGATCGGCGAGCGCCGCCGCCAGCGTCGCGGTGTCGGTCGTACCGTCTGCGGCATACGGCAACTCATCGACGTCGAGTTCGAGCCCTTCGGCATAGGTCTTGAGGACGGCGCGATAGTTCGGATGGACCGCGCGCGAGACGAGCAGCGCCTTGCGCCCCGTCGCGTTGACCGCCATGATCGCACCCTCGGCGAGCGCCGTCGCGCCGTCGTAGACCGAGGCATTGGAGACGTCGAGCCCGGTCAGCAGCGCGATGTAGGTCTGCCACTCGTAGATCGCCTGGAGATAGCCTTGCGAGACCTCCGGCTGATACGGCGTATACGCGGTCAGAAACTCGCCCCGCATCGCGAGCGCGCCGACGATCGGCGGCACGTAGTGCCGGTAGGCGCCGGCGCCGAGGAACGAGGCGTACGACGTGCCCGTCGTGCGCGCCGCGAACTCGGCGAAGCGGGCGGCGATCTCGGATTCGGCGAGTTGCGGCGCCGTCACGATGGGAGTGCGGACGGCGACGGCGTCCGGAACGCGGACGAGTTCGTCGAGCGAACCGGCCCCGATCGTCTGCAACATCGCTTCGATGTCGCGCGCGGTATGCGGCGTGTAGATGGTGTGGGTACTCCTACGCTTCGGCGATCAGCGCTTCGTATTTATCGGGCGTGAGCAGATTGGCTTGTTCGCCCGTATCGGCGAGTTTGACTTTATACAACCAGCCGGTCTCGAACGGATCGCGGTTGAGCAGCGCGGGATCGGCTTCCAACTCTTTGTTGATCTCGACGACTTCGCCGCCGATCGGATTGAAGAGGTCCGAGACCGCTTTGACGCTCTCGACGACGCCGATGTTCCCGAATTGCGCGAGCGCGGCGCCCATGCGCGGGAGTTCGACGTAGACGATGTCGCCGAGCGATGCTTGCGCGTAGTCGGTGATCCCGATCGTCGCGACATCGCCCTCGATCTTCACCCATTCATGATCTTTGCTATAGAGCAAGCCGGCAGGCTGAGCCACGGATATCCTCTCTTTAGGTCGAGCGTTTGTAGAACGGTAATGCGACGACGGTCGCAGGGTGAACGGTTCCGCGAATTTCAACCCCCAGGCGCGTGCCCGCAGATGCGGCGGCCGCCGGAACCAGCGCCGTTGCGATGTTCTTCCCGAGCGAGGGCGCTAACGACCCGCTTCGCACTTCGCCCGCAACCTGCCCGTCGACCAGCACCGGATACCCGGCACGCGCGGGGACTTTTCCATCGAGCACGAGGCCGACGATGCGAGAAAAGTCGCCGGCAGCGACTTGCGCGGCGAGCGCGTCCTTGCCGACGAACGCCGGCTTCGCAAACTTCACGGCCCAGCTCAGCTGCGCTTGGATCGGCCCGATCTCCTCAGTCATCTCGTGACCGTAGAGCGGCATCCCGGCTTCGAGCCGCAGCACGTCGCGCGCGCCGAGGCCGCATGGCACGGGCGGCTGCGCGCTCTCCGTGAGCACCGCGTCCCACAGATCGGTCGCATCGTCCGAGTCGAGGAATACCTCGAACCCGTCCTCCCCGGTGTAGCCGGTGCGCGCGACGATCGCGGCGCGGCCGCGGACGCTCGTCTCCACGCACGTATAGTATTTCATCGCCGCGATGTCGGCGGCGACGAAGCCGCGCAGGATGTCGACCGACGTCGGCCCTTGGATCGCGATGAGCGCGCGCTCGCCGTGGCGATTCGTCAGCGTCACGTCCGGCGCCAGATGCGCTTCGAGATGCGCCCACATCTTGGCGGCGTTGGCGGCGTTGACGACGAGCAGCCAGCGGTCCTCATCGAGCCGGTAGAAGATCACGTCGTCGAGCGCGCCGCCTGCCGGGTTGCAAAAGATGTTGTACCGCGCGACGCCGGGTTTGATCGTCGCGACGTTGTTCACGGTCAGCGTATCGGCCCAGGCGCCGACGCCCGGCCCGCGCAGCTCATACTGCGCCATGTGCGAGAGATCGAAAAGCCCGGCATGATGCCGGACCGCATCGTGTTCCTTGAGGATGCCGTCGCCGTACTGCACGGGCATCTCGAAGCCGCCGAAGGGAACCATGCGCGCGCCGAGCGCGCGGTGCGCATCCCAGAGCGCGGTGCGGCGGATCGTTTCGTCGGAACCGATCATGCGAAGATGCTCCCGTCTTGCGCGAGCTCCCGCCGCAAATAGAGCGGCAGGCTGAAGAGTCGCCGGTGCGTCTGCGCGTCGTAGAAGTAGTTTTCGCCACGCAGTTCGTCGACATAGCGGTCGATCCGCGCCGGTTCGAGTGCGGCGACGTCGATCGCGTCGCTGCACGCGATGAACGCCCAGTCGTTATCGAACGCCGGGACGTGCGTGTAGAAGCTCGCGACGTTCGAGAAGAACCGGCGCAGCGAGCGCGCCATCTTCGCGTGCAGCGCCATGTTATGAAACCCCGCCGTGCTGGCTTGCAGCACGTAGACGCCGCCCGGCGCCAGCCGCGCTTTGATATCGGCGAAAACGTCGCCGTTGAAGAGCGGAAACGACGGCGAGTCGGCCAGCGGCTCCGTCAAGTCGGAGATGATGACGCCGTACGTACCGGGATCGGTCTTCAGGTAGGCGAGCGCATCGCCGATGATGACGTTCGCGCGCGGATCGTCGAATGCGCCGGCCGACCACTCCGGCAAATATTTTTTCGAGAGCTCCACCACCTCGCCGTCGATGTCGACCATCGTGCACCGTCGCACGCCCGGATGCCGCAGCACCTCGCGCAGCGTCGCGCCCTCGCCGCCGCCGAGGATGAGGACGTCCGCACGATCGTCGACCGCGGCGAGCGCCGGATGCACGAGCGATTCATGATAGATCTTCTCGTCGTTTTGTGAGGACTGCGTGTCGCCGTCGAGCACGAGCAGCTTGCCGAACACCGGCGTGCGCAGCACGGCGATCGATTGAAACGGCGTCCGCCCGGCGTAATAGGTCTCGGCGATCGCGTGGTGATGGAACTCCGTCGGCGAAAATTCTTCGACGTACCACTGGAAGTACTCGGTTTTGGGCATGACCCGGCTGTATTAGCGAAAGGTATCGCCGGACCATTGGTCCGCAGCCGGCGAAAGCGGCGCCGCCCGTGGGCAACGCCGCTCGTTCTACGACCGCCGGGAAGCGCGGCTTGGAATCAGCAGCCCACCATGATGTAGTTGGGGCTGGCGTTCGTGATATCGACCGTCCCGTTGCTGAGTGGTTGCGCCGGGAACGTGATGGTCGCAAGCCCGGTGAAGGCCGACGCGGTCACGGGCCCCACGATCGCGTTCCACGTGGGCGTGGGGTTGCCGTTATTCGCATACACGAAGAACGAACACGAGGTCGAGGGGAGGGAACTTGCAAACGCCGTGATGACCACATTCGGGAAGTCGTTGAAATGCGCCACTCCGGTATTCTTGAGTTCGGCGTAGAACAACGGGTGCGCCGAACCCGAATAGTACGGGAACGCCGTGCTCGTGATGTCGGCACTCGTGCTGCCGAGCGTCATCGTGATGTTCGAGGTGGTCGACGCCGGGTTCGATCCATAACCGCCGGCGGCATCGAACTGCACGGTCCCCGACACGCCATACGTTCCATAGGAACCCGTGCCGGCGGGTGGCACGACGAGCGCCGCCGGCTCGGTCGGCGGCGTGAACGATCCCGTGGTGGCGCTGGGGCCGGTGAACCCGTAATCGGGCAGCGACACGTTGCCCGACGACGATGGCGAGGGGCTCGTGCTCGGGCTCGACGTCGGCGTCGCGGACGCCGCAGCACTCGGGCTCGCGGTCGGGGCGACCGACGCCGCAGCACTCGGGCTCGCCCCCGGCGACGGCGATGCAGCGGAGGCCGGGACATAATAGAATTGCATCAGGTAGGTGTGGCCGGTCACGAGGCTCGTCGCCGATGCGGTACCCGAGCCGCCGGTATTTTCGACCGTCACGATACCGCCGGAAACCGTCCCGGGTCCGAAGGAAACGATCTTCGTCGCCGGCGCGGCCGTGATGTCGTCGAACTCCACATAGTAGGAGGCCGTCGTCGGGTCACTCGCGCCGAGCGTCACCGATTCGCTCGTGAAGACCGAGCCGGGCAGCGATTGCGAAACCGTGATCGTTACGAAATAGAACGGCACGGCGCCGGAGATCTGCTGGATGCGGCGCGCCCTCGCCGACGGGCCAGGCGCGTTTGCCGGGGCGCTCACGGCGGAGGTGGCCGTTACGGTCGTCCCGGCGGTCGCGCCGGCGCCGAAGTCGATCGTCGCCGTCTGTCCGCCGATGGTGGCAAGCGCCTGGGTTCCACCCGCGGCCGGGACCGTGAACGACGTCGTTGCCCCGGACGTCGATGCCGCGGCGGACGGAGCCGCCTGCGGAACGCTGCTCACGCTGCTTCCACCGCCGCCGCAACTAGCGACGCCAAAGGCAACGGCAACGATCGCGACCGGCGCGCAGAATCGCGCAAAAGAAGAAAAGCTCATCGTTCCTCCACAAACATGTTAGCCATACTCACCCCCCAAGGTAAGCGACTCTCTGTACGCTTACGTACAAAAAATTTCCTCGTCCCTCCTCAGCAAGCCCCACATCGTCTCGCTCGTCACAACGAAAAACGCCGCCCCGATCGGGACGGCGTTTTTCCAGCCTGGACTCCTGAACGTCGCTTACGCGGAGCGCCTGGTCAGGGTCTTCTCTTCGTGGTCGGCGGTCACGACGTGCGTGAATTCGCCTTTGCGCGACTCGATGCCGCGCTTGACCTCGGTGGTGAGCATGCTCTTCGCGCCGAGAATCTTCGCCGCGTATTCGCATGCCGCCCAGGGATCGGTATGGTCGCCGCAGGTGTAAAAATCCATCGCGGCATAGCCCGTTTCGGGCCAGGTATGAATCGACAAATGCGATTCCTGAATCACGACGACGCCCGAGACGCCGTGTGGCTGAAACCGGTGAAACGCCGATTCAACGATCGTCGCATTCGCCGAGCGGGCAGCGGCCTTCATCATGGCCTCGACTGCCTTCACATCCGTGAGTGCCGACGGGTCACAGCCCGACAACTCACACACGATGTGCGTACCAAGTGCTTTCAATTATTCCGATCCTCCGGGTTTGGCTGGGAACTTCCCACCTCCAGGCGCGTCATCGTCCGCGTGCGGTACACCGTCTCGGCCGTGACCTATCGGCAGAATCTTGCTGGCGTGCCTTCTACACGCGAGCGTTCTGCCGCGATGGCGCGTTGGGCGCGCCGTCCCCCTAAACTCTCTGTGGGCCAACGCGACCGACCCCGGGTGAAAACCCCGTGGCTATCGCGAGTCCGACCGCTATAATACCCCCCCACCCCCCCCCTGTAAAGTGCGTGGGGAACAAATTTCGCAAAGCCGGGCGGCAGGAAAATCCGGAACGGCGATAATCTCTCCTTAAGAAATGATAATTTACCCTTAATTTGCGGGGCTCACCGGGGTCAGGCCGGAGCGAGACCGTCCGCGAGCATGGCACGGAGCCGCGTTTTCTCGACCTTGCCCATCGCGTTGCGGGGCAGCGCCTCGAGCCGGTAGACGGCCTTTGGCACCTTGAAGCTGGCCAGCCGGTCGCGCATCGTCTCGATCACGATGGCGGCATCGAACGGGTCGTTCGCCTCGACGAAGGCGACCGGCACCTCGCCCCGGGCATCGTCCGGGCGCCCGACGATGGCGCCCGCGCGCACGCCGGGCACGCGCAGCAGTTCGTCTTCGACTTCGCTCGGATAGATGTTGAAGCCGCCGCTGATGATGAGGTCCTTGAGCCGGCCGCAGATCGTGTAGCCGCGCTCGGGGTCGAACGTCGCCAGATCCCCCGATTTGAACCAGCGCGCTCCGGCGGTATCGACCACGAAGGCATCGGCCGTTTTCTGCGGATCGTTCCAGTAGCCGGCGCAGACGTTCGGGCCGCTCACGAGCACTTCACCCGCCGCGCCGGGTTCGGCCGGATCGAAGCCGTCGAGCCGCACCCGGACCTCGGGCAGCGGAAAGCCGACCGTGCCGGCAAAGCGCGGACCCTCGTAGCGGTTGCCGAGCGCGAAGCCGAACTCGGTCGAGCCGTAGCGCTCGAGGATCGCGGCGCCGAAGGTCGCCTCGAACGCCTCGTGGACCGATGCCGGCAGGGCCGCCGAGCCCGATACGAAGAGCCGGACCCGATCGAAGCGCGTCCCCGGCGGCGCCTGCTCGAGAAAGCGCACGTACATCGTCGGGACGCCGAAGAACATCGTCGCCTCGCCGCGCGCCAAGCGATCGATCGCGAAGCCCGCGTCGAAGCGCTCGCGCAGCGTGAGCGACCCCCCGGCGGCCAGCGTGCCGTTGAGCCCGGCCCCCAGCCCATGGACGTGAAAGAGCGGGAGCGTCAGGAGCAGGCGATCGGCCGCCGTCCAGCGCCAGGCCGCGTTCACTTGGGCGGCGATCGCCCCGAGGTTGCCGTGGGTCAGCATCGCGCCCTTGGCCCGGCCCGTCGTCCCGCTCGTATAGATGAGGATCGCGACCTGGTCCGGCGCGGCCGCCGCCGGCGGATAATCGCCCGGGAGCGCCGGATCGGCGAACCACGCTTCGACCTCGGCAAGCGAGAGCCGGATCAACTCCGCGGCGGCGGGCGGGAGGTGCGGCGCGCTCTGCTCGGATACGGCGATCGCGCGTGCGCCGGCGTCCGCGATCACGTGCTCGAGTTCGCCCGCCCGGTACAGCACGTTGGCCGGGACCACCACGGCCCCGAGGCGCATCCCGGCAAGGTATGTATAGATGAAGCCCGGCCGGTTCTCCGCATAAATGATGAGCCGATCGCCGGCGCGGACGCCCGCCGCGGCGAGCCGGTTCGCCACCCGCGCGACCCCGCGGCGCAGCTCGGCGTAGGTCGTCGCGTCGATCGCGGGCGCCGCCGGGGTGCGGTCGGCATGGGCATCGAGGGCGGCGAGGATCGTGCGGTCCATGACGGGAGCTTTTCCGCCCGAGGGACGGACCCTGGTTCCACGGGCGGACCTCGTGCGGAGGGACGAGCCGGCCTCGCGCGGGAGTTGCGCACGTCATGGATCGTCTGCGCCTCCTCCGGCTGCCGGCGACGGCGCTCACCCTCGCCGCGCTGCTGCTCGCTGCCCCGGCTCCCGCCGCAGCAGCGCGAACGGGCGGCCCGACCGTCGCCCAGCGGCTCGCCCGGACCGCGGCCGACATCGATGCCCTGCTCTACGCGCTGACCGTGGCCTTCCCGAACGCGGCGACCAAGGTCGATCAGACCGACCAGCAAGCGCACCTCGCCGAGGGGTACCTGAGCACGGCCCGCAAGAGCATCGCCGACATCGGCCCGACGCTCGACCCGAAATTCGCCGCGATCCCCTTGCGGGCGGCGTCGAACCCGCTAGGCGATGCCGTGAAGCTGCTCGATGACATGAGCGGCGAGGCCGAGAACGCGCCGACCCAGCCCTGGGCGCTCCAGGTGATCTCGATCCAGCAAGACATTCACACGGCCCAGGGCTTCATCGAAGCCGGCCACCTGCTCCCCGAGCCCGCCGGCAGCCCCTCGCCCGCCGCGCGGTCCGGTAAGAGATAATTCAGAAAGCGCTGCACTATCTTGACCATCACACCCGGAACCGCTAGGCTTACGAAGCATTATGGCTATTGAACTGAAGCTCGCCGCGCCGGCGGCACCGAACGAGGTCGCTCCGACCGGGGCTGCCGCACTCGACGAAGACTACCGTCACGGTTTTCACGATTCCGAAGACAAGTATGTCTTCAAATCCGATAAGGGCCTGACGCGCGAAATCGTCGCGCGCATTTCGGATATGAAGGGCGAGCCGCAGTGGATGCTCGACTTCCGCCTCAAGGCGTTCGAGATTTTTCAGTCCAAGCCGATGCCGGCCTGGGGCGATACCGCGCTGCTCAACGAGATCGATTTCGACAACATCCGCTATTTCGTGAAGTCGAGCGAGAAGACCGAACAGTCGTGGGACGATGTGCCCGACGACATCAAGCGCACGTTCGATCGCCTCGGAATCCCCGAAGCCGAGCGCAAATTTCTCAGCGGCGTCTCCGCGCAGTACGAATCCGAAGTGGTCTACCACTCGGTCGTCGAGGCGCTGGAAAAAGACGGCGTCCTCTTCTGCGATATGGATACCGCGCTCAAGCAGTATCCCGAAATCCTCAAGAAATATTTCGCGACCGTCATCCCGCCGGGCGACAACAAGTTCGCGGCGCTGAACTCGGCCGTCTGGTCGGGCGGCTCGTTCGTCTACGTGCCCAAAGGCGTCACGGTCGCGATGCCGCTCCAGGCCTACTTCCGTATCAACACCGAGAACATGGGCCAATTCGAGCGCACGCTGATCATCGCTGATGAAGGCGCGAAAGTGCACTACATCGAGGGCTGCACGGCGCCGAAATTCTCGTCGGCCTCGCTGCATTCAGCGGTCGTCGAACTCATCGCGATGGACGGTGCGTCGATCCGCTACTCGACGATCCAAAACTGGTATCGCAACATCTACAATCTCGTCACGAAGCGCGCCGTCGCGTACAAGAACGCGACGGTCGAGTGGGTCGACGGCAACATCGGCTCCAAGCTCACGATGAAGTATCCCGCGATCTACTTGATGGGCGAAGGTGCGCGCGGTGAAATTCTCTCGGCCGCATTCGCGGGCGAAGGCCAGCATCAAGACGCCGGCGCGAAAGTGATCCACGCCGCGCCGAACACGACCTCGGTCGTCACCAACAAGTCGGTCTCCGCGCACGGCGGCAAGACCACGTATCGCGGCCTCGTCGAGATCTTCCCGGGCGCGGTCGGCGCGAAGACGCGCGTCAAATGCGACGCCCTCATCATGGACGACCTCTCCGCCTCGGACACCAAGCCCACGATGAAGGTCAACGAGCAGCGTTCCACCGTCGAACACGAGGCCTCGGTCTCGAAGATCGGCGAGGAGCAGCTCTTCTACGCGATGAGCCGCGGCCTCAGCGAGGCCGATGCCACGGCGATGATCGTCAACGGCTTCTTCGACTTCTTCGTCAAGGAACTCCCGATGGAATACGCCGTCGAACTCAACCGCTTGATCAAACTCGAAATGGAAGGCTCGGTCGGCTAACCCCGACCCGCTTCCGCGACGAACGTGCCCTCGGCGCTAGGCAGGCCCGAGGGCTTTTTCGATTGCGGCGATGAGGCCGGGGTCGGTCGGGGTGACGGTCGGCGCGAAGCGGGTGACGTTGCCTTCGCGATCCACTAAGAACTTCTCGAAGTTCCATTGGATGTCGCCACCGGGCGGCGTGCGGATGAGCTCGCTGTAGAGCGGGTGAATGCCGGCGCCTTTCACGACGATCTTTGCGAACATCGGGAACGTGACGCCAAAATTCGTTTGGCAGAACTGCGAAATCTCGTCGTTCGAGCCGGGCTCTTGGGCGCCGAATTCGTTGGCCGGGAAGCCGGCGACGACGAAGCCGCGATCGCGATACGTTTCGTAGAGCGCTTGCAGACCCGCATACTGCGGCGTCAGGCCGCATTTCGAGGCGACGTTGACCAGCAGCAGCACCTGGCCGCGGTAGTCCGCCAGCGTCGTTTGCGCGCCGTCGATACGGGCAACGGGGTACTCGTAAATCGATGCAGACATTTCACTTCCTGTTTGAATGGCCCCGGGAAAGCGGGAGGTCGGACGGGTAGACGCCATCCGTGAAGTCTTTCGCTCGGCTTACGGTTGCGCTTGCCTGGGCGTGTATCGGGGTCGCCGCACCGCCCGTGCGCGCGGAGGGGAACCTCACCTGCCTGGCTGCGATCCCCGCCGAGATGATCGACACGATCGATTCGGCTACGGCCCGGCCCGGTCGCGCGTTTCGCTTCATGATTACCGAGGATTCGGTCATCGAGGTCGTCACGCAAGCCGTCCCGATCGAGGTCCCGCGCTGGACCCTCGGCTGGGGCGTCGTGCGTGCCGTCTCGGCGGCGAGCCGCGGCAACCACTACGGCTCGCTCGTCCTCGAACCGCGCTACCTCGTGCTCGCGAACGGCCGCGTCGTCCAAGTCTCCATGAATCCCACGTTGCCCGCCGGGATCTCCCGCGATACGCCGGGCGTCGAGAAAGCGATGTCGCACGTGCCCATCCCGATCCCCGGTCTTGCCATGACCGCCGTCAACACGCTCCTGCGCGGCCGGGACGTCATCGTCGGCCTCGGCTACACCTTCAGCGTGGTCCCGATTCGCGCGCTCTCGCTCGGGCCGGATTGCTGATGCCGGCCGTGGCAAAAACGGGCGAGATCGCGCCCGGCACGACCCGCAAGATCGAGCTCGCCGGAGCGCCGCCGATCCTGCTCTGTAACGTGGACGGCGCGTTCTACGCAATCGAGGACGTCTGTACGCACGACGGCGGCGAGCTCGACCAAGGCGAGCTGGAAGGATGCCGCATCATGTGCCCCCGGCACGGCGCCTACTTCGATGTGACGACCGGCGCGGCGCTGACGCTGCCGGCCGTGCTCCCCGTCACAACCTTCCCGGTTCGGGTCGAGGGCGAAAGTATCCTCATCGATATATTGGAATGACCAATGTCGCAGGAGATCGAATCACCCTAGCCCACCCGGCGCTCACTTGCAGGTACCTTGCCCAAGACCAAGGTTGTTGTCCTGTTCGCTACGTTCGCGATCCTCTGGCTCGTGTCGGACCTCCTTGCCGATCACATCAAGAGCACGGTCGCCCCATCGCCGTGGTATCTCGGCGGCGCCCTGGATCTTGCCTTACTCTGGGCGCTCGGACCGCGCTGGACGCTGCCGATCGTCGGCGTGCAGATCCTGCGCTCCGTCCTCTTCCATCACGATTTCCCCGACGCCCAAGCCCGCAACACCGAAGTCTTTTTCATCGTCGCGAGCGCCTTCGTCGCCGCCGGCTTTGCCATAGCGGCCGATTTGCTGCGCCGTCTTGGCGTATCGCCCGGGATGAAAAGCTCCCGCGACGTGGGGATCTTCGCCGTCATCGGCTTGATCGCGCCGCTCCCGATCGGGGCGGCGTGGTCAGCGATCGGCTGCGCGTTCGGCATCATTCCCTGGGCTGCGTATGACAGCGCGGTTGCGACGTTCTGGACCGGGGACGCCGTCTGCATCATCGCATTCGGCCCGATGATCGCCGCCGGCTTCGACTGGATTCGCACGGGCCGCAATCCGATCGCGCCGCTGGTGAGCGGCACCGAGATCGCGCTCTGGGGACTGCTGCTCGTTGCCTGCATCATCGCCGGGGCGGGCATCGATGAGGTCTTCCACCGCGAGTTCATCATCCTCGCCGTGGCGCCGCTGGCCTGGATCGCGCTCCGTGGCGGCTTGGTCGGCGCGTATATCGGAACGGCCGTCTTGGATGTCGGCGTGCTCGGCTTCGACTTCTTCGAGCAGCAGTATAAGGGCTATACCGGGGCGACCGTGGCGATCGCGCAGTTTCGGATCATCGTCGCGTCGTTCACGACCCTGACGATCGGTGGGCTCGCAACGGCGCGCCACATCCAGACACTCGCGCGGAACGCGGCCGAAGCTGCGATACGACGCCTTGCCTTCATCGATGCGACGACAAACTTGCCGAATCAACGCGCACTCGAACAGTGGAGCGCGGAGCACGGCCCGATCACGGATATGTACGCGATTTCGGTTGAAATCGACCACATGGAAGAAATCAGCGCCGGCCTCGGTCGCCATAGTAGCGAGCGCGTGATGCAAGCCCTCTCGACGCGGCTTTCCGAGGCACTTGCGGATTCCGCGTATTTCGCGCATACCGGCTGGGACTCGTTTGCGGCCGTCGTGCGCGGATCCGATGCGCGCGAAACGCTCGCGGTACTCTCCTCGCAGGTCGAAAAGCCGATCGCGGTCGGCCAGGAAGAGATCTACGCGACGCTTTCGATCGGCGTCGCCTACGCGACGAGCCCAGCGACGGCGAACCGGCTCGTGCGCGAGGCGAGCCTCGCGCGCCGGCGCGCGCGGTCGAACGGAGGTGCGCGCGCGGTGATCTATGACGAGACGATGAGCGGTGACAACGACTTCGTCCCGCTCGTCACGCGTCTGCGGCGGGCCTATGACGGCAATCAATTCACGCTTTTCGCCCAGCCGATCTACCGTTTGAGCAGCAGCGTCGCAACGCCGGTCGGCGTGGAACTTTTGCTGCGCTGGCGCGATCCGGAACGCGGTCTGCTGACACCCGACGCGTTTCTCAACGTCCTCGAGTCGACGTCGTTCGCCGATCGTGTCGCGACGTGGGTGCTCGAAGAAGCGGTCCGCGCGGTGGGTCTCTTCGCGACGGATGGCCACGACCTATCGGTTTGGATGAACGTCGGCCCGCGCACGCTCAACAGCACGTTCGTTCGCGATCTCGACGAATGCATCGCAGCGCATCGGATCAACGCGAGCAAAATCGTCGTGGAAGTGAATGAGAAGATCGTCGCTGCCGACCGCGAGGTCGGTCCGGCGTTGCACGCGCTTCGCGAGCGTGGCGTCCTCGTCGCGATCGACGACTTCGGCACCGGACACTCCTCGCTCGGACGCATCCGCGAGTTACCGATCGACATCATCAAATTGGATCGCTCGCTGATCGCCGGCCTCGACGATAGCGAGCGAGCGCGCGGCGTCGTCGAGGCCGTGTTACGGCTGGCGCGCGACCTCGGCGTCGAGGCGCTCGCCGAGGGCATCGAAGCGCTCAGCGAACTCGACTACATCGTACGCTCGGGCTGCCCGCTCGGCCAGGGGTACGCACTCGCGCGGCCGATGCCGTTCGACCAGCTCGATCTGCGGCCACGCATGCTCGGCGGAGCCCCGGCCCTCGGAGCCTAGCGGTCGATCCCGAGCAATTCGATGTCGAAGTCGAGCGTTGCGTTCGGTGGGATCACGCCGCCCGCACCGGCGGCACCATACCCGAGCTGCGGCGGGACGACGAGCTTGCGGTGCCCGCCGACACGCATGCCGGCGACGCCCTCGTCCCACCCCCGAATCACCTTGCCCGCACCGAGCGGGAAGGCGAACGGCTCGTTCGACGAGTCGAATTTCTGACCGTTCGGGAACGTGCCGACATAGCGGACGCGGACGGTTTCGCCGGGCTTCGCGACCGGACCGCGGCCGACCACCGTATCCGTATACCGGAGCCCGTCCGGGAGGGTGACCTCGCGGGGATGCGGCGGCGCCGCAACGGCTGCGGCCGCAAACGTGAGGACGATCACACCGGTGACAAAACCACGAAATTTCACGAGAAAAGCATTCGCTTTTCGCGCTTCGATTGCTTGCGACGTCTCCGAGGGTACGTCGCGGGACGCGCGCGCTAACCGATTGTCGAATGCGAATTCCGCTCCCCGACATGTACGATAATTCCATGTCCACACGTCTGCTCGTGTGCCCACCGACGCACTTTTCCGTAGCGTATGATATCAATCCGTGGATGACGCACAACGTCGGCCGCGCGACACCAGACGCCATGCGTCAATGGGAGCGTTTTTGCGAAACGCTCGGCGTCGCGGCGGACGTATCGCTCGAAGTTCTCGAACCGAACGAGCACGTACCGGATCTCGTCTTCACCGCCAATGCGGCGCTCGTGTGCGGAAATCTCGCGGTGCTTTCGAGCTTCCGGCATCCCGAACGGCGGCGTGAACAAAGCGTGTATCGCGCGCGTCTGAGCCGCCTCGGGCTTGCGACGACCTACCTGCAACAAACATATTTCGAGGGCGCGGGTGACGCGCTTTTCGATCGCGTCCGGCCCGTGCTCTACGCGGGTTACGGCTGGCGCAGCGAGCGCACCGCGACGCTGCAATTGCAAGAGATCGTGGGCTGCCGCGTGCTGCCGCTCTTGCTGGTCGACGAGCGCTTCTATCATCTGGACACGGCGCTGTGCCCGCTCGCGAGCGGCCACGTGATCGCGTACATGAACGCCTTTTCACCGCACGCGCAGACGCTTTTGCGCCGCAACATCGATCCCGGCTATCTCATCGAAGTCGGCGTCGACGATGCGCTTGCATTTGCATGCAACGCCGTCGAAGTCGACGATGCGATCATCATGCACGATTGCTCGCGCGCGCTACGTGCACGCCTGCACGACGCCGGCTACCGCGTCTTCTGCACCGATCTCTCGGAGTTCCAGAAGGCGGGCGGCTCGGCGAAGTGCCTGACGCTCAAACTCGACGACGGCCCCGCGCTCGTCGCCTCGGCGGTCAGCGCGTAGCGCGGTTAGCGCCGGTCGCAGACCTGCACTTTGTGGTGGTGATGCCACACCCAATGGCAGTGCCGGTGACCGTTTGCGGTCGTCGCCCCGAAGCCGAACGAATCGGCGCTCGCGGCTTGCGGCAGAACCGCGGCGGTGAGGATCAGGGCCAGGGTCGCGGCGGCGAGCCGGGTCTTGCGTCGGGCATCCATGTGCAGTCTCCTTAGCGGGCAAAGTGCGATGTGGCAACCGGCCGCCTTCGCTGCCGGATCGGTCCTGTACCCACCCGCGCTCGATTTGAAGACGAACCGGGCTTACGCGTCCCCCGCGTGAGCGTCGCGCTGATCGTCGGCGTTCGGGTTCACGTCCGTGTCGCCGTAGACGATTTGTGCGGCGCGGATCCCGCCGGCTCGGGCCTCATCGGCCGTGAGCGGCCGATCGTCGTCGGCTTGGGTGCGCAGTTGGCGCGGCATGCCCGAGTCGGGATGGTCGTCGACTTCCCGCGGCAGCGCATTTTTGGTATCGTTCTTCATTGGGTGGTCATACCCGCAACCGGCGGGCGGAGAACCAGCGCATGCGACCTCGCAAGAAAGATCGGGCATTTCTCGTCATGGCGGCGATCGCCGGCGTCGGCGGGCTGCTCAACGTGGGCTTCGCGATCGGTCTCGCCGTCTGGACGGCCGTCCATCGGCATGCCTACGAGCCGTTTTTCTCGATCTTCGCGATCTGGGGGATGTGCGCGCTCGCCGGCGCGTACGCGTGCATCCAAACGTATCGTATCAGCGACGCGACCCCGCCGCCGCCGCCGCGCGGCGGACGCCGGCTCGAGGTGATCACCGGCGGCGCGCTGCCCGTGCGGCCGGCGGCGCCCGAAACCGAGGCTGAAAGCGAACGCGCCGCGTAACCGGTCGCGATGAGCGACCATCTCCTGATGTCCTGTGCGACCGGGTCGCGTGCAACGGCCGAGACGATCGCGACCGCGCTCGTCGCGGGTCGCTTCGCCGCGTGCGTCCAGATCGTTCCGATCGAAAGCATCTACCGCTGGCAGGGCGCCGTGCAGCGCGAGGCCGAGCATCTCTTGCAGATCAAGACGACCGCGGCGCGCGCCGACGAGGTCGAGCGCTGCATCAAAGCACTGCATCCCTACGAACTGCCCGAGATCACGAGCATCACGCTGCGCGGCGGTTCGGCGGAGTATCTGGCCTGGATCGACGAGGCGGTCGCGACCGAGTCCACGCCCGGTCGCTAGCGCCGAGCCACGGCCGGAAAGGAAGGAGGGGCTCCCCGACTGCCGTCGTTCGCATTGACGGCGAAGGGGGCACCATGGTAGAGTTCCGTGGTTATGTACGCGATCATTGAGACCGGCGGCAAGCAATTGCGCGTCGCCGAGGGTGACATCATCCGAACCGACCTCATCGATCTCGCGGTCGGCGAAACGGTGACGTTCGATCGCGTGATCCTGGGGTCCAACGGCACAGACGTTTCGGTCGGCACGCCGGCCCTGTCGGGCGCGAGCGTGTCCGGGACGATTCTGCGCCAAGCCAAAGACAAGAAAATTCTCGTCTTTCGCTACAAGCCCAAGAAGCGCGTCCGCAAACTGATCGGCCACCGCCAGAAGTTCGCGGAAGTCAAGATCGACAAGATCACCCTGCCGTAAGGCGCGATGGTCACGATTCGGTTCGTACGGGACAGCCGCTCGCGGCTGTCCTCTATTTTTGCCGAGGGCCACGCCGATCACGCGGTCGCGGGCGACGATCTCGTCTGCGCCGCCGCGTCGACGATCGTGCAGACGGCGGAACTCGGCCTGATCGGCTACGCCAAGGTGCTCGATGAGATCGATCGCCACCAAGTTCCCGGGCAACTGCGGTTCGTCGTACCGGCCGGCGTGCGCGACCGCGCCGACGTCCAGGCCATCCTCGCGACCGCCGAACTCGGCATCGCGCAACTCGCGCAGCAGTATCCGCACAACGTGCGCTACGTGAGCGAAACAGATGCGGCAGAGATTGGGTAACGGGTGGCGAACGGAGGGCGCACCATGTCCGAAACTTCCAAGACCAGCGCTCTCTCGAACAACTCGTCGTCGGCCGAAGCCGGACGGGTCATCCTCGTCGGCGTCCTCGGCGGGCTCGCCTCGGCGGCCGGCTATCTCGTCTACATGCGCCTTCCCGACGAGCAAAAAGAACGCCTCAATCGCCAAGTGCGCGGCCTGATCGAATCGCGGATCAACGAAATCCGCGCCAACTTCAACATCTAAAACCGAGCCCAGCCGGGAACCGGCCGCAATGTGGGGACGGAACTTGCGGCCGCGATCGCCGTGTATGCGCAGACCTTGCGTGCCTTCGATCCGGCGCTCGATGCGTCGCGCGCGCGAACGTATGCGGTGCGGACGATCGACGCCGCGCGCCGCTACGATTTGGACGCCCGTCTCGTGGTCGCGCTCGTCGCGGTGGAATCATCGTGGCGCCCGGACGCGGTCTCGCCGGCGGGAGCGCGGGGCCTGGGCCAGCTCATGCCGGACACGGCCGCCGGACTCGGCGTCGACCCCGACGACGGTGAAGCAAACCTTGAGGGCACGGCGCGGCACCTGCGCGGCCTCTTGGACCGCTACGCTCGCTTTGCACCCCAGGCGCGCTACGAACGCGCGCTGGCGGGCTATAACGCGGGGGCCGGGTCCGTCGACCGCTACGGCGGCGTGCCGCCGTTCGCTCAAACGCAAACCTACGTGCGGCGGGTGATCCTGCTGTGGCGGCGTCTAGCCGGCGTGTGAGTCCGCGGCCGGCGTACCGGCCTTGGGATCGGACTTCCGATCGGCCGTGAGATCGGCCTCGAGGTCGCAGGTGTCGACGATCGCGTTGTGCTGCGCGACGCCGGCCGACTCGATCGGGGCGGCCACGTGACGGACGGGCGCGACCGTCTCCACCGCCGGTGTCTCGGTGAGCGCTTCATGGACGGTAACCGGCGGGATCGGCGCCGCATGGACCGCGGGCGTCAGCCCCGCGGAGAGCGGCGGCAGGGGCAGGTCGCTCGCCTGGGTGCGCGTGACCGGCGCCTCCTGCTCGTCGGCGGCGCGTTCGAGCTCGCGGATGAAGGACTGCGAGGTATTCTGCACGTCGCGAACCAGCTGCCCGGCCTTGCGAGCGACCTTGGGAAGTTGATCGGGACCGAAGAGAATCAGGGCGACCACGCCGGCGACGGCCATATCGGCTACGGAGAACATGCGGAGGGTTTCTTCCCGGGGCCGTGCAACGGCACCCGTCCCGGCAGCGGGGTGGCGTGAAAATCATTTATACCCGTGGCAACCGTACCGAGACCCTGGCGTCGATCGCGACGCTGCGGAAGATCCTCAACCGGTTCGTCGCGCACCGCGTCTTCTATGAAGTGTCCTCGCGAAACAAGCGCGGGCACGAATTTTTCTCTGCCAAAAACACGTTCGTCGTCGGGCAGATCGAGATCGTCAATCGCGACTATCTCACGATCACGATCTTCGATGCGAATAGTGCGTCGCATTCGATCGAGATCCTCAATCCGGCCGCGATGCGAATCTACGACGACACGCTCGGCAAGGGCTTCGCCGTCTCATTCTTGAGCGAAGGCTCGGGCGGCGTCGAGTCGCGCTGCTACCTGCGCGACGAAGGTGAAGACGCATCCGGGATCAAGTCGCGCAGCGAACTCGAGAAGATCACGCTGCCCCAGCTCTTCGAGTACCTCGAAGACATCACGCTCGTCGGCAAGCCCACCTGACGCGCGCGACGTACCCGAGCAGGGCTGCTAGACGACCGGCTCGGGCGGCGGGGGCGGCGCGATGAGCTCGAAGATCGCCATCGTCACGGCTTGCGGGTCGCGGCCGAGCAACAGCTGCAGATCGCGGTCCTTGATCGATTCGGACATATAGCCGGCGGCGAGGTGCTTGGGCTTGTAGGGACCGTCGTCGACGCGGCGCGCGCCTTCGATGAACACTTTGAACGTTTCCCGATCGAGCCAACGCGACGTCTCGCCGTCGGCCGAGCGGAACGCGAGCGTGTCGTACCGCTTGAACGGCGTGGTCTCATTGCTGGGCAGCCCGCCCTCGGGCATCTCGAGTACGCCGGGCGATTTCTTCTTCTTGGTTTCGATCACGATCTTGCCGCGCTCGAGAAAGTCCGCCAGGATGTCGCCGACGTCGGGGTCGTCGAGCAGCGCCAAGAGCAAGTGCGGCGCCGAGACGAAATCCGACTCCGAGGCGATCGCGTAGGTCACCGCGCCGCGCAACACGGCGAGGACTTCTTTCGAGAGCGGAAGTTGATCCGGTTCCATAGACTAGGCTTCGGTTGTCTTGCGCCGGAGGTTGAGACGGCTTGCCAAGCGACCCGCGGCGCGCAGCGCGCGAACGCTCTCGGAACGGCGTCCGAGGCGCCGCAAGGCAACGCCGAGGTTCTGGTAGGCGGGCGCGTAGCGGTCGTCGAGCCGCAGGGCCGCTTCGTAATGCTCGATCGCATCGGCCGTCATCCCCGACTCGAGCAGCAGGTTGCCGACGTTGACGATCGCCGGCACGTGGCGCGGCTCCGCTTCGAGCGCCGCCAAGAAGGCCAGCGTCGCGCCGTCGCGGTCCGCGGTGCGCACGAGCACGACGCCGCGCTTGTTGTGCGCCGCCGCGCGGGCGCTCCCGCTCTCAGCCTCAGCGAGGGCCCGATCGACGAGTGCCAAGGCCTCAGCGAAGTCGCCGCGCTCGAGCGCGACGGTGGCCGCCGCCAGCGGCGAGCGCGGCCTCCAAGCGAAACGGCCGAGCCTTGCGAAGATAGTCACGATCCTATGTTGCGCATCGACGTCGTCACGCTCTTTCCCGAAATGTTCGCCCCGGTCATCGGGCTCTCCATCGTCGGCCGGGCCGTGGAGCGCGGCCTCGTCGAGGTGGCCGTTCACGATCTGGTCGCCGCCTGCGAGCCGGGCGCCCGCGCCGACGAGCGGCCCTACGGCGGCGGCCCGGGGATGGTGCTGCGGATCGAGCCGCTCGCGCGCACCCTCGATGCGATCCTCGCCGCGGCCCCGCCCGGGGAACGGCGCCGGATCGTCCTCACCGCCGCCGCGGGGCAGCCGTTCGTCCAAGCCGACGCGCAGGCGTTCGCCGCACTCGACCGCTTGGTCGTGATCTGCGGCCACTACGAGGGGATCGACGAACGTCTCGCCGACCTCTATCCGGTGGAATCGTTTTCTCTTGGTGATTTCGTTTTGACCGGCGGGGAAATTCCCGCCCTCGCTTTCCTCGACGCGACGGTCCGGCTGCTCGACGGCGCGATCGCCGAAGACTCGCGCAGCGAAGAATCGTTCGTCGCGCCCGGCGCGATCGATTATCCCAGTTACACGCGCCCGCCCACGTTCCGGGGAATCGACGTGCCGGCCGTCTTGCTCTCCGGCGATCATCGCGCGATCGCCGAATGGCGCCGCGAACGCTCGCGCGCCCGCGCCATCGCCCGGAAGAACGCATGACGGCGACCGGACGACTCGCGGTTCTGCTCGGGATCACGGCGCACGCGACCTTGAGCGGTTGCGGGCTTGCCGAACGCAGCCACTTCCTGTACTTCGTTCCGGCGGCATCGATGGAGCCGACCATCGCGATCCACGACATCCTCTTCGCGAACCCGCGGGCATACACGGTGCTTCCCCCTCGTGAGGGCGATGTCGTCATCTTCTGGCCGCCGATCGACGGCTCGAATCCGTTTGTGAAACGCGTTATCGGTTTGCCGGGCGATCGCATCCGCATCCACAACGGCATCGTCTATCGCAACGGAAACGCGCTTGCGGAACGCTACACCGGTGGGCACACCGCATCATACGAATTGGAGATCGATAATTACGATATTACCGTCGACGGACGCCCGCTCGACCCGCTGCTTGCGAACATCCCGCCGCACGACCAGTGGACGGCTCCGGACCGCATCCCGACCGGATGCTATCTGCTCCTGGGCGATAACCGGAACGACTCGGAGGACAGCCATGTGTTTGGCTTCGCGCAGGCGGCCGGATCGTTCGCGAGCGGTGTTGCGCGGGGGCAGCGCGCCGGATTTGTCGCGCGCGTCGAGGCGATCGTCTACCCCATCTCGCACGCCCATGACCTCTAGCCTCAGCGCGAGCGCCGTATGAGCCCACTCGTTCTGTTCGGCATCGTCGTCTTTTTGCTGATCGCGCGGCTCGTCGTCAGCCTGCGTCCGGCGCTCGTGCCCTCCGACACGACGCGCGCGACCGCACGCGAGTATCTCGATGCCTTCATCGTGGCGGGCGCGGTCGCGCTGCTGATCGTCACGTTTCTGGGCCGGCCGTACTTCATTCCGTCGGCCTCGATGGAACCGACGCTGCAAATTCACGACGTGCTGCTGGTCGATAAACTCGAGTACCGCTTCCGCAAGCCCGCCGACGGCGACATCGTCGTTTTTCCGCCGCCGCTCGAGAGCCCCGACGACTTCATCAAGCGCATCATCGGCCGGCCGGGCGATTCGATCAGCGTGGAAGGCGGCGTCGTGAAGCGCAACGGTGTCGCGCTGAACGAACCCTATATCGCGGACAAGCCCAACTATACGCTCGAGATCAAGAACTATCAGGTCGTCGTCGACGGCACGCCGCTCGATCCGACCCTCGCGAACATCCCGCCGAAGGCCCGCTGGACGGCCCCCGACCGGATCCCGCCGCACTGCTACCTCATGATGGGCGACAACCGCAACGATTCCGAGGACTCCCACGTCTGGGGCTTCGCCCAGGACAGCGGGCGCTTCTACGCCGGCGAGCGCAAAGGGCAGGACGCCGGCCTTACCGGAAGGGCAGTCCTGCTGATCTGGCCCTTCACCCGGATTCGCCTCTTGCGGCGCTGAGGCGGGTCTGGTGCGTTGCGCGTGATGGGGCCGCTGTGGTAACCTAAGCGGGTTGTCCCGCGCTGCGCGGGCGTTTGTCATTCGCCGTAACGAGAAGAGCCATGAACGTCATCGACCTGATCCAGAAGGAACAGGAAAAAGCTTCGGTCCCCGAGTTCCGCCCCGGTGACACCGTCAAGGTGTACTCGAAGGTGGTCGAGGGCGGCAAAGAACGCGTCCAGATGTTCGAGGGCATCGTCACCGTCCGGCAAGGCGGCGGTTCGGCCGAATCGATCACGGTTCGCCGCCTCTCGCACGGTGTCGGCGTGGAGAAGTCGTTCTTGCTCCACAGCCCCCGCGTCGACCGCATCGAAGTCTCAAAGCGCGGCATCGTCCGCCGCAGCCGGCTGTATTATCTTTCGGATAAGGTCGGTAAGGCCGCGCGCATCAAGGAGCGGAAAGCCGTTAAATAGGGCATGACGCCCCTCGAACTGCTGGGCTTGATCGGCGCTCTCGCCATCGTCCGCATCGCGTTGAGCTTCCGGCCGGCCGTCGTGCCGGCCGCTGCCGTCGCTCGGCCCGTCCCATCGGGCTCGGCCACGGGATCGCCTTCCGTGCAAACCGCGCCGCCCGAGCGCGACCTCTCGACGCGCGCGATCGTTCGTGAATATCTCGATGCGTTCATCGTCGCGGGTCTGGCCGCGCTCTTTCTCATCACGTTCGTGGTGCGGACGTTCTACATTCCGTCGGGGTCGATGATTCCGACGTTGCAAGTCCACGACGTGCTGCTGGTCAACGAATTCGAATACCGCTTCGCGAAGCCCAAACACGGCGACATCGTGGTCTTCGATCCGCCGGTGGACTCGGCGAACGATTTCATCAAGCGCCTCATCGGCGCGCCCGGCGATACGCTGCGCGTCCACAAGGGCATCGTTTACCGGAACGGTCAAGCCCTCGATGAGCCCTACATCAGCGAGCCGCCGATGTACGAGATGGAGATCAAGAACTACGGCATCTACGTCGAAGGTCAGCGGCTGAATCCGGCCGTTGCGAACATCCCGCCGAAGTCGGCGTGGAGCGCGCCCGACCGCATCCCGAACGGCTACTACTACATGATGGGCGATAACCGCAACGATTCCGAGGATTCGCACGTGTGGGGCTTCGCGCAACTCGGCGGCAAGTTCGCAAGCGGCGCGGTCGCCGGGAAGCCAGCATCGTTCACCGGCCATGCCTTCGTCGTCTTCTGGCCCTTCGACCGCATCCACATTCTGCGCTGACCCGGGTTCGCCCGTTTGCGTGAAAAAGACCGCGCGGACGGGCGGCGAAAGAGAGCAGCGTGGCGACGCAAGCTCGGACGATCGCGAGCGTGATCGCGCAGATCATGCTCCTCGCGCTGATCGCAGCGGCCTTCTTCGTGCGATACCCGCAGGTCTCCGGACCATCGATGGAGCCGCGCATTCAGCCCGGCCAAATCGTGCTGATCAACACGCTCGCCTACCGCTTCGGCGCACCGGCGCGCGGCCAGATCATCGCCTTTCATCACGATGCGCCGACGCCCGAGACCTACATCAAGCGCATCATCGGGCTGCCCGGCGACCGCATCGAGATCGTGGACGGCATCGTGCGCGTGAACGGCATCGCGCTCGCCGAACCGTACGTTCAATTCCGTAGCGCGCAAACGCTCGCGCCGCTGACCGTTCCGCCCGATACCATCTATGTGCTCGGCGACAATCGATCCGACTCCGACGACTCGCGCGACTTCGGTCCGCTGGCGCTCCATGACATCATCGGTCAAGCGGTCGCGGCGCTGTGGCCGTTGCACGGGCTCTCCGCACCGTAATGCCCTCGGATGCGCAAGTCATCCAGTGGTTTCCCGGCCACATGGCGGCCTCGATGCGCAAGATGGGCGAACGGCTCGCGCTCGTCGACGTCGTCATCGCGGTCGTCGACGCACGCTTGCCCGAAGCGAGCGGCAATCCGCTGCTCGACGAACTCGCGGCGAAAACGCCGCGCCTGATCGTGCTCTCGCGCGAGGATCTTGCCGATCCGCAATTCACCGTGAACTGGCAGGCGTGGTACGAAGCGCGCGGGCTGCAGACGATCGCGATCAATGGGAAGCGTCAGGGCGACGTCGGCCGGGTCCGCGCCGCGCTGCTCGCGCTCACGGCCGCGCGCAAGACGTCGCGCGCGATGATCGTCGGTACCCCGAACACGGGCAAATCAACGCTCATCAACGGACTCTTGCGCCGCACGGCGGCGCGCGTGGAAGACAAAGCCGGCGTCACGCGTCAGCTGCAGTGGTTCCGCGTGGCGGCGAACCTCGAACTCATGGATACGCCGGGTATCCTGGTTCCGCGGATCGCGAGCCCGCAGGCGCAGTGGATGCTCGCGCTGTGCGGCGCGCTGCCGCGCGAGCGCTACGATCCCGAGGAAGTGATCGCCCACTTCGTCGCCTGGGCCGCGCTCGAACGGCCGCAGCTGCGGATCCCGCCGCTCGCGGAGTTCGCGGCGGCGCGCGGGTTCAAACGGCGCGGCAGCGATCTCGATCTGCACAATGCGGCGGGCGCGTTTCTCAAGGATTTCAACGACGGGAAATTCGGCCGGATCACGTTCGAGGCGGTCCCCGCGTGAGCGCCGATGCCGCGCGCAAACGGCGCAACGCCACGCTGCGCGAGCGCCGGCGCCTCGAGCGCCTGCACCGCTTCGAGGACGCCGCCCACGCCCAAGGCTACCGGCTCGTCGGCGGCGTCGACGAAGTCGGACGCGGGCCGCTCGCGGGCCCGGTCGTCGCCGCGTGCGTCGTCGCCGAAGGGCCGCTCATGCTGCGCGGGCTCAACGATTCCAAGCAAGTCCGGCCCGACGTCCGGGCGGAGCTCGCCGTGACGATCCGCGAGCGCGTCGTGGCCTGGGCGATCGGCGAGGCCAGTGTCGCCGAGATCGACCGGCTGAACATCTACTGGGCGTCGGTGCTCGCGATGGAACGCGCGCTTGCGGCGCTGCATCGCCAGCCGGACTATCTGCTGACCGATGCCGTGCGGATCAAGGCCTTCGCCGGGCCCCAGGAGCCGGTGATCAAGGGCGACGCCAAGTGCGCGACGGTCGCGGCCGCCTCGATTCTCGCCAAGGTCCACCGCGACGGCCTGCTCGTCGCGCTCGACCGGGCGCACCCCGAATACGGCTTCGCCGAACACAAGGGCTACGCGACCCAGCGCCACATCGAGGCGCTGCGCGAGCACGGCCCCTGCCCGCAGCACCGGCGCGGATTCTGGCGGGTCAAGGAAGCCTTGCTCACCTTACCGGGCCTCACGGGGGCGGCGACCGCCGAGCCCGTCGAATCATGAGCGCACGCGGCAATTTGGGGCGCGACGGCGAAGAGACCGCGGTTCGGCACTTAGAAGAACTGGGATATGTCGTCGTGGGGCGCAACGTGCGTCTGCCCGGCGGTGAAATCGATGTGATCTGCAAGGATAAGGACGTCTTCGTGTTCGTCGAGGTCAAGGCTCGTTCAAACGCGCGCTTCGGCTCACCCATCTCCGCAGTCGACGCGCGCAAGCGGCGCACGCTGCGGGCGCTGGCCGCCGACTATTTGCAATTCGTCGCACCCGGCGCGCTCGCGCGTTTCGACATCGTCACCGTGCGCGACGGGCGCGTGGCGCACTACCGGAGCGCGTTCGCGTGACCGAACTCGACGGACGGATGCTGGCCGGCCGGTATCGGATCGAGGCGCTCGTGGGGCGCGGCGGGATGGCCGACGTCTACCGCGGCACCGACACCATGCTCGAGCGGCCGATCGCGGTCAAGATCCTCACCGACCGCTCCGACGACATCCGCAAACGATTCCTGCGTGAAGCACAGTCGATGGCGAAGCTCAACCACCGCAACATCGTCGGCGTGTATGACGCCGGCCAGGCGGACGGGCTCTCGTATATCATCATGGAGCTGATCCAGGGTCGCACGCTCGCGCAGATCCCCAGCGGCGAGCTCACGATGCACGTGGCGATCCGGCACTTCATCGATCTGCTCGAAGCGCTCTCCTACGCGCACGATCAGGGGCTCGTCCATCGCGACGTCAAGCCGGCCAACGTGATGGTGCTCGGCGACGGCTCGATCAAAGTGATGGATTTCGGGCTGTCGCGGCGCACGAGCGAGATGTCGAGCGTGACCAACGCCGGTGAGATCGTCGGCACGATCGCATATCTGTCGCCGGAACGGTTTCTCGGCAAGGTCGCCGACGCGCGCAGCGATCTGTATTCGGTCGGCATCATGATGTACGAAGTCTTCACCGGCGGCGTGCCCTTCAAGAACGAGATGGACGACCTCGTCGCCGTGATCTTCGCCCACGTCAACGAACCGCCGGCGGCGCCGCGTTCGGTCAACCGCGCCGTCCCGATGCAGATCGAACGCATCATCCTCAAATTACTGGAAAAAGATCCCGACCGGCGCTATCAGAACGCGCGCGAACTGATCGAGGAATTACAGTCGCTCATCGGCGGCGGACCGGCCGGCGTGAACCCGGGAGCCGAGGCGACGACGCAGGCGCAGCGCAAAGCGGCGGCCGCCGCGGCGGCCCCGGATGCCGTGCGCGAAGCGCTCGAAAAAACGTTCGGCAGCTCGACCCGAACGCTCAACGAAGGCTACTCCGAAACGCTCGCCGGGATGCTCGCGACGCGCAAGCGCAACTACCCCGAGGCGACGCGCGCGTACACGACGGCACTCGCCGCTTTCAAATCCGCCGGCAACGACCTCGAGCACGCGAAGACCGCACTCAAATTCGCCATGATGATCGCGCAGAAAAATAGCGAGGGCGACCAGCCCGACCGCAAAGAGATCGACCTCGCCGTCGAGGTCCTCGGCGAAGCACTGCCCGTGATTCGCGGGCGCCGCATGGCCAAGGAGCTCGAAGAGGGCGAACGGATCCTCTACGCGCTGCAGCGCATCGGAGTCCGGTTCCGCTAGGATGTCCCGCGCCGATATCAAGCCGACGCTGCGGCGCTCCGTTACGCCGTGGGGCTCGTTCTCGTGGGGCTATTCGGACGTCGGTGCGGACATCTTCGTCGGCCTCGGCCTCGTGCTCGGCGCCGCGGGCGGCGGCTCGAACGTGGCGTTTCTCTTCGCGGGCATCGTCTACGTCTGCATCGGCCTTGCCTACACCGAGCTCGCCGCGACGTATCCCGTCGCGGGCGGCGGTCAATATTTCGTGCTGCGCGGGCTCGGCGATATCTTCGGATTCATCGCCGGCTGGGCCGTGCTGCTCGATTTCACGATCGACATCACGCTCTTCGCCTGGTCCTGCGTCGACTATCTCGGCCAGCTGGTCCCCGTTCTGAGCGTCGTCCCGCATCCGTGGGTGCACTTCCTCACCGCGTTCATCTTGATCGCCGGCCTGTGCACGCTCAATGTGATCGGCGTGCGCGAATCGACGACGCTCAACGGCGTCGTCTCGGCGCTCGACGTGATCAGCGAAACGTCGATCCTCTTCTTCGGTTTTCTGTTCGCGTTCCGGCCCGAGCTCCTCGTTCACTCCATGACGGCGCACTGGCCGCATCCGCTGCACTTGCTCAACGGGATCTCGCTTGCCATCATTTCGTTCGTCGGGCTCGAGTCGATCTCGCAGGCCGCGCAAGAAACGCAGCGGCCGGCCTCGATCATCCCGCGCACCTCGATCTCGCTGATCTTGACGATCCTCGTGTACGCGCTCGCGTACTCGAATCTCGCGCTCGGGATGGTGCCCGCGCATCCGGTGCCGCTCGATGCGGGCGGTCACGTGCAGACGTTCTTCCACTTCCTCGGTAACGACGACAATAGCGGCAGCGCGGTCGCCGTGCTGGCGGCGAACGTCCCGCTCTTCGGAGCGATCGCGGCGTTCTACGTCCCGGTGCTCGGCGCGATCTTGCTCCTGATCTCGAGCAATTCCGGCGTCTTCGGCGCCTCGCGCATCGCCTACGCGATGAGCCGCTCGCAGCTGCTGCCCTCGATCTTCGAACGCGTACACCCGCGCTACCGGACTCCGGCCGCCTCGATCGTAACCTTCTGCGGTATCGCGTGCGCGGTGCTGATTTTCGCGGCGCTCCCGAGCCTCTTTCCGGGCTTGCACGATTTCTACCAGCACTTTTTCCACGGTGAGGCCGGGATCGACGTGCTGGCCGACCTCTACGCGTTCGGGGCGGCGACGAGTTACTCGTTCGTGTTCGTCGCGCTGATCGCGCTGCGGCTCAAGGACCCGCTCTCGCCGCGCAAATTCCGCATCCCGATCAATATCCCGATGCGCTACAAGGGCGAGCGCGTGCTCTTCCCGGTCGTCGCCGTGATCGGCTTCTGCGGCATCTTCTCGATTCTCGTGTTCACGATGATCACGCACGCGATCGGCCGCGTCGCGGGACCGCTGTGGTTGATCGCAGGACTCGTCGGGTACGTCATCTACCGCAATCACAAGAAGTTGCCGCGCTTCCGCTCCCGTCGGCACGACTGGATGGAGCAGCAGATCACGATCTTGCGGGACGCGGGCGAACTGGAATTGATGGACGAGTTGATCGTGAAACTGCGCGATCGAACCGGAACCGTTCCGGCGAGCGAACCCGCCGAAGGCATCGTCGTTCCCTGATGCGCGGCAGCCTGCCGGCCCTCGTGCGCCTGAAGTTGATCTCGGGGAGCCTGTTCGGGATCCTCGGCATCGTGATGTTCGTCCGCGTCTTGCTCATCGCGGCGCCGTGGAACCAAAAAGTGACGGCGCTCGCACTGCCCGTCGTTGCGATCGCGTTCGGCGCGTTCCGACTGCGTTCGTATGCGATCGCGCGCAGGACGGCACCGTGAACACGCTCGCGGTCAATCCGATCGGCGCGCTCGTCGCGCTCTTCGTGGCGGGCGCGGTGATCGCGACGATCTACTGGATGCTCCATCCGCCGATCACGAAAGCCGGCGTCGCCGCCGTGCGCGCGCAAGAGGAACTCGAGCAGATGGTCGGCTCGATCATCGTCGTCTTCTCCGAAGACATCCATTCCGAACATATGATGGTGCTCGCCGCCCGCCTCGCGCGCCGCGAAAAGGCCGAACTGCTGGCCGTCTACGTGATCGAAGTCCCGCTGATCTTGCCCGAGGACGCCTCGACGCCCGAGGAGGACCGTGCCGGCATGGACGTGCTCGCAACCGCCGAGGCGATCGCGCAGAACAACGGCGTGCCGATGCGTAACGAGATCCTCCATGCGCGGCAGATCAGCACCGCCGTGCTCGATCTCGCCAAACGCGAGGGCGCGCATCTGATCGTGATGGGCTCGTATCGTGAAGGCAAGTACAGTAACGCACCACTCGGCCGCGCCATCGAAGCGATCGCGACGCAGGCAAAGTGTGACGTGCTTATCGGTGTCCCCGGCCAGCACGGCACGCTGCTCCAGAAATCGGAGGAGCGCGCAGCCGCAACCGGAAGCCGACGCTCGTGAAGAAAACAGCTTTTGCGCTCATCGCCGCCGTCCTCGTCGCGGGAGCACTTCCCCATCCCGTCACCGCAGCCGATGCGCTCACGCAAGCGCTCGAGGCGTTCTCGAAAGTGAACGACTACACCGCCGATATCGTCGTGCATGAGGTCAAGGGTTCGGACGTGCACGATAACACATACCATTACTCCTACCTCAAGCCGAACTACGTAAAGCTGGATGTCCTGAGCGGACCTGGCCGCGGGAGCGGCGCCGTGTGGACGGGCGGGGACCAAGTTTCCGGTCATATGGGCGGCATCTTGAGTGGGCTGCATAAGAAGGTCGGCCTGCACGATGCTCAGGCCGAATCGTTGCGCGGCGACTCGATCGACACCGGCACGATTTCCGCGATGCTCGAGCAATTCAAAGATCCCAAAGGCGCCGTGACCGAGACCGACGACAAAACCGTCGACGGTGTTCTGACGGATGAACTCTCGCTCAAGACCGCGGATCCCGCCTCGATGGGAGGCATTACGCGCATCGATCTCTATCTTTCGCATACCGCCCACATGCCGGTACGCCGCGAACGCTATATCGGCGATCAGCTCGTCAAGAGCGAGCAAGTCACGAATCAGAAGATCAACATCGGGCTCAAACCCAGCGACTTTCCCTTCTAACCGGGCGCGATGATCACGGGCCACCGGGACGTCCGCGCGACGCTCCTGCGGCTCGCGGTGCCCAGCGCGGCCGCGCTCGCGGGCGATCAACTGCTCGGGATCGTCGATACGATCGTCATCGGGCACTTCGGGGCGGACGCGCTGGCGGCGATCACCGGCGCGAACACGATCTTCGTGACGAGCGCGCTCGCGACGCATGGCCTCGTGCAAGGCGCCGGGATCCTCGGTGCGCAAGCGATCGGAGCGGGCGACGATCGCGGCTTTGGACGCGTGACGCGTGCCGCACTCGCGGTGCCCCTGCTGCTCACGCTCGTTGCGATCGCGCTCGCCGTGTGGCAGGCGGGGGCGATCGTGCGCCTGATGGTGGGACCGCTGCCGACGGCCGGAGCCGGCGCGACGTACCTGATCCTGCGAATGATCTCGCTCGTCCCGATTACGTTTGCCGCGCTCGCGTACACGGTCTTCTCGGCCGCGGGCGATACGCGCTTCTCGTTCAACCTGCTGCTCATCATCAACGCGGTGCACATCCCGCTCTTGCTGGTGCTCGCGCTGGGCATCGGAACGGGTCATCCGCTGGGGATCGAAGGCGCCGGTATCTCGTCGCTCTGCGCGGAGCTGGTCGGCGCAGGATACGCGATCTCGCGTGCGGCGCGCCGGCCGCAGTACGCATTCTTCGCGCGGCCGCTGGTCGATTGGAAACTGGCGCTGCGGGTCAGCCGGCTCGGTTTGCCGGAAGCGGTCTATCTCACGCTCGTGGTCGGGCCCGACATCGCGATCGTGACCATGCTCGCGCCGCTCGGTGCCCAGACGGTGGCGGCGTTCCGAGCGCTCATGATCGTCTCCGATCTGACCTGGTCGATCCCCGGCAGCCTCGGGAGCGCGGCGCAAACCGTGCTCGGCCAGCGGTTCGGCGCGCACGATAGCGCCGGCGCACGCGACTTCGACCGGCGCGCGATCGGCTACGGCGTCCGGCTCTCGAGCATCGCCGCGGTCGCGGTCGCCGCGCTCTCCTGGCCGATCGCGGCCGTCATCACGCTCTCGCCCGCGCTCGCGACGCTGGCTGCCGGACCGATCGCGCTCCACATGCTGACGTTGCCGCAGAAGGGCTACGCGATGCTGGGCATCGCGCGCATCCGTGCCGTCGGCGATACACGCTTCTCGATGATCGTCGGCGCCATCGCAAGTCTGTTCGTGATCCCCGGCGCGTACCTCGGGATCACGCGGCTCCACCTCGGCCTCTACGCGATCCCGTGTGCCTGGATCGTCACCTGGCTCTTCTGGTGTCTCGCGACCGCACTTCGGCTACGCCGGTTCGATTGGGACGCGACGCACCTCGCCGTTTAACCAAGCGTCGCCCGCGAGCGCACGACGGCGACCGGCCGAGGATGACCACGTGGACGCGCATCAGGCTTGCGTGGCGGTCCTCAGCGCGCGAGGAGGCGCTTGCGGAGTTCGTCGACGATGACGGCGAGCAGGATCACGGCGCCGAGCACGATCTGCTGCGTGTAGGATTCGATGTTGAGCAGGTTCATGACGTTGTCGAGTACGCCGATCAGGAGCGCGCCGAAGAACGTGCCGACGATCGAACCGCGACCGCCGGTGAGGCTCGTGCCGCCGACGACGACCGCGGCGATGACGTTGAGTTCGTAGCCGAGGCCCGTCTGCGGCGCGGCCGAGCCGAAGCGCGCGAGCAAGATCAGGCCGGCGACCGCCGCGAGCGCGCCTGAGATGACGTAGACGAGGGTTTTGGTGCGGCGCGTGTTGATGCCGGCGAGGCGCGCCGCCTCCTCGTTGCCGCCGAGCGCAAAGGTGTAGCGTCCGAACCGCGTGCGCGTCAGCACGATCGCAAAGACGACCACGACGACGAGCATCAGCACGACGGCATACGGAATTTGGCCGAACAGCTCGCCGGTGCCGAGGCCGTTGAAGGCGGTCGTGGCGAGCGGGATCGGCTGGCCGTGCGCGAGGATGAACGCAAGGCCGCGCGCGATCTGCAGCATCGCGAGCGTCGTGATGAAGGGCGGCAGGTTGAGGCGCACGACCGGGACGGCGTTGACGTAGCCGGCCGCCGCGCCGACGGCGATCCCGACGATCATCGTCGCGATGAACAGCAGCGGACCGTTATCGAGCGGGACGGCGTTCGCGAAGAGCCCCATCACGACGCCGGCCAGACCCATGATCGAACCGACCGAGAGATCGATGCCCCCAGTGATGATCACGAACGTCTCGCCGACCGCGCTCACGCACGTGAACGTGATCTGACGCAGGACGTTGCTGACGTTCCCGATGGTCAGGAAGTGGCCGTTCGTGAACGCGTTGATGACGATGACGAGAACGATGAAGCCGGCGACGGCGATCCCGACGCGCAGCCACCACGCGCGCCGGGCTTTGCGCTGCGCGTCGCCGGCCCGCTCGTCGAGTACCGTGCGGACCTCAGCGGCGGGTGGCGTGAGCGGACCCGTCACGCCGCGACCCCGGTCGCAACGGCGATGATCTTTTCGCTCGTCGCCTCGGCGCGGGCGAACTCCGCCCGAATCGCGCCGTCGCGAACAACGAGCACGCGATGCGACATCCCCAAGACCTCCGGCAACTCGCTCGACACCATCACGATGGCGGCGCCGCGAGCCAACAGCGCGACCATCAGCCCGTAGATCTCCGCTTTGGCACCGACGTCCACGCCGCGGGTCGGTTCGTCGAAGAGAAACACCCGCGCCTCGCCGATCAACCACTTTGCGAGCACGACTTTTTGCTGGTTGCCGCCCGAGAGATTACGCACGAGCTGCTCGCCGCTGGGCGTACGCACGCGCAGCTCCGCAATCTCGCGCGCCGCGATCGCGTGCTCGGCGCGCCGGTCCACGAACGGTCCGACCGAGTAGGCATTGAGGTGGGCGAGCGTTGTGTTCGCGCGCACGGACATGCCGAGCACGAGTCCCTGCGCTTTGCGGTCTTCGGTGATGAACGCGACGCCCGCGGCGATCCCGGAATGCGGATCGCGGATCCGCGCGCGCCGGCCGTCGATCGACACCTCGCCCGCCGTCGGCACGTCGGCGCCGGCGATCGCGCGTACGATCTCGGTGCGACCCGCGCCGACGAGGCCCGCGAGCCCGACGATCTCACCCGCGTGCACCGCAAACGAGACGCCGTTCACGTTCGTCGCCGCGCGCAACCCGTCGACGGCGAGCACGACGGGGGCGCCCGGTGCGACCGGCGGCAGCTCCGGAAAATGGGCGTCGAGCGAACGGCCCACCATCAGCCGGATCATCTCGTCTTGCGGCAGCTCCGCCAGCGGCCGCGTTTCGATCGCTTTGCCGTCCCGAATCACGGTGATGCGATCGGCGATACGCGGCAATTCTTCGAGCCGGTGCGAAATGTAGACGAAGGCGACGCCTTGCGCTTTGAGCATCGCGATGAGGGCGAAGAGGGCGTCCGTTTCGCGGTCGCTCAGCGCCGCGGTCGGCTCGTCCATCACGATCAGCCGCGCCTTGCGCACGAGACACTTGGCGATCTCGACCATCTGCTGCTGCGCGACCGAGAGCCGGCGCGCGGGACGATCGAGCGGAAGCGCGTTTCCGAGCTGCGCGAGCACGCGTGCGGCATCGGCCTGCGCAGCCTTGCGATCGAGCAAACCGCCGCGCAGCGGCTCGATCCCGAGCATGATGTTCTCGACGATGCCCAAATCCGGAACGAGGTTGAACTCTTGATAGATCATGCCGATCCCGAGCGCCTCTGCCGCGCGCGGCCCGTCGATCGTGACGGGCCGGTCGTCGACGGCGATCGTTCCGGCATCCGCGATGTACGCGCCCGCGAGGATCTTCATGAGCGTCGACTTGCCCGCACCGTTTTCACCCACCAGCGCGTGAACTTCGCCGCGTTCGACGCTGAAGGACACGCCGTCGAGCGCTTTCACGCCGGGGAACGATTTGACGATCCCCGTCATGGTGAGCAGGGCCATGCGTTACTTCGCGTTCGCCTTCGTGAACGTGCCGACGGGGACGCTGATCTTCGCCGGCGGCGTCTTGCCGGCGAAGTACGCGTGGATCGCATCGATCGTATCGACGCCGATCTGGTCGGGATGCTGGATCGCATCGCCGTACATCGACCCCGCCTTGATCGCGGTCTGCGCTTCGGGCGTCGCGTCGTAGCCGATCACCGCGATCTTGCCCTGATCACCGGCGGCCTGGATCGCCTTCGCGGCGCCGAGTGCCGAATCGTCGTTGATTCCGAAAACGCCCTTGAGCGTGGGATGCGACTGCAAGATGTCTTCCATCGACGACGACGACTTCGCGCGCTCGCCGCCGCCGTCGATGTCGGCCGCGACCGTCACACCGGGGCACCCGGATGCAAGCGCTTCTTTGAAGCCTTTGACGCGGTCTTGCACGCTCGTCACTTCGGGCTCGTCGATGATCGCCACGGTTCCGCTCGTCCCCACCGCCGCGCACATCAATTTTCCGGCCTGCCCGCCGCCTTGCACGTTATCGCTTGCGATGTGCGAGACGACGGTGCCCTCCTTCGACGTGTTGGCAATGTCGGCGGTGAAGACGGGGATGCCGGCTTTATTGGCCTCGACGATCGCGGCGCCGATCGCCTGCGAGTCGTACGGCGTGAGCACGATCGCCGCAACCTTTTGCGAGATGAAGTCTTCGACTTGGCTCTGCTGCTTTGCGTTATCGCGGCTGGCATCGACCACGTTCACGGTGTAGCCGTACTTCGCCGCCTCGCTCGTGAGGCCCGATTCCATCTGCTGGTAGAACTGCGCTTCGCGATTCTGAATCGAGACGCCGATCGTCTTGGAACCGGCGGCGTCGGGCGCGGCGCTCGCGCCGGAACTGCCCGCATCGGTGCTCGACGTCTTCGAACACGCCGCGCACGCAACGGCCAGCGCGCACGCGGAAACAAACCATTTCTTCATACCGGGAGTTCCGTTGCGGGAACGGTTTGCGAAAGCCCTGCGAAGGCCGCTTCGAGGTCGGCGATGATGTCGCGAGCGTCCTCGATGCCGCACGAGAGGCGCACGGTCGTCTCGCTGACGCCGAGCGCGGCGCGTGCCGCCGGCGTCAGCGAACGGTGGGAACTGACGGCCGGATACGAGAGCGTCGTCGCGACCTCACCCAAACTGTGGACGATCGCGATCGTCTCGAGACCGCGCACGAAGGCGGCGACCGTCTCGCGGTTGCCGTGCAGGTCGAAGGCGACGATCCCGCCGGTGCCGCCCGGGTAGAGGCGCGCCGCCAGGTCGTGCTCGGGATGCTCGGGCCGGCTCGGATGATGGACGCGGGCCACGGCCGGCACACCCGCCAGGTACGCGGCGACGGCGCTCGCGTTCGCAGAATGGCGCGCCATGCGCAGCGCGAGGGTTCGCAGCCCGCGCAGCGCGAGCCAGGCCTCGAAATGCGGCAGGGTGGCGCCGTTGCGGATCAGGTAGGCGCGCAGCCGATCGATCCGGTCGCGGTCGCCGGCGACGACGCCCGCCCCGACGTCGCCGTGACCGCCCAGGTACTTCCCGACGCTGTGGAGGACGAGGTCCGCCCCCCAGTCCAGCGGCTTGCCGAGGATCGGGGTCACGAACGTCGCGTCGACCACGACGATCGCGCCGTACGCGTGCGCGAGGCGAACGAGTCGCGGCAGATCGGGGATTCGCACCAGCGGGTTGCTTGCCGCCTCTACGTAAAGAAGTGGCGCACGTTCGCGCGCGAAAATGGCCTCGAGCTCCCCGAAATCCCCGGGAATTTCGGCAAAAACGGTACGATTTCCACGTTGTTGGAAGTCGTTCTCAAGAAGCGCCAACGTGCCGCCGTAGAGGCCGGCTGCCGCGATGATCGGCTGCCCGGGGTCCAGCGAGGTCGCGAGGGCCGCGCCGATCGCGGCCATCCCGCTGGCCGCTCCCACGGCTGCCTCCGCGGACTCCAGTTCCGCGACCGCCGACTCGAAATGGAGCGCGTTCGGCCCACCGTACCGCCCATAAATGGCTCCTGGACGCGCTCCACCGTAGATCGCCTCCACATCCTCCAGATCGTCGAACTCGTACGACGAGGCTTGGTAGAGGGCCGGACTCGACGGCGCGTTCTCGATCGCCGGAAACCGCCCGGCGTGGACGGCTACCGTGTCGGAACCCTTGAATTCTCGCGATTTTCCGCTCTTTTCCACAACGGTCCGACGTTTGGCTGTGCACGGTGTGGACACCGCCCCGAAAACGCTTGTTCTCCCGCCCAGGGGAGCGCAAGCTGCTTGCGAAGGCAGGGGGCCATGAAGCGACTTTGGCGGCTGCTTCTCCCGGCGTGCCTGTTGAGTTGGGTGGGAAGTTGCGCCGTGGTCGAGATGCCGGCGGCGCTCGCCGTCTCGACGATTTCCGAGCCGGCGATCTGCCCGGTCGCCGTTTTCGCCGTGTTGCCGGTCGCGACCGGAACTCCCGGCGCGACCTATGCGGCCTTTCTTTCGTCCCCGGAAGGGCCGGGCCGCGCCTCGGGAACCCTGTGGGTGAATACGCGCGGCGGCGCGTTCAGTGTCCCCTTCACCGGCCGCGAGGTAACCAACGCCCCGTATACGGCGGCGCTCGACCCGATCGTCTTCACGCTCCCCGAGGCTGGGGCGCTCGACAACGTCTTCGTCTCCCAACTCGACGACCCGACGCCGGGACCGTGCAGAATCTACAATACGTGGGTCCCCGGCATCACGACGCACATGCGCGACGACCTTCGCGACCGATTGCATGGTGCGATCCCCGCGGCACCGGTGCCGATTGCTGCGCTCCGGATCGACGATCCCGACGCGGCCTGCCGGTCGGGGGATTCATCGGCCATGACGGCCCTCGCCGTGCCGCCGAGGAACGGCCCCATCCATGACCCGGGACGCGTCTTCGTCCGCGTCCGACTCGCAGCTGATAGTTCCGTGCTCGACGCGCGCGTTTCGCATTCCGAAGCCGTAATGAATAATCTCGCCGCGCTCGACGCCACGCGCGAATCCATTTTTATCACCCAAACACGGGCCTGCCGTCCCCAATCCGCCGACTACACCTTCATCGTCATTTTCCAATAGTGCGTCAGACCTACGAGAACGCCGCGCGCCTATCGTTTTACGTTTGGCGGTACCCGATAGTCGCTTCCAAGATTGCGGCTTATTTCTTCCAAAACGCCCTTCGCTCGCTGCGTCAATTCGTGCCATCCGTCAACGGCAAGCTCTTCACGCGGGTAGCACGCTCCAAAGTTCTGGGGAAGCCGCTCGTCGACGAACTTCATGAAGTGGACGTAAAATTCTCGGAGCGACGCGAGTTGATGCTCGTCGAGCGGCGTATGCGGAGCAAGTTCGCCCGTCAGATACGGAATTTTCCAATCCAGTTCGCAAACGACTTCCGTCAACGACGATTCATAAAAGCCCGGATTCGCGCCGTGCACCCAAGAGCGCCGACGAAAAAGTTCATCGCTCAGGGGATACATATCATCGAGTATCGCCTGAAGAATTCGCCGCGCTAGTTCGTCCGGAGGGACGGGCTCGTCCATAGCCCAGCCACATTGACGCAGCCACGCCCGATTCCCCGCCCTGCAATGGCCGTCGTCTCCTCGTGCACATAAGGAACACCGTATCGAGAACGCACGCGTTGCGAGGGGACGAGCCGGCGGCTGCGAAGCGGACTCGCGATGAATCAGCGATTAGCGACCGGGTGTCTCGTGCTTTTTCTGGCTGTGTGGCCGATGTCTGCCTGCGCCGATACCGCCGGCCCGGCGCCGACGCCGGCGAATGCGGCGGTAGCCGATTCGTGCCCGATCACGGTTCTTGCGGTGTTGCCCGTCGGCAACGCTCCCGCAGGGACGACGTACGCGGCCTTTCTCGCCTCTCCCGACGGGCCCGGCGAAGCCTCCGGAACGCTGTGGGTCAATACGCCCGACGGAGCGTTCCATGTCTCGTTCGAGCGCCGCGGCGTGACGAACCGGCCCTAT
>Ga0116230_10000422_pt1 | contig 37038 bp, 37 predicted proteins | sample S1TSphfallax_3_FD_88678 | JGI IMG/M metagenome (GOLD analysis project Ga0116230, IMG submission 88678) | Host-associated microbial communities from peat moss isolated from Minnesota, USA - S1T2_Fd - Sphagnum fallax MG | ecosystem: Host-associated > Plants > Peat moss > Unclassified | place... | reverse complement strand
CGTTGCTGTTTGCCACTATAATCCGCACCGTGTTTCGCGACTCGCGGGTGTGCAGGGTATGGCAGCGATCGGTCGACGTCCATGGTGGCTGCCGTGCTGCGCTATTGCGCTCGGACTGGGCTCTGCGGCCTGCAGCCTCGTGCAAGCGCCCGAGAGCCCGGTCGATCCCCGCGCCAGCGTTGACCGTCTAGTGGCGAGCGGCCGCCATACGGAAGCCGCACGCGCCTATGGCGAGCTCGCCGCCACCGCGCCGACCGACCATGATTACTACACGCTGCAGAGCACCGACCAATGGATTGCGGCCGGCAACCTGGTCGAGGCTCAGCATGCGCTGGCCGCCGTCTCGCCAGACGCGCGCGTCAAACTGCCGATCCTTCGCGCGCTCGTTGCCGCTGAGCTGGCGCTCGCCGAGAACGACGGCTCGCGCGCCCTGCACGAACTGGATTCCATCGCCGCGCCGACGCAAGGAGGGGAGGCTCAAACCTATTGGTGGTTACGCGGCAAGAGCGCGTTCCTCGCCGGGCGTCCCGCCGACGGCGTACGCGCCTACGTCGAACGCGAACGCTGGCTGGGGGACGCGGCCAGCGTGCACGCGAGCCGCGAGGAACTCTATGCAAAGCTGCGCGTGGCGGCGCAACGCGGCAATCCGCTGAAACCGCCCGCGAAGAGCGACCCGATCGTCGCCGGGTGGCTCGAACTGGCGGCGGTGTCGGTGGAACTCGCGCGCAATCCGGCCCGCGCGACTGCGGATCTGGCGAATTGGCGTGAGCGGTTTCCGCAACATCCGGCCGATGGCGTGCTCATGAGCGCGCCAACCCAGATCGTAGCGGCAACCTCGTTCCCCGAGCACATCGCTCTCTTGTTGCCGCTGTCCGGCCGCGCCGAACTCGATGGCATTGCGGTGCGCGACGGATTCATCGCGGCGTATCTGCAACAGGATGCGAATTCCAGACCACAGGTGCAAATCTACGACGTCGCCGCCCAGTCCGTCGCGAGCGCCTATGGCCAGGCAATCAGCGATGGCGCGAGTTTCATCGTCGGACCCTTGACGAAAGAGGACGTCGCGGCGATCGCGCCTCTGACGACGGGCCGTGCGCCCGTGTTGGCGCTGAACTACCTCGCGGCCGGCGTCGCGGCCGGGCGCAATCTTTATCAATATGGACTCTTGCCCGAGGATGAAGCGCGGCTGATCGCCCGGCGCGTCGTCTCCGACGGGCGGCTAAAGGGCGTCGCGATCGTGCCCGACGGGGAATTGGGAGACCGGATCAGCGCGGCTTTCGCCGACGAACTATCCCGCTTGGGCGGGACTCTGCTGGCGAGCCAACGCTACGAGTCACAGCGTGCGGACTTCTCGGACATCATCAAGCAAGTGCTGCAGGTCCATGCGGTCAAGGGCGAGGCCTCGACCCACCGCGCCGACGCCGCTTTCGTGTTCATCGCGGGCAATGCCGGGACGGCGCGACAGATCATGCCGCAATTGCGTTTTCATTACGCAGGTGACGTGCCGGTCTATGCGACCTCATCCGATTTCGAGCCCGATCCCAACGCCAACAGCGATATCAACGGCATGGCGTTCCCCGACATGCCCTGGATGGTGTCGGGTGACCCGGTCACCGCCCAAATCCGGCAATCGGTCCGCAGCGCCTGGCCGGCGCGGACGGCGCGCCGCGATCGTTTGTACGCTTTTGGCTTCGATGCCTACCGCCTGATACCCATGCTGCAGGGAAAAGGCGGGGAATCGGAAACCGCCATGTCGGGCGTCACCGGGCGCCTGCGACTCGATGATCACAACCGCATCGGTCGCGAACTCGAATGGGCACAAATCAAGAACGGTGTGCCGGTCGATTTTTGAGCCGCCCGCGACGCCGAGCATAATGCAATGAATGCCTGCCTTTCAGCGGCTGACCGCGACATGGCAAATCGCCCATGCTGGCGCGGTGAAGACCAAGACCCTCGAGCGCGCGCAGCGCGGCCGCGCCGCGGAAGCGCTCGCCGCACGATTTCTTGCAGCGCGCGGACTGCAAGTACTCGCGTTGAACTTCCGCTGTCGCGGGGGCGAACTGGACCTCGTCTGCCGTGAGGGTAAGCTCCTCGTGATCGTCGAGGTCAGGCAGCGGTCGCAAGCTGCGTTTGGCGGAGCGCTCGCGTCGATCGATGCCGGCAAGCAACGGCGCCTGCGCCGCGCGACCGCTTATTTCCTTCTGCTGCATCCCCGTTGGCATGGGCATCGCGTGCGGTTCGACGCGTTCGCGATCGACGGCCTGCCCGATCGAGATCCGAAAATAAGCTGGGTCCGCGCTGCGTTCTAGGGCCGCGCTCTAGGGCCGCGCTCTAGGGTAGATACTGCCGCGCGATGCGCTCGGCTTCCGGTAGGGCCTTGCCGGTCTTGAAGGCGACGATCCATAGGTCGAAGATCTCCGGTCGGGCCGCGCCAACGTGCAAGGGAAACTTGGCGCCGACGAACGCGTCGCGCAAAGTTGCATAGGTGAAGCCCGTGCGATGCGCCATGTACACCTTGCCGGAAGCCAAGGAATCCCGGTGGCCGTACAGAATGTCGATCGCGGCAATCGGCCCCGACGCCACCTCGTACAGGGGCTCGAGCAATCTGCCTTGCGCCACGGCCGCGGCGACGCTGACCAAGTCTGGGCAAGTCAGCACCACGAAACCGTCGTCCTTCAAGACGCGGTGGAACTCCGCGAGCACCACCGGCACCTCGTGCGGGTAGACGTGTTCGAGGTTGTGCGCCGAATAGACCGCATCGACGCTCGCGGAGGGCACTGCGCTCATGTCGGTGAGCGTGCCCAGGATGTCAGGGCAGGCGCCCGGATCGATGTCGAAACGAATCTCGGACCAATCGGTGGAATCGAAGCCCTTGAGCTGCCATTGCTGGATCGGGCCGCATCCCACGTGCAAAAAACTCTTGTCGTCGGCTGGAGGCTGCCATCCGCCTTCGCTCATTTGACGACCTGCAGCTTGGGCCGTTTGCTCGGCGCGGCAGCGGGCTTGCCGTCCGCGGGTCCGGCACTCGGCGGCCCGTCGCCCGGATCGGGATCGGCGTCTCCCTCGGGGAAGATCATGCCCTGACCAGTCTCCCGCGCGTAGATCCCGAGCACGGCGCGCACCGGCACATGCACCGCGAATCCGACACCGCCGAAGCGCGCCTCGAAACTGACGACCTCGTTGCCCAACTTCAAGAGCTGGGTTGCGCTGTAGCTGATGTTGAGCACGATCTTGCCGTCTTTGACGTATTGCCGGGGCACGCTGACCCCGTCGGCGGCGGCATCGACGACGATATGCGGCGTCTCCCCGCTGTCGGTGATCCACTCATGCAGCGCGCGCAACAAGTAGGGTCGGCGCGGTTTCAATGCCGCATGCTCCTCTCGGCCTCGGTCAGGCAACTGCGGAACGTAAGGCGCGAGAAGATCGAGTTCATGTATTTGACGATGGGCTGCGCCTGGATCGGAAGTTCGATCCGGTAGAATTGCAGTCGCCAGAGGATGGGCGCGATGCTGGCATCGACGAGGGAGAACTCGTCGCTCAAAAAGAACGGCTTGGCCCTGAAGACCTCGGCGCTCGCGCAAATCGCCTCGCCCAGAACCTTGCGGCTATGCGCCGCCACCTTGCCTTCGGGATCGGCCTCGATGTCATGCGCGAGCGCATACCAATCTCGCTCGACGCGATAGAGCGCGACCCGGAACTGAGCGCGCGTCACCGGGTCGATCGGCATCAAGGGCGGATGGGGAAATCGCTCGTCCAGATACTCGATGATGACGCGCGAGTCATAGAGCACCAAATCCCTGTCCACGAGCGTGGGCACGCTGTGGTAGGGATTCAGGTCGAGCAGATCCTCCGGCAGCCGTGCCGGATCGACGTTCACGAGATCGATCGCGATGCTCTTCTCCGCCAGCACCAAGCGGGTCCGGTGGCTCCAGGGATCAGTCGGTGCCGAGAATAGAGTCATCACCGAGCGACGTACCACGGAACCTGTCTCCTGAGAGCATCGTGAATGCGCCCTAGTGTACGTCCTTCCAGTATTCCTTCTTCAACAAAAAGGCGAACACGAAGAAGACCAGCAAGAAGCCCACCACGAAGATGCCCAGCGACTGGCGCTTCGCCTTGATCGGCTCGCCCGCATAATCGAGGAAATTCACCGTGTCGCGCACGAAGTCATCGTACTCTGCCGGCGTCAGGTAGCGTTTTTCTTGGCCCGGCGGGGGCGGAATCAGCTCGAGACCCGTCAAAACCATTTTTTCCTGGCCGTCGACGGATTCGCTCTTGAAAACCGGCTTTTGCAGACCCTGCAGCGGCGCCAGTACGAAAGGCATTGCAGCATTCGGCAGGTACTCGTTGTTGACCCCCCAAAGACGCGACGGATCGACGTAGAAGCCCTTGAGGAAGGAATAGACGTAGTCCACCCCCTTGGCCCGTGTGATCAGCGTCAGATCGGGCGGGCGCTTGCCGAACCACTTCTCCGAATCGACCGGCATCGCCGAGACGATGTGGTCGAACGGCTTGGTCGACGTGAACATCAGCGCCGTGAGATCCGCGGGCGGGATCTTCAAGTCGGTGCCCATGCGGTTGTAGCGCAGGTACTGCAAGGAGTGGCAGCCCGAGCAATAGCTCATGAAATTGCGAGCGCCGCGCTGCAAGGACTCAGTGTTGTAGATGTCCGTGCCCGCATGCAAATAGTTCTCACCCTCCTCGGCCACGGCCAGACCCGCGGGCAGGAGGAACACGGCCATTAAAGTCAAACGCTTAAGCATGTCCCGTCACCCTCTCCGGCACCGGCTTCACGCTGTCGATCTTCGTGTACCAGGGCATCAGCAAAAAGAACGCGAAATACAGGGCGGTGCAAATCTTCGACAGCAAGGGATAGATTCCCGAGGGCGGCTTCAGGCCGCAGATGCCCAGAATGACGAAGGAAACCGAGAAGATCGCCAATGCAACCTTGAAAATCGGTCCCTTGTACCGGATCGACTTGACCGGAGACCGATCCAACCAAGGCAGGAAGAACAACACGACGATCGCGGCGCCCATGACGAGCACGCCCCAGACCTGGGTGCCGGCGAACGAGGGCACGGCGCGGAGCATCGCGTAGAACGGGGTGAAATACCACACCGGCGCGATGTGCGGTGGCGTCTGCAGTGGATTGGCCGGATCGAAGTTCGCCTCCTCGAGGAACAATCCGCCGAAAGTCGGTGCGAAAAAAATCACGCCGCAAAACAGCACGAGGAACCCCGCGATACCGGCAAGATCCTTGACCGTGTAATAGGGATGGAACGGAATGCCATCCAGGGGATGGCCGTCCGGGCCCTTGAGCTTCTTGATTTCGATGCCGTCCGGGTTGTTGGATCCGACCTCGTGCAGGGCCATCAGATGCGCGATGACCAAGAACACCAAGGCGAGCGGCAAGGCGGCGACGTGCAACGCGAAGAAACGGTTCAAGGTCGCATCGGCGATTACGAAGTCACCGCGAATCCACTCGACCAAGCCGCCGCCGATGATCGGCAGACTACCGAACAAGGAAGTGATGACCTGGGCACCCCAGAAGCTCATGTTACCCCAGGGCAGCACGTAGCCCATGAAGGCCTCGGCCATGAGCAACAAAAAGATGAGGCAGCCGAAGATCCACAGCAACTCGCGCGGCTTGCGGAACGAGCCGTACATGAGTGCGCGAAACATGTGCAGATAAACGACGATGAAGAACGCCGACGCGCCGGTCGAATGCATGTAGCGGATCAACCAGCCCCAGTCGAGGTCGCGCATGATGTACTCGACCGAGCCGAAGGCCTCGGCGGACGAGGGCTTGTAGTTCATCGTCAGGAAAATACCCGTGACCAACTGGTTCACGAGAACGACGATGGAGAGCACCCCAAAGTAGTACCAAAAATTGAAGTTCTTCGGCGCGTAATACTCGGCGACTTGTTCTCGCCAAAGTTTGGTCAGTGGAAAGCGCTCGTCGATCCATCCGATCAAGCCTCCCGGGCTTGCTCCGCCGACCGAATCAGGTGTTGCCGCCATCTCTAGTGCCTCTCATACGTTGAAACGTGAGTTCGATTCGCCCTTGTTCGACGAACCGCGAAGGAGCCGCTTCAGGCGGCCTTGCCGACCTCGTCTACGCCGATGGTGATTTGCGCGTCGGCGGTGATTGCATACGAAGGCACGGTCAAATTCTTCGGTGCCGGTTGCCCCTTGAACACGCGGCCCGAGATGTCGTAGCGCGATCCATGGCAGGGGCAGTAGAACCCGCCCGGCCAGGTGGCGCCGAGATCGACGCCGGCAACTTGGCTCGCGTTGTGCGGTTCGAATGCACCGAGCGGCGAACAGCCGAGATGCGTGCAAACCGCCAGACCCACCCAGTAATCGGGATTGCGTGCCCGAACGTCGCCCGACGACTTGATGTAAGCGGGCTGCACGGAGTCCTCGGACTTCGGATCGGCGAGCTGTCCTTCGTGATCGCCGATGGCGGCGAGCACGGTTTGCGTGCGACGCACGACGTATACCGGCTGGCCGCGCCACACGACTTTGAGCATCTGACCGGCTTCGAGCTTCGAAGCATCCACTTCGACCGGAGCGCCGAGCGCCTTGGCGCGCGCGCTGGGTTCCCAAGAAGCCAAGAATGGTGCGGCGGCGAAGGCGACGCCGACCGCGCCGATGCCGGCGGTCGCAACCGTCAAGAGGCGTCGCCGGCCGTGGTCTACTACCTGATCATTCATTACGATTGTCCTCGAAAACTTGGGTTCCCGTGCTGCGAACCACGAGGAGAGTTTTACAAAACTTCACCACGCGCCCGGCCGTCGCAGTGTTTCATAAACCACGGCCGGAGCGCATTATACACAGGAGATAGTCGTCTCTGCCGACTGGAAGTTCAGTTCTAAGACCGTATGTCGGACACCGCCCTCGGGAGTCATGTGGGTAATCGCTTGAGGAATGCGCGCATCATCGCGACTTTTTTGACCAGGGCGGTCGTCGTCGGTCTTGCCACGGCTTTCCTGATCGTCTGGTGGAAGCCGGGCCTGCTCGGCGCGGCTCCCGTGGCCGCCCTGAAGCCAACGGCCCCGCCCATCGAGGCGACGCGTCCGCAACCGGTCGTCATCGCGAGCTTCGCCGATGCGGTCGCGCGGGCCGCGCCGGCGGTGGTCAACATCTACACGGCGCGCGTCGTCACCGAGAAGACCCAGGTGGCGCCGCTCGACCAATTGTTCGGCTATGACTGGCCGAGCTATCGCCAACACGTGGAACGGAGCCTGGGCTCCGGCGTGATCGTCTCGGACTCCGGCACCATCGTCACGAACCAGCACGTGATTGCGGGCGCGGATTCGATCAAGGTGCAGATCGCGGATGGCCGGATCGCCGATGCGCGCGTCGTCGGTCAGGACCCTGACACCGATCTTGCTGTGTTGCACCTCGCACTCGGCAAACTGCCGACGATGCCGATGGGCCGCTCGGACACGCTGCGCGTCGGGGACATCGTGCTCGCGATCGGCAATCCCTACGGATTGAGCCAAACGGTGACGCAGGGGATCGTCAGTGCCACGGGCCGCGGACAACTCGGACTCGCCACTTTCGAGAATTTCATTCAAACGGATGCGGCCATCAATCTGGGCAACTCGGGCGGAGCGCTCATAGACGCTCACGGCACTCTTGTCGGCATCAACACCGCAGTCTTGAATCGCACCGGCGGCGGCGGTCCCGAAGGCATCGGTTTCGCGATCCCCGTGAATCTGGTGCGCGGCGTGATGCAACAAATCATTGCCCACGGCCGCGTGATTCGCGGCTCCTTGGGGCTGGACCCCGCGGATTTGAGCGAGAGCCAAGCGATCGAACTCGGACTGGTGTCGGGCGGCGGCGTGGCCGTCGCCCGTATCTATCCGGACAGCCCGGCCTTCGGCGCGGGTCTGCGGCGCGGCGATTTGATCACGAGCCTTGGCGGCGAACAGATCAAGAGCGCCCAGGAACTCGTCAGCCGCGTCGCCGCACTCGCCCCAGGCACGGACGTTCAGGTCGAGGGGCGACGAGGCCTGCGGGCGTTCAAGCTGCGCGTGCCCGTGATCGAACGACCGCAGAGCGCACAGCAGGCGGGCTGAGCGTCATACGCGGATCCTATCCCGGTGTGCGCCTGATCTTGGCGCCGAGCTGCTGCAACTTCTCCTCGATCGCCTCGTAGCCGCGATCGATGTGGTAGATCCGCTCGATCTCGGTACGCCCTTCGGCGACGAGTGCGGCAAGGATCAAACTCGCGGACGCGCGCAGATCAGTGGCCATGATGGGGGCCGCCGTGAGCCGCTCCACGCCCTTGATGATCGCCGTGTTGCCTTCGAGCCGGATCTCCGCGCCCATGCGGCGCATCTCCAGCATGTGCATGAAGCGATTCTCGAAGATCGTCTCGATGATCGTGCCGACGCCGTCCGCCACGGTGTTCAATGCAGCGAATTGCGCCTGCATGTCGGTTGGAAACGCCGGGTACGGAGCCGTGCGAATGTCGACCGAGCGCGGCCGCCGCCCGCGCATGTCGACCTCGATCCAGGTGTCGCCGACGTCGACTTTCGCGCCCGCCTCCTGCAGCTTTCCGAGCACCGCGTCGAGATGCTCGGGTCGCGTGTTCTTGACGCGCACGCGGCCTCCGGTGATCGCGCCCGCGACGAGATAGGTTCCGGTTTCGATGCGGTCGGGCAACACCTCGTAGCGTGAGCCCTGCAGGCGCGGCACGCCCTGAATGACGATCTTGTCGGTGCCGGCTCCCTGGATTCTGGCCCCCATCCCGATGAGGAAATTCGCCAGATCGACGACCTCCGGCTCGCGTGCGGCATTGTCGAGCACGGTTTCGCCGTCGGCGAGGGTCGCGGCCATCATGAGATTTTCGGTGCCGGTCACGGTGACGGTGTCGAGGACCAGGCGCGCACCCTTGAGACGACTGGCGCGCGCCTTGATGTAACCGTTTTCGATGTGGATGTCGGCTCCCATTGCCTGCAGGCCGGCGACATGGATGTTCACGGGCCGGGCGCCGATCGCACAGCCGCCGGGCAGCGAGACGTCCGCCGACCCGAAGCGCGCCAGCAAGGGACCGAGCACGAGGATCGACGCACGCATCGTCTTGACCAGTTGATAGGGCGCGAAATGCCTTTGGATGGTCGAGACATCGACTTCGATGCACATCTTCTCGTCGACCGTCACGGACACGCCCATGAACCCGAGTAATTCGATCATCGTCGTGACGTCTTGCAGATGCGGCACGTTGGCGACCGTCACGGGTCCGTCGGCGAGCAGGCAACCGGCCAAGATCGGCAGCGTGGCATTCTTCGAACCGGAAATACGGATCTCGCCTTCGAGTGCGATGCCTCCTTGGATTTGCAGCTTGTCCATCAGGACCGTGCCTGGCGCGCGTACTCTTCGGGCGTGAACACCTGCAGCGCGAGCGCATGGATCTCGTTGCCGACGGCGGGGCCGAGAGCCGCATAGACGAGCTGGTGACGCTGGACGGGACGCTTGCCGGCGAAGGCGGCCGCGACCACCACGGCCTCGAAGTGAACGTTGTCGGGACTCGTGACGGTGGCCACGCTGCCCGCCAAACCCGTGTGGATCAACGCGGCGACTTCGGTGGGATTCATGCAAGCTCCTCAATGATCGAATGTGCCAACAGTGTATCGCGGTATCATTCGCGCATGGAAAGCGCTCTTACCGACGAGAACCTGGTCGAGGTCGCGCGCCAGGCGTTGGCGGTCGAAATCGAGGGGCTGCGTGCTCAAGTCCCCAGGCTGGGGACGGAGTTTGCGCGCGCCTGCCGCATTTGCCTGGATTGCGGCGGGCGCATCGTGGTCACGGGCATGGGCAAGTCGGGTCATATCGCGGGCAAGATCGCCGCGACGCTGGCAAGCACGGGCACACCCGCATTCTTCCTCCATCCGGGCGAGGCCAGCCACGGCGACGTGGGCATGATCACCCGCGACGACGCCGTACTCGCGCTCTCGAACTCCGGCGAAACCGACGAGATACTGACGATCATTCCGGTGATCAAGCGCTTGGGCGTCCCGCTGATCGCCCTCACCGGCAACCCACGGTCGCAACTCGCACGCGTCGCCTCGGTCCATCTCGACATCGGCGTGCCGGCCGAGGCCTGTCCGCTCAATCTCGCCCCGACGGCGAGCACCACGGCGGCGCTCGCCGTCGGTGACGCTCTCAGCGTGGCTCTGCTCAAGGCACGCGGCTTCACGGAAGAGGACTTTGCCCGCTCCCACCCGGCCGGGAATCTCGGCCGGCGCCTGTTGCTGCACGTGCGCGACGTCATGCGCACGGGCGCGGACGTACCCCAGGTACGCGCAGCGACACCGCTCGCCGAGGGTCTGCTCGAGGTGAGCCGCAAGGGCTTGGGCATGACCGCAGTCGTCGACGCCGAGGGTCGCGTCGTCGGCATCTTCACCGACGGCGATTTGCGCCGTGCGATCGAGCGAGCCGCGGATTTGCACGCCACCCGCATGGACGCCGTGATGACGCGGCGCGCGAAGACCGTCGAGGCGGGCATGCTCGCGGCCGAGGCCGTGCATCTCATGGAGGAGCATCGGATCACGGCGCTGTTGGTCTGCGACGCGGACGCGCGGGTCGTCGGCGCGCTCAACATGCACGATCTATTGCGCGCCGGAGTCGTATGAAGCGCAAGCCCACGCCACTGGCTGACATCGAGTTGCTGGTGCTCGACGTGGACGGCGTGCTCACCGACGGCCGTCTTTATTTCGGCGCGCGGGGCGAGACCATGAAGGTCTTCCATGCGCGCGACGGGCACGGCATCAAGCTGCTGATGGCGAGCGGGGTGCGCGTCGCCGCGGTCAGCGGCCGCAAATCGGCGGCCGTCACCGCACGGATGCGCGAACTCGGGGTGCGCGACGTCGTCCAGGCATGCCCCGACAAGGTCGTGGCCCTGCACGCACTGTGCGCAGCACGCGGCAGCAATCCGCTCGCCTGCGGCTGCATCGTCGACGACACGGTCGATCTGCCGTTGATGTCCGCGGTCGGCTTCGCGGCGGCCGTCGCGGATGCACACCCGGTGGCCCTCGCTGCCGCGCACTGGGTGTCCAAGGCGCCTGGCGGTCGCGGCGCGGTGCGCGAACTCTGCGACGCTCTGCTGCGCGCGCGCGCACGGAAACGCTGATGCTGTTTCGCCTCTTCACGGTGTTCGCGGTGATTGCACTGGCCGTCAGCACCTGGCAACTCAGCAATTCGGGCAAGATGCGGGCGCCGAGCGAGGATCGGCGCGCCGAGACTCCCGGGTACTTCCTCAAAAACGCCGTCATGACCGATTTCGACGAACGCGGCGAGCCGAGCCTCAAGATCGGCGCGGAGCGCATCGATCAAGTGGGCCAAGGGACCGAGGTCGCGCTGATCGACGTACGCGTCGATTATGACGCGCCAAACGGCCAGAACTGGGTGATGTTCGGCGATGCGGCGCATGTCGAGCCGGGCGGCAAGATCGTGGACATCGCCGGCAACGTGCGACTGCAAGGCACGGATCCGCAGCACCCGGGCGTCGCCATCATCCGCACCGAGACGCTGCGCTATGAGGTGCGCGGCGAAATCGCGAGCACGAAGAGCGACGTGCGCGTGGATTTCGGGCGGTACGACCTGACCGCCCGGGGTATGGTCGCCAACCTGCAGGATCGAACCGTACATTTGGAGAGTCGAGTCAATGGCCATTTCCTACCCTAGTCTCCTGCTCGCGGCGCTGCTCGCGACCGGGCGCGTCGCCGCACAGACGGACTACGATCTGGTCGCCGCGTCGAGCGAGATAGACGGCGAAAAAAACGAAGCCCTGTTTCGCAAGGTCAAGATTTCGCATGGCGCGATGTCCCTCGCAGCCGACCAGGGGATCGGGGTCGGCCAGGCGAACTCGCAGAATTTCGATGACAGTCGCTGGCTGTTCCATGGCAATGTCAAGATCATCACTGAACAGGGACAGATCACGGCGGACGATGCCGACGCGACCTGGGCGCACGGCGAACTGGCGAAGGCGCTGGTCACCGGGAAACCGGCGCTGTTCGAGCAGCGCGACGCGAAGAACGGTAAACCGATACACGGCCGTGCCGACGTCATCGATTACCAGGTCGCCAAGGGCCTGATCACGCTGTCCAAGGATGCCTGGCTCAGCAACGGTGCGGACGAGATGCATGCGGAGGTGCTCAAGTACAATCTGTTGGAGAGGAAACTGATTGCCGATCCGGGCGAACAGAACGCGCAGCGCGTGCACATCACCATTCCGCCGACGCAGAAGATCGCGCCGCAGCCGACGAAACCATGAGCCTGCTGCGAGCCTTGAACCTCGCGAAGACCTACAAGTCGCGCCAGGTGCTGCGGGATTTGTCGCTCGAAATCGGCAGCGGCGAGGTCGTCGGCCTGCTCGGGCCGAACGGCGCGGGCAAGACCACGGCGTTCTACATGATCGTCGGCCTGACCGCCTGCGAGAGCGGCGAGATCATGTTGGACGGACGCGACATCAGCCGTCTGCCGATGCACCGACGCGCGCAGCTGGGGCTCGGCTATCTGCCGCAGGAGCCGTCGGTATTTCGTAAATTATCGGTCGAGGACAACATCATGGCGATCCTCGAGACGCGTCCGAAGCTGGCTGCGGCGACGCGCGCGGAGCGCCTCGAGGAATTGCTCGAGGAGTTGCATATCGGCCACGTTCGCGAATCCATGGGAATGAGTCTGTCGGGCGGCGAGCGCCGCCGCGTGGAGATCGCCCGCGCGCTCGCCGCCGACCCGCGTTTCATCCTCTTGGATGAGCCGTTTGCAGGGGTCGACCCGCTTTCCGTGGGCGATATACAGAGGATAATCAAACATTTGTCGGGAAAGGGAATCGGCGTCCTCATTACCGATCATAATGTTCGCGAGACGCTCGGGATTTGTGGTCGCGCGTATATCGTGAGTCAGGGTATCGTGATCGCTGCCGGATCTGCGGAACAGATTCTTGCTAACCGCCAGGTTCGTGATGTGTACTTGGGTCAGGATTTCAAACTGTAGCTTTAAAAATTTATGATGAAGCCGAGTCTGCAGCTTCGAATTGGCCAGCAGCTGGCGATGACGCCGCAGTTGCAGCAGGCTATTCGTTTGCTGCAGCTGCCCGCCTTGGATCTGCAGGCTCACGTCCGCGAGACCCTCGAGACCAACGTCATGCTCGAAGCCGAGGACGACGTGGCGGAGGGTGCCGGTACGGAACCGCTGACCGGTGCCGAGGAGGCGCCTGCGCGGGAGGAGTACGTCGAGCTCGACGGCAATGCGGTGGCGGGCGACCAGCGAGAAGAGCCCGAAGTCGAGATCGCCGACGAGGCCTGGGGGGAACGGACTACCGGGCCGTCGGATTCCTACCAGTCGGGCGACGACGAACGCAGCGGCGACTTCGCCGACCAGCACCAGCAGACCTTGCAGGAGCAGCTCACGCAGCAGCTCGAGATGGCGAGCCTGTCGCCGATCGACATGGCGATCGCGCGCGTCATCGCCGACGCGATTTCGGACGACGGCTATCTCCAGGATGAACTCGAGGCGCTGCGCGCGAGCCTGTTGCCCGAAATCGACGTACCCCTCGAGCAGGTCGAGCGGGTGCTGGGCGTGGTGCAATCCTTGGAGCCTGCGGGGGTTGGCGCCCGCAGCCTCGGCGAGTGCATCGCCCTGCAACTGCGGCAGCTTGCCCCGCAGACGCCGGCACGCGAGCTCGCGATCCGTGTGGCGCTCGACCATCTGGACCTGGTGGCGGGCCAGCAGCTGCTGCTGCTGCGCAGACACCTGCGCTGCACCGAGAGCGATCTCGAATTGGCGCTCGCACTGGTGCGTTCCTGCCATCCGCGGCCCGGCAGCGCGGTGAACTCCGGTCAAGCGGAATACGTGATTCCCGATGTGTTCGTGCGGCGCACCGAGAGCGGCTGGATCGTCGAGGTCAATCAGGCGACGATTCCACGAGTCCGCGTCAATCAGAGCTACGCGAATCTCGTCTCGCGCTCGCCCGATCACGCGATGCTGCGCACCCAGCTGCAGGAGGCGCGCTGGCTGATGCGCAGCCTCGAGATCCGCAACGAGACGCTGGTCAAGGTGGCGCGCTGCATCGTACAGCGCCAGTCGAGTTTCTTCGATCACGGCGAGGAGGCCATGGAGCCGCTGATTCTCAAGGACGTCGCCGAGACCGTCGAAATGCATGAATCGACGATCTCGCGCGTGACCACGGCGAAATACATGCACACGCCGCGCGGCGTCTTCGAATTTCGCTATTTCTTCTCGAGTCACGTCGCGGCCGCCGACGGCACGGAAATGTCCTCGACGGCGATCCGCGCGAAAATCCGCAAGCTGATCGGCCAGGAGAATGGCGAGAACCCTCTGAGCGACAGCAAGCTCGCCGAAATACTCTCGAGCGAGGGCATCCCCGTCGCGCGCCGCACGGTGGCCAAGTACCGCGAGGGGATGGCGATCGCGCCGTCGAACGAGCGCAAGCGCGCCGCGGCGCGGGCTTCTTGAGCAGCGCGGGCTTCTCGAGCGTCGAGTGAACAGATCAATGTCCGAAAGGTAACTTGTCTGGCTGGAGGTATTTCATGCAGATCGATCTCAGCGGTCACCACGTGGAAATTACGGCAGCACTGCGCGGCTACGTTTCCAAAAAATTCGAAAAAATCAACCGTCACTTCGAGAATTTGATCGACGTCCATTGCATCCTCACCGTCGAGAAACAGCGGCACAAGGCCGAGGCGACCCTTATGCTCCGTGGCAACAAGATCTATGCGGACGCGATCGATCCGAACATGTACGCCGCCATCGATGCGCTCGCGGACAAACTCGATCGCTGCGTGAAGAAGCACAAGGAAAAGTCGACGGACCATCACGCGGAAGAAGTCATCAAGGCGCGCCTTTCTTAAGCACGATGCGGCTGATCATCGTCAGCGGGCTGTCGGGCTCGGGCAAGAGCGTCGCTCTGCATATGCTCGAGGACATCGACTTTTACTGTGTCGACAACATCCCGGCGGCCCTGCTGAAGCCCCTGATCTCGCACACCGTCCGCGGCAGCGGGGATATTTATCCTCGTACCGCGGTCGGGCTCGATGCGCGCAATCGCATCAATGAGATAGACACGATTCCGGTGCTGGTCGCGGAACTGCGCCGCAGCGGGATAAGCTGCGACGTCCTGTATCTGCACGCCAGCGACGAAGTGCTGCTGAAGCGCTACGCCGAGAGCCGCCGCAAACATCCTCTCCTGTCCAACGGAATCAGCCTGCGCGAGGCGATCGCGGCGGAACGGCGGCTGCTGGAGCCGATCACCAAGGCCGCCGATTTCATCATCGACACGTCGAACATGGGCGTGCACGCACTGCGGGAACTGATCCGGGAGCGCATCGACCGGCGGCGCGAAGGCCGCTTGTCGCTGATGTTCGAGTCCTTCGGCTTCAAGCATGGAATTCCGGGGGACGCGGATTTCGTGTTCGACGTGCGCAATCTACCGAATCCGTTCTGGGAGCATTCCTTGCGGGAGCTCACCGGCCGCGACCGGGAGGTCGTGGATTACCTCGCCGGCCATGCAAGCGTGCGCGAGATGATCGCGGATCTGATCGGTTTTCTCGGTAAACGGATCACGGAGTTCGCCGCGGCGAACCGGGGCTATCTCACGATCGCGATCGGCTGCACCGGCGGCCAACACCGGTCCGTCTATATCGCAGAGCAACTCGCGGCGCATTTTCGCGGCGTCTACCCGCAGGTGCTCACCCGGCACGATTCGCTGCGTGCGGATTGAGCGCGGGCGTCATCCGGCCCGTTGTTCGAGAATCTCCACGGCAGGCAGCTTCTTCCCTTCGACGAACTCCAGAAAGGCTCCGCCTCCCGTGGAGATGTAGGAAATGCTGTCCTCGATGCGGTACTTCTCGATGGCCGCGAGAGTGTCGCCGCCGCCGGCCAGCGAGAACGCCTTGCTGCGCGCGATTGCGCCCGCGAGAGCGCGCGTGCCTTCGCCGAACTGCTCGAATTCGAACACACCGACCGGTCCGTTCCAAAGGATCGTGCCTGCCGAGGCGAGCGAACGGCCGAACAGTTCGGCAGAATCCGGACCGATGTCGAGTATCATCTCGTCGGGACCAACCGAACCCACGGGCTTCACGTCGGCTTCCGCCTTGGCCGAGAATTCCTTCGCGACGACGACGTCGGTGGGCATCGGGATCTCGATGCCCCGCTGGGCGGACTGATCGAGCAGCCGCCGGCAGATGTCCAGCATGTCGCGCTCGTACAGCGACTTGCCGACCGAGAACCCGAGAGCGGCGAGGAACGTGTTGGTGATGCCGCCGCCGACGATCAGCCGATCGACCTTGGTGAGCAATGACTCGAGCACCGTCAACTTCGTCGACACCTTCGATCCTGCGACGATCGCCACCAGCGGACGCGCCGGCTTTTCGAGCGCGGTCTCGAGTGCCGTGAGTTCGCTGACGAGCAAGGGACCCGCGCACGCCACCGGCGCGTAGCGGGCAACGCCGTGCGTGCTCGCCTCGGCCCGGTGCGCGGTCCCGAACGCGTCCATGACGAACACGTCGCAGAGCGCGGCCATCCTGCGCGACAGCTCCTCGGCGTTCTTTTTCTCGCCCTTGTTGAAGCGCACGTTCTCGAGCAGCACGACCGAGCCCGGCGCGACGTCGACGCCGTCGAGCCAATCGCGTTTCAGCTGCACCGGCACACCCAGCAGTTCCGCCAAACGCTTCGCCACGGGGGCCAGCGAAAACTCCTCCGAGTGAGCACCCTCGTCTGGTCGGCCAAGGTGCGACATGACGAGCACACGCGCCCGCTGATCGAGAGCGTACCGGATCGTCGGCAAGGCCGCACGGATGCGCGCATCGCTGGTGACCAGCCCGTTATGGATCGGCACGTTGAGATCCTCGCGGATGAGCACCCGCTTGTCGGCAAGATCGAAATCAGCCATTTTCTTGATCTTCATCGAGAACTACCCCCGTACGACCGACTCATATCCCCCGGCGATGGTGCGCGCCGCCCGCATCCGCGCATCCTTCAGGCCAGGACCTTCGACCACGCCGCCGTCGTGTCCAGCATCCGGTTCGAAAAGCCCCACTCGTTGTCGTACCAGGCACAGACCTTGACGAGCGTGCCCTCGATGACTTTCGTGAGCGTCGCGTCGTAGGTCGACGATGCCGGATCGTGGTTGAAATCGACCGACACGAGGGGCTGGTCGTTATAGGCGAGCACGCCTGCGAGCGGACCGGACGCTGCGGTCTTGACGAGTTCGTGGATCTCGCCGACGGACGTCTTGCGGCCGGCAATGAAGGACAGATCCACCAGCGAGACGTTGATCGTCGGCACGCGGATGGCAAAGCCGTCGAGCTTGCCCTTGAGCGCGGGTAGCACGAGGCCGACCGCGGCAGCCGCGCCGGTCTTGGTCGGAATCATCGACGTCGTCGCCGAACGGGCGCGCCGCAGATCCGAATGATAGACATCGGTGAGCACCTGATCGTTGGTGTAGGAGTGAATGGTCGTCATGACACCCGAGACGATGCCGACGCTGTCGTGCAGCACCTTGGCGAGCGGCGCGAGGCAATTGGTCGTGCAGGAAGCGTTCGAGATCACCGTGTCGGTCGCCTTGAGCACTCCTTCGTTGACACCGAAGACGATCGTCGCATCGACGTCGTCGCCGCCAGGGGCGGAAATGACCACCTTCTTCGCGCCCGCGGCGAGATGCGCGCCGGCTTTGGCCTTGCTCGTGAACAAACCGGTGCATTCGAGCACGAACTCGACGCCCAACTCGCCCCACGGCAGCTTCGCAGGATCACGCTGTGCGACCACCTTGATACGGTCGCCGTCGACGACCATCGCGTCGCCGTCGACGCGCACTTCGCGCGAGAACCGGCCGTGCGCCGTGTCGAAACGCGTCAGATGGGCGTTCGTGTTCGCGTCGCCGAGATCGTTGATCGCGACGATTTCGATGCCGCCCCTGTGTGAGCCCTCATAGAGTGCGCGCAGCACGTTGCGCCCGATGCGGCCATAACCATTGATGCCTACCTTGATCGTCATTTTATCTTGTACCCCCTTATGTCAACTCGCCAATACGGCCTCGATCGCCCCGATCACATTCTGCGCCGTGAATCCATAATGCTCGAACAATTCTTTCGCCGGCGCGGACTCGCCGAAGTGATCGATGCCGACGATCCGGCCCGAGAGGCCCACGTAGCGCCACCAAGAGTCCCGCACGCCGGCCTCGACCGCGACCCGACGCGTGACGGCGGGCGGCAGCACGCTCTGCTTGTAGGCCTCGTCCTGACGCTCGAAGGTGTTGGTACTGGGCATGGAGACCAGCCGTATGCGGCGGCCGGCCGCATTGAGCTTATTGACGGCCTCGGATGCGATGCCCACCTCGGAGCCCGTCGCGATGACCAGCGCTTCGGCCGGTTCCGGGGGATCGATCAAGACGTAACCTCCCCGTCCGATGGCCGCAACTTGCGCCGGCGTGCGTGGCTGATGCACGACGGCCTGACGCGTGAAAATCAGGCAAGACGGGCCGTTACGGTTGTCGATCGCCGCCTGCCATGCGCTCGCCGTCTCGACTCCGTCGCAGGGACGCCAGACGTCGAGATTCGGGATGATCCGCAGGCTCGCAATGTGCTCGATCGGTTGATGGGTCGGTCCGTCTTCGCCGAGTCCGATCGAATCGTGCGTGTACACGTAAATGACGCCGAGGCGCATCAGCGCCGCCATGCGCAGGGCATTGCGCGCGTAGTCGGAGAAGGTCAGAAAGGTTGCGCCGTAGGTGACGAAACCGCCGTGGCAAGCCATGCCGTTCAGAATCGCCGACATGCCGAACTCGCGCACGCCGAAATGGACGTAATTGCCGCCGGGCGTTTCCGGCGTGAGGGTGACCGAGTCCTTGCGGAAAGTCCCGTTGGACGGCGTCAAATCGGCCGAGCCGCCGAACAACTCGGGCAGCGTCGGGCCGAAGGCCGAGAGCGTTGCCTGCGAGGATTGGCGCGTCGCGAGCACGGCGCCCTCGGCCTGGGTCTTCGCTATGTAGCCTTTGGCGAGTTCGTCGAAACCGCTCGGCAAGCGCCCCTCCATGCGGCGCGCGAATTCCGCCGCCAGCGCCGGAAACTCCGCCTCATAAGCGGTCCATGCCGCGCGCCACTGCTGCTCGGCACGGCCGCCCTTCTCACGCTGATCCCATTCGGCGCGGATATCTTCGGGAATTTCAAACGGTGGCGAGTTCCAACCGAGATGCACGCGCGCGGCCGCTATCTCGTCCGCACCCGGCGCCTCGCCGTGCATCGATGCGCTGCCCTGCTTGTTCGGCGCGCCCCAACCGATGATCGTCTTGGCGCAAATCAACGACGGACGCAGGGTTTCCGCGCGCGCCGCGGCGAGCGCCGCGGCGATCGCCGCACTGTCGTGACCGTCGACGTGCGGCACGACGTGCCAGCCATAGGCTTCGAACCGTCTGGCCGTATCGTCGGCGAACCAGCCGACGACCTTGCCGTCGATCGATATGCCGTTGTCGTCGTAGATCACGATCAGCTTGCCGAGCTTCTGTGTGCCTGCGAACGAGGCGATCTCGTGGGATATCCCCTCCATCAGGCAGCCGTCGCCCGCGAACACGTAGGTGTGATGGTCGACGATCACGTGACCGGGCCGGTTGAAAGTCGCTGCAAGCGTGCGTTCGGCCAGCGCCATGCCGACCGCGTTCGAGATACCCTGGCCCAAGGGCCCGGTCGTGGTCTCGATGCCCAGATGGATTTCGCGTTCCGGATGACCCGCGGTTTTCGCACCATACTGACGAAAGCGGCGCAACTCATCCATGGACAGCGGATAGCCCGTCAGGTGCAGCAGTGAATAGAGCAGCATCGAGGCGTGTCCGTTCGACAAGACGAAGCGGTCTCGGTTCCACCAATCCGGGTTTGCCGGATTGTGCCGCAGCACGTCTCGCCAAAGCACTTCGGCGATGTCGGCCATGCCCATTGGGGCGCCAGGATGGCCCGACTTGGCCTTTTGGACGGCATCCATCGATAGTGCACGTATGGCATTGGCAAGCTGGCGGCGTGTAGGCATGGTTGGCTCTTGTTTGTATTGAACAGAAGCTTGCATTGTCGTTGATGCGCGCGCCGGCAGCAACGCCGGCGGTGCACGCGCCCGTGGTCCGCGGCCCGATATGCGTCGAAATCATGGGGTTATGTGCAGTCGCCGGGCCCGCCGCCATGATCCAGTTCACCTTCGGCGCGAACTCGATTTGCTACGATGAATGACATGAACATACTCCATGTGACGGATCCACATCTGTATGGCGCGGCGGATGGACAATTGCGCGGAGTCGAGACGGACTCGAGTTTTCGCGCCGTGCTCGATGATGCCTTCGCCCGCTGCGAAGATTATGCTGCACTGCTCGTAACGGGCGATCTCGTGCAGGACGACGGCGGCGGCTATAAACGATTTCGCGGCATCCTCGGGGGCCTGCGTCAGCCCGTCTTGTGCGTGCCCGGCAATCACGACATCCCCGAGTTGATGCATCGCGAACTGTGCTCGGTACCGTTCCAAGTATGCGGAGCCCGTCGCATCGGGTCATGGCAATTCGTGATGCTCGACAGCTACGATCCCGGACACGTCGGCGGCCGGCTGGCGCCTAGCGAACTTGCGCGGCTGGACGAAACCCTCGCTGACGCGCCGGCCCATACCGTGGTCTGCCTGCATCATCACCCGATCGCCATGGGCAGCCGCTGGCTGGACGGCATCGGTCTCGCGAACGCCGACGAATTCTGGCGCATCGTCGACAAATACCGCCACGTGCGGGCGGTCGTCTGGGGGCACGTCCACCAGGAACACGACGGCAGTCGCGGCGACGTCCGTCTGATCGCGACGCCGTCGACCGGCGCGCAGTTCCTGCCTGGCAGCGACGGCTACGCGCTAGATCACCGGCCGCCCGCCTTCCGGCATTTCGAGTTGCATGCAGACGGCCGCATCGACACCCGGCTGCACTGGATCGAGGCCGCGCCGGCGCAAAAGCTGGCGTCCGCCTGAGGTGCGCGCGGCGGCGGCGCTGCTGCTGTTTTTCTGGCTCCTCGGGCCGGCTGCGCGCGCGGCGGAACCGTTGCACTTTTTATGGGAGGTGCATGGCGAACGCAACACGGTGTACTTGCTCGGCTCCATCCACGTTCTGCGGCCCACGGACTACCCGCTGGCAGCCCCGCTGCTCGAGGCCTACACCCGTTCGCAGAGCGTCGTCATGGAAATCGACCTCGACGAACTCGACGTCGGCAAGGTCCAAGCCGACATGCTCGCGAGCGCCCAGCTTGGGCAGGGGCTGAGCCTGCAACGAGTCATGGGAGCAACGGCCTACGCCCGGGCGCTTGCCGATGCGAAGCGTCTGCAAGTGGATTTGTCCCCGTACGCAGGCTACGCGCCGTGGTTCGTCGCGGAGATGATCACGGAACTGCAGTTGGCGCAGCTCGGTTTCGAATCGCAATCCGGTGTCGAGACTTATTTCCTCGCGCGCGCACGCGCCGACCACAAACCGGTCACCGGACTGGAAACCGTGGCCGATCAACTCGCGGTGCTCGCCGGGATGCCCATGGATCTGCAAACCGACTACCTGCTGTCGAGCCTCGCGGACGCCGCGGAACTGCCGACCGAACTCGATGCGATGGTCGCAGCCTGGCAACACGGGGACAGCCGCTGGTTCGCGACCGAGATCGCGCACGAGTTCGGCGCTGCACCGCGGCTCTACGACTCGCTGCTCGTCGCCCGCAACCGTCGCTGGTTGCCGAAGATCGAAGGGCTGCTGCATGCAAGCCAGGATTATCTCGTCATCGTCGGCACGGGACACCTGGTGGGTCCCGATAGCGTCATCGATCTTCTACGCCGGGACGGGATCGAGGCCATTCAGCGGTAGCGCGTGCAAAGTTGTGTGAAGTGCTGATTGTCGTCGATCCCCGCAGGGGGACTGTGCGAAAGTACGCGGCATGAACAGCGAACAGGAAGCCCGGGTGCTGCTCGTCGACGACGATCGCGAGTTGTGCCAGATGCTGACCGAATATCTGTGCGCCGAAAATTTCGCCGTGAGCAGCGTGCACGACGGCAGCGTCGCCTTGTCCGAACTGCGCGGCAAGCAATTCGAGATTCTGATCCTCGACGTCATGCTGCCGACCGTGAGCGGGTTCGACGTCCTGCGCGAACTCGGCGCGTCCCATCAGACGCCGATCCTGATGCTGACCGCGCGCGGCGACGATGTCGATCGCATCGTCGGGCTCGAGCTCGGCGCCGACGATTATCTCAGCAAGCCGTTCAATCCGCGCGAACTCGTGGCAAGGATACGCGCGATCCTGCGGCGCGCGAGCAATCGCGGCGCGCGCGGCGGTTCGCCCGAGGTCGTCGAGGTCGGTCCGATCGCCCTCAACCTGGGCATGCACCAGGTGCGCGTCGCGGGCGAAGTCGTGCCTCTGACCGGCGCCGAGTTCCGCGTGCTGGAACTGTTGATGCGCTCGGCCGGCCAGGTCATCTCGCGCGACGCGCTCACCGAGCAGGCGCTCGGGCGCAAACTCGTGCCGTATGACCGCAGCATCGACACGCACATCAGCAACCTGCGTCGCAAGCTCAAGCTCGAGCCCGAAACGCAACCGGAGATCAAGAACGTACGCGGTTCGGGGTACACGCTGACGCTCGCCGATGCATAGTCTGTTCTTGCGGATATTCATGTTGTTCTGGCTCGCGATGGCGCTGATCGTCGTGGGCAGCGTCGCGGTGACCTACGGCGTGGCTGAACGGGAATACGAGTCCCAGGAATGGCAGCATCGCCCCTCACTGGCGATCGCGGCCTCGGAGGCATTCGCCCGCGGCGGTATGGCGAACTTGCGTCGCTGGCTCGCGGAGAACGCGAACGCGGTCCCCGATCGCGACTTCTTCATCGTCGCACCGGACGGTCGCGACATCCTCGGACGGCACTTGTCCGAGTCGGCGCAACGACGCCTGGAGTTCATCACGCGCGAGGCGCAGTCCGGCGCCGCGCCGGCCGAGCAACGCGACCTGGATCCGCCGCGGCCGTTCGGCACCCGACCGCCGCCGAGCAGCCAATTTGCCCCGACCAGCCAACCGCCGCTGAACTTCCGTCCCTCGCGCCAGGCGCCGCAAATCGTCGCCGGCGACGGTACGGTTTACACGATCTTGGTCGTGCCGCGCCGGCCGAGCATCTTCGGAGCGCTCGCTTTGCCCGGCATTCCGCTCGCCGTTCTCGGCATCGCCCTGATCGTCAGCGCTCTCGCCAGCTGGTGGCTCGCACAGCACTTGAGCGCGCCGATCCGCAGGATTCAGGAGGGCGCGCGCGCGGTCGCATCCGAACAACTGGACGTGCGCGTCAGCGCGGGTCTCGGCGGCCGCAAGGACGAGCTCGCCGTGCTCGCGCGCGACTTCGACGCGATGGCCGATCAACTCAAGGCGACGCGCAGCGCCCGAACGCAGCTGCTGCGCGACATCTCGCACGAATTGCGTTCGCCGCTCGCGCGCATGCGGGTCGCGCTCGGTCTCGCCCGGCAGCCGCACGGCGACCCTGCGCTGCAACTCGAGCGTCTCGAGCGCGAAATAGAGCGCCTCGACTCTTTGATCAGTCACGTCCTGCGCCTCGCGCGGCTGCACGGCAACGCGACGCATTTCGAGCGCGAGCCTCTCGAACTCGACGAGGTGCTCCAAGAGGTCGTGCACGACGCGAATTTCGAGGGTGCGGTCAAGTCTTGCACGGTCCGGCTGGAGGGCACGGCCAAGCACCGCGTCCTCGGCAATCGGGAACTACTCTACAGCGCGATAGAAAACGTGCTGCGCAATGCCGTGCGCTACAGTCCCTCGGGCCGGCCGGTCGACGTATCGGTCAAGACGAGTGCCGAGGAACTGGAGATCCTGGTTCGCGATCACGGGCCCGGCGTGCCGGGCGGCGATCTGGATCGCATTTTCGAGCCGTTCTATCGGGTTGCCGAGTCGCGCGACCGGGACAGCGGCGGCGAGGGCATCGGGCTTGCGATCACCTCCCAGGTTTTTCGTGCACATGGAGGGTCTGCGGGCGCGCAGAACCTCGCGGGCGGCGGGCTGCAAGTGCGCCTCGCGATACCACTCCATGGCGGGCTGCGGGCGGAAATCGGCCAAACCGCTTAAGATAGCGTTTTACCCAAGCATTCCCGATGAATCTTTCGAGCCCGATGTATCTTTCGAGGGAGACCCGATTGAGCCTCTACGCTGAAGCCTGCAAGTACATTCCCGGCGGGGTGAACTCCCCGGTGCGCGCCTTTCGCGGCGTCGGCGGCGAACCCATCTTTTTCAAGAAAGCCTCGGGCGCCTACGCCCACGCCGCCGACGGCCGCAAATTCATCGACTATGTTGGCTCCTGGGGACCTATGATCCTGGGCCACGCCCACCCCGACGTCATAGCCGCCGTACAGCGCGTCGCGGCCGACGGCCTGTCCTTCGGTGCGCCGACGGAACTCGAGACCCAGCTCGCGCGCCGGGTCATCGAACTGGTCCCCTCGATGGACCTGGTGCGATTCGTGAGTTCGGGCACCGAGGCGACGATGAGCGCGATCCGCCTCGCACGCGGCTACACGGGCCGCGAGACCATCGTCAAATTCGAGGGTTGCTATCATGGTCACTCGGATTCGCTGTTGATCAAGGCCGGCTCCGGCGCCTTGACCTTTGGTGTGCCCACCTCGCCAGGCGTGCCGAAGGCCCTCGCGCAACACACCGTCACGCTGAGCTTCAACGACGCCGATCAGGTGCGTGAGGCATTCCGGCAGCTCGGCGAGCAGATCGCCTGCGTGATCGTCGAGCCGATCGCCGGGAACATGAACTGCGTGCTACCCGCGCCCGGATTTCTGGAGACGCTGCGCGCGGAATGCGACCGGGCTGGCGCGATATTGATCTTCGACGAGGTCATGACCGGCTTTCGCGTCGCGCGTGGCGGCGCACAGGCGCTCTATGGCATCCGTCCGGATCTGACCACGCTCGGCAAGATCATCGGCGGCGGCATGCCGGTGGGCGCGTTCGGTGGACGCCGCGAGATCATGGAGCGGCTCGCACCCTTGGGGCCGGTTTATCAGGCGGGTACGCTGTCCGGCAATCCGGTTTCGATGGCCGCGGGCCTCGCGACGCTCGAGTTGCTGTCCGCGCCGGGTTTTCACGAGCGCCTCGGCAGGACGACGGACGAATTGATCGCGCGCCTGCGCGCCGCGGCCGCAAAGGCCGGCGTGCCGCTCGCGACCAACCACGTTTGCGGCATGTTCGGTTTTTTCTTCACGCCTGAAACGATCGTCGACAGCTACGCCAAGGTGATGGCAAGCGACGCGCAGCGCTTCAACCGATTCTTTCACGCGATGATCGCGGAGGGCGTCTACTTTGCTCCCTCCGCGTACGAGGCGGGATTTTTGTCCGCCGCACATGGCAGCGCGGAACTCGACGCGACCGTGGCGGCTGCGGAACGCGCCTTCGCCGCCTGACGGCGATGCGCGCATCGGCCTGGTTCCTCGGGGTACTGGCGCTCGCCGCCGTGACGCTGGGGTGCATCGCCTATCCGGCCTACCTGGGCGTCTCCGCGCTGCACGTCTGGCCGTTTCACAGGGTCTATGGACGCCTGGCAATGCTCGTCGTCGTCGTGCTGCTCGCCTGCTTGTTCCGCCGGCTCGACCTGCGCTCGAAGCGGGATTTCGGTTACGACTTGCCGCGACGGCGCTTCGTGCGCGAGATGCTGATCTGGTGCGCGATCGGAGTCGCGACCGCCGCCCTCGGGGCCGGCTTCATGCTCGCGGCACGACTGCGGGCACCCGATCCGCACTTCACGCCCACACTGCTCGCACTCCTGCGCGTGCTCTTGAACGGCATCGGCTCGGGATTTGCGGTCGCGTTCTTCGAGGAGACGCTCGCGCGCGGCGCGATGCACACGGCGATCGCGCGCGAATCGGGTTTCTGGGCGGCGAGCCTGGTGACGGCGTTCTTGTTCGCCTTCCTGCATTTCTTCGCGAAGGCCGCGATTCCCCCGGACGAACTCGCCTGGCGCAGCGGCTTCGACGTGCTGGTTCGCTCATTCGCGCCGCTGGGCCGGCCGGCGTTCGTCGCCGACTCCTTCCTAGCCTATTTCGCGATCGCGCTGATCCTCAGCATGACGCGCGTGCTGACGGGCAACATCGCCGTGGCGATCGGATTGCATTCCGGCTGGGTGATCGTGTTGCGCATCATGCAGCAATGCACGGAACGCACGAGCGACGCGACCTACGGGGCCTGGCTGGGTGCTTTCGACGGTCTGGTCGGCTACTGGATGCTGCCCTGGTCGATCGCGCTCGCCGGTGCGCTGTGGCTCACGCGCGCGCGCTGGGTGCCTGCCGCCCGCGCCTAGCGAGCCGGACGTCGCAGTGGCCCTCAATGGTCCTTGGTTCCGGTGTCGTCGCGGGACTCGTCCGCGTCATCGTCCTGCGCTTCCTCATCGCTCGCGACTTCGTCGGCGCCGACGATTTGAATCAAAGGGCTGAGCACGTCGAGACGTTGCAAGGGGTCATCGAGTTCCAGACAATATTGTTTCTCGGCCGGATCCATCGGCAAGATCTCGGCCAAACGGTGGCCGACCCAGGCCGCGTCATCGAGATGCATCGCCAACCCTTCGTAGACCTCGCCCAACTGCGGCAGCACGTTCTCGAGCAGCACGGCCAAACGGGCGTGCTGCGGCGGCACGCTGAGCTTGGGTTCTTCCTGCAGCCACTCGACTTCGCCGACATTGAGGCCGTCCGGCTGCCTGCGCCGCGACAGGATGCGAAAGCGCCGCTGACCGACGCAGCTCAATCCGAGCAGCCCGTCGGGCAACTGGTTGAAGTCGACGATCTTCGCAAGCGTTCCGACCTCACAGGTTTCCGCTGGACCAGCCTCCCGGCCCTCGCGGATCAGGACCACGCCGAATCCTTGGTCCTCACGCATGCAGCGGCGCACCATGTCCACGTAACGCGTCTCGAAGATGCGCAGTGGCAGCGGGCCGTTGGGAAACAGCACGATGTTGAGTGGAAAGAGAGGTATGACGTTCACTTAAGCCACCTCCCCCGGTGAGTCCGCACGGCCCAGACGCAATGCGCTCAAGAGTTTATCGTGTAAGCCACCGAAACCGCCATTGCTCATGATCAGTATGTGGTCCCCGGCACGCGCCGCGGCGGTAAGTCCCTCGACCAAAGCCTCGATGCTGGGCGCGAAATGTGCGCGGCTGCCGAGCGATGCGACCGCGGCGGGCAGGTCCCAGCCCAGCCCCGGCGGGACGAAAAACCAGACGCTGTCGGCCGTACCCAGGGCAAGAGCGAGTTGCTCGCGATGCACGCCGAGTCGCATGGTGTTCGAGCGGGACTCGATCACGGCAATGATGCGCGCCGTGCCGACTTGCGCCCGCAGGCCGCGCAACGTCGTCGTCATCGCGGTGGGATGGTGGGCAAAATCGTCGTAGACCGTGACACCGCCGATCATGCCGCGATTCTCCATCCGTCGCTTCACGCCGAGAAAGCGATGCAGAGCGTGCACCGCGCGCTCCGGCGGGACGCCGACGTGATGCGCGGCGCCGATCGCGGCGAGGGCGTTCATGACGTTATGCGTGCCGATCAAGCCCCAATCGACGCTGCCCACGATGCGTCCGCTTTGACGCACCGTGAAGCGGCGGCCGGCGCCGTCATCGGGAACGTCGGCGGTCCACTGCGCGTCGGCCCCGGCGCCGCCCGCGGAGCCCTCGGTCGCGAGGCGGAACGCCTCGGTCTTCGTCCAACATCCGGCCGCGAGAGTTTCGCGCAAATTGGCGTCGTCGGCATTGACGAGCACGCGACCCGTGGCAGGCACGGTGCGCAAGAGCTGATGGAATTGCCGGCGTATCGCGGCAACGTCCTCGTAAATGTCGGCATGGTCGTACTCGAGATTGTTGAGCACCGCGGTGCGCGGCCGGTAATGGACGAACTTAGCGCGCTTGTCGAAGAACGCCGTGTCGTACTCGTCGGCTTCTATGACGAACAAGTCGGGGCCACCGCCGCGGGGGGAGCCGCCGAGCCGCGCGGTCTTGGCGAAGTTCTCGGCTACGCCACCGATCAGGAATCCGGGCGAGAGCCCCTCGTGCTCCAGGATCCAGGCGAGCATGCTCGTGGTGGTCGTCTTGCCGTGGGTGCCGGCCACGGCGAGAACGTGCTTGCGCGCCAGCACGGCTTCGGCCAGCCACTGCGGACCGGAAACGTAAGGGATGCCGCGATCGAGGACTGCCTCGACCACGGGTATTCCACGACTAAGTGCATTGCCCACGATCACGACATCCGGTCGAGGGTCGAGTTGCGCCGCTTCGTAGCCCTGCACGAGTTCGATGCCGAGCGCCTCGAGCTGGCTGCTCATGGGCGGATAAACATTGCGATCCGAACCCGTCACGCGAAACCCGGCTTGCTGAGCGATGGCCGCTATGCCACCCATGAAGGTGCCGCCGATGCCGAGGATGTGCACGTGCACGGTCAGGTGTCCGGTAACAGCCGGTACTCGAGCAAGGCCGAGCCGAGAAAATACACGAGACTCATCGCGATGCCGGTGCTCAAACGCGCGTCGAGCGCGGCGCGCCAGACGTTGGCACAGGCAAGCAGATACCAAACCACGCCGACGAGGAACAAGAATTTGAACGAGTCGGCGATCGGATCGTCCTTGCCGAGGAAGTGCATCAGCCAACCAAGCGGATAGAAAAACGCCTCCGAGATCGCAGCGATGCCGAGCAGTGCGCTCGCGGTCTGCAGAAAACGCTGGCGATGGTGCGCCACGACCAGCACGATCCAGGTCCAGGCGATCGGCAGACCGACCGACAGGATGATCCGGATGAACAGATGATCACCTGCCGGCGGCGGCAGCAAAGAGTCGAGCAATTCGAGCACCACGAGAATCGCCGAGATAATTCCCAGCAACAACACGGAGGCAGGCAGCTGCGCGGGCGACATGCGCCAGATGGCTAAATCCCAGAACGCTTTTACGAGTCGCAGCATCGGTGAATTCGTTCATAATCGGAGGGTACGACAACCCCGCATTAGTGTACACGCGGACCAAACCAATGCCCGACGCGATTTGGATCGATCGAGACGATCAGCTGGCAGCCCTGGCGCGCGAGCTCGAATCGCAGACCTGGCTCGGCGTGGACACCGAATTCCTGCGCGAGCGGACCTTTTTTCCAAAATTGTGCCTGCTGCAGATCGCGGGCGACGGCGGCATCTGGTGCATCGATGCGCTCAAGCTCGATCTCGAGCTGCTCGTGCCGGTCATGACCCGGGCCGCGACGCGCAAAGTGATTCACGCCTCGAGGCAGGATCTGGAGGCTTTTTACCTGACCGCGAGGCGCGTGATTTCGCCGGTTTTCGACACGCAGATCGCAGCGGGCTGCATCGGCATGAAACCGCAGATCGGCTATGCCGAACTGGCGAATCTGCTGATCGGTGTCACGCTCGCGAAGGGACAAACCCGCACTGACTGGTCGAAACGACCGTTGAGCGCCGACCAACTCGAGTACGCCGCCGAGGACGTGCTGCACCTCGGGCAGATCGCCGCGCGACTGCAGGAAAAACTGCGCGAGCTCGGCCGGGAACACTGGGTTCTCGAGGATTGCGCCGCGCTCGAACAAGAGAGGCTCTATGAGCCCGACCCGAGTCAGGCCTGGGAACGCCTGCGCGGCCTGCAGCAGTTACCGCCGCGACCGCGCGCGCGCGCCAAAGCGATGGCCGTGTGGCGCGAGCAGGTGGCGCGCGACCGCGATCTGCCTCGTTCATGGATCCTGCCGGATGCCGCGATCTTCGACCTAGCCCAGGCGAATCCGGCGACGACTAGTGCGCTGCGGGCGGTGCGTTCGCTGCCGCCGAACTACAACGAGGGCTTCGCCGCCGCCTTGTTGGAGTTGCTGGCGGACGAATCACGCAGTGAACCCACCGATGCCAGCCCCGGACAGGAACAGCGGCCGACACCGGAACAAAAAGCGCTCGCGCTGCGGCTCGGCGCGATCGTCGACGCCCGCGCCGCGGAACTCGGCGTGAGCGCGGAAATCTTGGCGCCGCGAGGGGAACTCAAGGCTCTGGCGATGGGCAAACTCGAGTCGCACGCCGAAACCGGTTGGCGGCGCGCGGAAATCGGCGAACGTCTCCGGGCCGCGCTGGCCTGATGATCAGCCGCCGGAGTCGGCTATCGCTTGACGCAGGCTTGCGAACACGACTTCTTGCGGGGCATCGGCGTCGATGACGCGCAACAGGCCGTTTTCGCGGTAATGCTGGATCAGAGGTGTGGTCTGCGCCTCGTAGACTTCGAGTCGCTTGCCGATGACCTCTTCCCGGTCGTCGGGTCGCTGGATGAGGCGCGGCGCATCACCGCACTTCTCGCAGTGCGGCTTTGTCCCCGGCGGCGCGGTCAGTACGTTGAACACCCGGCCGCAGTCTTGGCAGATCCGACGGCCGGTGAGCCGTTTGAACAGCACGCCCAAGTCGAGATTCAACAAGATGACGGCTTGTAGCGGCTTACCGATGACGCTCAGCAATTCCGCCAAAGCAGCCGCCTGAGCCAGGTTGCGCGGAAAGCCGTCGAGGATGAAGCCGTTGGCCGCATCGGATCCGTCCAAACGCTCGCGGATCATGCCGAGCACGATCGCATCATCGACGAGGGTACCCGCATCGATCGCCGCCTTCGCGCGGCGGCCGAGTTCCGTCCCTTTCGCGACGGCTTCGCGCAGCAAATCCCCGGTGGAGATCTGCGGCACGCCGTACGCCTTCACCATCAGTTGCGACTGCGTGCCCTTGCCGGACCCCGGCGCGCCCAATAAAACGATACGCATAGTTATAGTTCGAAGTTGAAAGCGCGATACCGTACCTTCGCCCGCTCCGGGCGTCAAACTTCGACTTTTATGGTGTGCGCCGGAGCGCCCTATCGGCTATTCTCCGCGCCTAATTATGTCAACGGCGGGTTCCATGAAAATATCCAAAACCACGGCACGGCGTCCCAAAAACGCCTTCTATGCCCAGTCCGGCGGCGTCTCGGCGGTGATCAACGCGTCCGCTTGCGGGGTCTTGGAAACCGCGCGCAAGCATCGCGACAAGATCGGCAAGGTCTATGCCGGCCGCGACGGCATCGTCGGCGCTCTCACCGAGGACTTGATCGATACGAGCGGTGAGAGCGCGGCGGCGATTCGCGCGTTGCGCCATACGCCGGGCGGTGCATTCGGCTCGGCGCGCTACAAGCTGGCCGGGATCGACGAGAACCGCGCGCAATACGAGCGCCTGATCGAGGTCTTTGCGGCGCATGACATCGGCTATTTTTTTTATAACGGCGGCAACGACTCGATGGATACCGCGCAAAAGGTATCCGAGATCGCGGCCATCCTCGGCTACCCGCTGACCTGCATCGGCGTGCCGAAGACGGTCGACAACGACTTGCCGGTCACGGACTGCTGCCCGGGTTTCGGCTCGGCGGCGAAATACATTGCCGTTTCGACGCGCGAGGCGGCGCTCGACGTCATGTCCATGGCGCGCACGTCGACCAAGGTGTTCGTGCTCGAGGTCATGGGTCGCCATGCGGGCTGGATCGCCGCGGCGGGCGGCCTCGCGGGCCGCAAGGCGGGCGATGCGCCGCACATCATTCTGTTCCCGGAAATCCCGTTCGAGCGCGAGAAATTTCTCGCCAAGGTCAAGCGTTCCGTCGAGAAGTCGGGGTATTGCGTGATCGTGGTGTCCGAGGGCGTGCGCGATTCTTCGGGCAAGTTCCTCGCGGAATCCGGCACCACAGACGCTTTCGGTCATGCGCAGTTGGGCGGGGTCGGGCCCGTCGTCGCGCAGTTGACCAAGGAGGCGTTCGGTTACAAGTTCCATTGGGCCGTCGCTGATTACCTGCAGCGCTCGGCGCGGCACATTGCCTCGAAGGTCGACGTCGAACAAGCCTACGCCGTCGGCAAGGCAGCGGTCGAGTTCGCGATCAAAGGCAAGAATGCCGTGTTGCCCGTGATCGTCCGAAAATCGGCGCAGCCCTACCGCTGGAGCATCGGCGAGGCGCCGCTGTCGGCGATAGCCAATACCGAGAAAAAGGTGCCTCGCCACTTCATCAGCGCCGACGGTTTCGGCATCACCGCGGCCTGTCGCAACTATCTACTGCCGCTCATCGGCGGTGAGGATTATCCGCCCTACCGCGCAGGGATGCCCGCGTACGCGAGTCTCGAGTGTCGCAGCGTGCCGAAGAAGCTCAAGAAGCGCTTCGTGCTATGATTTCAGGGGACGCGGAGAACGACGAACAATAACGACTCTTCTTGCGGAGATGGCACCATGACCCTCGACAATGCGCTCTGGCTCGCGATTGCGGCCGGCGTCGTGGCAATTGCTTACGGCGCCTACTCGGTCACGTGGATCCTGGCGCAGCCCGCCGGCAATCCGCGCATGCAAGAGATCGCGGCCGCCATTCAGGCGGGCGCAAAAGCCTATCTTGATCGCCAGTATTCGACCATCGCCATCGTCGGCCTCCTCCTGTTCTTCGCGCTGGGTTTCTTTCTGGATTGGGCGACCGCCGGGGGCTTCGCGCTCGGCGCCGTGCTTTCCGGTCTCGCGGGTTACATCGGCATGTTCATCTCCGTGCGAGCCAACGTCCGCACGGCGCAAGCAGCGCACAACGGCATCAATGCGGCGCTGCAGGTGGCGTTCCGTGGCGGGGCGATCACCGGCATGCTCGTCGTCGGCTTGGGGCTGCTCGGTGTCGCCGGATATTTTCTGGCCATGCGCCACCTGCTCGGAGATTCGGGGTCCGCGCTGCGCTCGCTCGTGGGTCTCGCGTTCGGCGGCTCTTTGATATCGATCTTCGCGCGCCTCGGTGGCGGCATTTTCACCAAGGGTGCGGATGTCGGCGCGGATCTCGTCGGCAAAGTTGAAGCCGGCATTCCCGAGGACGATCCGCGCAACCCCGCGGTCATCGCCGACAACGTCGGCGACAATGTGGGCGACTGCGCGGGCATGGCCGCCGATTTGTTCGAGACCTATGCCGTGACCCTGGTCGCGACGATGCTGCTCGGCGGACTCGTCATGGTCGATCTCGGCGACGCCGCGATCCTCTTGCCACTCGTGCTCGGCGCGATATCGATCGTCTCGTCGATCATCGGGACGTTCTTCGTGTCGACGAAGCCGGGCGCGAAAATCATGAATGCGCTGTACAAGGGCGTCATCGTATCCGGGCTGATCTCGGCCGTGGCATTCTATTTCGTCGCGCATGCCCTCATGGGCGGCCGCGCGCTGGCCTTGTGGCTGTGCACGCTCGTCGGCCTGCTGTTGACCGCGGCGATGATCGTGATCACCGAGTATTACACGGCGACCGAGTACTCCCCGGTACAGCACGTCGCCGCCGCTTCACAAACCGGTCATGCGACCAACATCATCGCCGGACTCGGTGTTTCGATGAAAGCCTGCGCGCTGCCCGTGATCGCGGTGGCGCTCAGCATATGGGCCTCGTACCAACTCGCCGGGCTCTATGGGATCGCGATCGCGGCCACGGCGATGTTGTCGATGACCGGCATGATCGTCGCGCTCGACGCCTATGGCCCGATTACCGACAACGCGGGCGGAATCGCGGAAATGGCGGGTCTCGAAAAGCGCGTCCGCGACATCACGGACCCCCTCGACGCCGTCGGCAACACGACCAAGGCGGTCACGAAGGGCTATGCCATCGGCTCCGCCGGACTCGCGGCTCTCGTGCTGTTCGCCGATTACACGCACAAGCTCGAGGAGGTCTTGGGCCACGTCACGACCTTCGACTTGTCGAACCCCGCGGTGATCATCGGCTTGTTCATCGGCGGGCTGGTGCCCTACCTCTTCGCGGCGATGGCGATGGAGGCGGTGGGTCGCGCCGCCGGCTCCGTCGTCGATGAAGTGCGGCGCCAGTTCCGCGATATCCCCGGCATCATGGAAGGCACCGCCAAACCGGATTATTCACGCGCGGTCGACATGCTTACCAAGGCGGCGATCAAGGAAATGATCCTGCCTTCGCTGCTGCCGATCGTCGTGCCGATTGCCCTCGTGCTCGTCGTCAACTGGCTCATGGGCGCCGGTGCCGGCGTTCAAGCATTGGGCGGCCTGTTGATCGGTACGATAGTCACGGGCTTGTTCGTCGCGATCTCCATGACGACCGGCGGCGGCGCCTGGGACAACGCGAAGAAGTACATCGAGGAAGGCCACTTCGGCGGCAAGGGCTCGGACGCACACAAGGCCGCGGTCACCGGGGATACGGTCGGCGACCCTTACAAGGACACCGCCGGCCCCGCGATCAATCCGCTGATCAAGATCATCAACATCGTTGCCTTGCTGCTCGTGCCCATACTCGGGCGCTTGATGTAGCAACGCGCGGGCGTCGGCTCGCGGGTGAGGCGGAGTCAACTCGCCGGAGGTCGGGTGGCGGCCATGGATTCGCGCTGCGCGTAGTGCTCGAACCATCCCGCCGTGACCGGATGCCGGCCACGCCAGTCCAGGGACGCGAAGCGGAAATCGAGATAGCCGAGCGCACAGGCGGTCGCGATCGTGCCGACGTCCACCCGGGTACCGAAGCCCGGCGCGCGGCGTTCGATCTCGGCGAGCGCGCAGTGAACCTTCTCGAGCTGCCCGGTGATCCAATCGTTCCAACGCAATTCCGGGGGGCGGGCCGCGGTCTCGTAGCGCGCGAGAATTGCGGCGTCCATGATGCCGTCGGCGAGCGCCTGCTCGACGAGCACTGTCCAGCGCGTCGCGCCCGGCGATGAGCCGGGTCCGGCCGGCGGAATCAAGCTGCCATCGCCGAGCGCATTCAAGTACTCGCAGATGACCCGGCTGTCGTAGAGCACGGCACCGTCCTCCGCGATCAAGCTTGGGATCTGGCCGAGCGGATTTTGCGCGACGAGCGCACGGTCACGGTTCACGGGATGTGGAGCCGCCGCGACCAATTCGATGCGTTCCCGCAGCCCGAGTTCGTGGGCACTGACGAGACATTTGCGGACGAACGGAGACGTGGCGGCGTAATAGAGTTTCATGCCGCCATTGTGCCATGGCGGCGGGTCGACGCCGTCGCGCTCAGATATCGAAATAAATCGCGTCGGGCAGGGCCGCTCCGTCGCGCGTTGCGACACGCAGTTCCGGCTCCTTCAACGAGACGCGGGAACGCGGCGGCACGCTGCGCGCCAGGAATACCGAACCCCCGATCACGCTATCCGCACCGACGACGGTCTGACCGCCGAGCACCGTGGCGTTTGCATAGAGCGTCGCACCGCTTTCGACCGTCGGATGACGCTTGCGCCCGCGGATGATCTGCCCGGATGCATCGCGCGGGAAGGACAGAGCGCCCAAGGTAACGCCTTGATAGAGCTTGACGCCGCTGCCGATTTCCGTGGTCTCGCCGATCACCACTCCGGTCGCATGATCGATGAAAAAAGCCGGTCCGATCTTGGCGCCGGGGTGGATGTCGCAGCCGGTCCGCGAGTGCGCCCACTCGGTCATGATGCGTGACATCATCGGCACGCCCAATTCGTGGAGTTCGTGAGCGACGCGATAGACGCTGACCGCGAGCAATCCGGGATAGGCGAGGATGATCTCGTCCAGGTTCGTCGCCGCCGGATCGCCGTCGAACGCGGCCTGCACGTCGAGCACCAGGAGCCGCCGGACCTCCGGCAGCCTGGCAAGAAAGGTCTGCGCCAGAATCTGGGCTCGCGGCGCACATTCTCCGGACTGCGGGTCGCCCTGGCGATCGCGACCGTAGCAGAGGCAGTTCTCGATCTCCTGTTCGAGCTTGGGAGCGAGCCGATCGACCAGTTCCGCGACGTGTCGAGCAAGACTTTCAGCGCCCGACTCGCGCGTGCCGAAATATCCCGGGTACATGAGATCGAGTACGAGCCGCAAGATCTCGACGATCGCGAGACGCGACGGCAGGTAGCGCTGGCCGAAGTAGCGCGCGCGCGGATCCGCCGCGTAGCCGGCGAGCAGTTCCGCGGCCACCGCCGCACGCTGCGCACGCGCCGGCTCATCGTCGGCGGCCTGCAGCTGGACGCCGGCGCTCATGCTCACGCAACCGCCTGCATCTTCTCGACGTCGTTGAACAGACCCTCGAACAGCGCGCCCGAGAGGTAGCGTTCGCCGGCATCCGGCAGCACGACGACGATCGTCTTGCCAGCCAAGGACGGGTCCTGCGCGACGCGTAATGCCGCCGCCATCGCGGCGCCGCAGGAAATGCCGCAGAGGATGCCCTCCTCGCGCGCGAGCCGCCTGGCCATCGCGATTGCCTCGTCATTGCTGACCTGTTCGACGCGATCGACCAGCGATAGATCGAGATTCTTGGGTACGAACCCGGCGCCGATCCCCTGAATCTTGTGCGGCGCGGGCACGAGCGACTGCCCCGCGAGGGTCTGGCTGATCACCGGAGAATGCGTGGGCTCGACCGCAACCGTCAGGATCGGCTTGCCACGCGTTTGTTTGATGTAGCGTGACACCCCGGTCAGAGTACCGCCCGTACCTACTCCGGCCACGAATACGTCGACCTTGCCATCGGTGTCATCCCAGATCTCCGGGCCCGTCGTCTTCTCGTGAATCGCGGGATTGGCCGGATTTTCGAACTGTTTCATGAGCAGATACTTGTGCGGCTCGGCGGCGGCGATCTCCTCCGCCTTTGCGATCGCTCCCTTCATGCCTTTGGCTCCGGGGGTCAGCACGAGTTTCGCACCGAAGGCGAGCAAGACCTTGCGCCGCTCCATGCTCATCGTCTCGGGCATGGTCAGCACGCACTCGTAACCTCGCGCGGCGGCCGCAAAGGCGAGCGCGATACCGGTATTGCCGCTGGTCGCCTCCACGATCGCCATACCCGGCTTGAGTGCACCGCGGCGTTCCGCATCCCAAACCATCGCGGAACCGATACGGCACTTGACCGAATAGGCGGGGTTGCGACCTTCGATCTTCGCCAGCAGAGTAACGCCCAATCCAGCATCGAGCCGATTGATGCGCACCAGGGGCGTCTTGCCGATCGTTTGGGTGTTGTCCTCGAAAAAAGCCATGCTGAACCTCGTGGCGTGCAACGCCG
>Ga0116230_10000421_pt1 | contig 37132 bp, 35 predicted proteins | sample S1TSphfallax_3_FD_88678 | JGI IMG/M metagenome (GOLD analysis project Ga0116230, IMG submission 88678) | Host-associated microbial communities from peat moss isolated from Minnesota, USA - S1T2_Fd - Sphagnum fallax MG | ecosystem: Host-associated > Plants > Peat moss > Unclassified | place... | reverse complement strand
CGCCACCGCCGCCTCGGGCATCGCGCTGGCGGAAGTCTGGGACGCCACGCCGACGGCCAGTTTAAAGACCGCCACCCCGCGGCTCATCAACATCTCCGGCCGCGCGCAAATCGCCGGGGGTAATTCCGTGCTCATCGCCGGCTTTGTCATCGCGGGATCGGCGCCCGAGGCCGTGCTCATCCGCGGAATCGGACCCGGTCTCACCGCCTATGGCGTGAGCGGGGTGCTGGCGACGCCGGTCCTCACGCTTTACAATAGCAGCGGCGGTGTGCTCGTGACCAACTCCGGTTGGAGCAGCCTCTCGATCCCCCAACCGGTCTTCCCCCCGATTCCCCTGAGCACGGTGTTCAGCCAGGTGGGGGCGTTCCCCTTGACCGCCGGCAGCGCCGATGCCGCCATGGTCGTCATCCTCGCGCCGGGTAATTACACCGCCCAGGTGACGGGCGCGGGCGGTGCGACGGGCGTCGGGCTGGTCGAGGTGTACGAGGTGCGCTGACCGAGCTTCGAGAAGGATTCGGGCTAAATCAGCCCGGACAGCTGATCGAACCATGCTTCGACCGGCCGGTGCAGGGCGAGCAAGTAGAGGAGGGTGGCGACCGCGAGCATCGGACCGAAGGGCACATGCGCGCCCAAGCCGAGCGGCGCTGGTTCGCCCGCGGGGGTTTCGGCGCGGGGCGCGATGAGCGCGGGTCGCCCCGACCCTTTTTGCCAGGCGAGGGCGGACACGGTCCAGACGGTGCCCACGACCGCACCCCCGAACACCGCAAAGAGGGCGCCGTGCCATCCGCAGAATGCACCAATGGCGCCGACGAATTTGATGTCGCCGAATCCCATGGCCTCCTGCCGCAGTACGGCTTCCGCGACCAGGGCGATCCACAGCAGGAGTCCGGATCCGGCGACAAGTCCGACGATCCCGTCCGCGCCCGAGCGCAGGCAGTCGACGAGGTGCGATGGGCTATGCTGGCCATGCAGCTCGGGTACGAGGAAGGAGAGGACAATTCCCGCCGCGCCCAGTCCGATCGTGAACACGTCCGGAATCAACAGGTGCTCCAGATCGATGAATGTAGCGGCGACGAGTCCGGCCGCGAGGATCCAACCACAGACCGCGACGCCCGGCGGCAGCCGCAGCCAGCACGCCACAAACAGGGCGGCGGTCAGGGCCTCGACGGTCGGATAACGTCCGGAGATCGGCCGTCGGCAGCAACGGGCGCGGCCGCGCAGCAGCAACCAGGAGACGATCGGCACGTTGTCATACCAGGAGATCGGCGCTCCGCAGGCGCAGTGCGAGCCCGGGTGCACGACCGACCGCCCCGCCGGCAGGCGCACAATGACGACATTGAGAAAGCTGCCGAGACACGCCCCCAGCGCACCGACCACGGCCGGAAGAAACCACGGCAGCGCGTTGGAGACCTCGGTGAGGCTGCGGAGCATGCGAGTCAGCCTACCGGGCGACCGGTCCGTTCAGCCATGCAAATCAGGCCCGCCCCAGGGCCGCCGCCGCCGCGGCCCGCATGGTCGGCGCCGTGCGGGCCGCCGGCACCCCGGACCAAATCTCGAGAGCCTTGGCGCCCTGGTGAACCAGCATGCCCAGGCCGGAGGCCGCCGGGACGCCCAGCGCCTGCGCTTGGGCGACCAGCGCGGTGCGGGGCGTGGAGTAGACCATGTCGTAAAGGGCGGCAACGTCGGGCAGCGCGGCGAGGTCGATCGGGGCCAGGTCGGACGCGTTCAGTCCGGCGCTGGTCGCATTGATCACGAGAGCCCCCGCGGGCAGGTCGCGCGGCGGATGGCCGGGCGCAAAACCGCGGAGGGCGCGGCCGGCCGCCACCGGCGCCAATTCCGCGATGAGCCGGGCGAGGGATTCAGGCGTGCGATTGGCGATCGTCAGCGAGGCGCAGCCCGCGCGCAGGCATTCAACCGCGGCTCCGCGCGCCGCCCCGCCCGCCCCCAGCAGGATGACGTGCGCTCCCGCCAGGTCGCGACCCAACTCCTCGCGCACCGCCGCGGCGAGGCCATAGCCGTCGGTATTGAAGCCGTGCCAGCCCGCTGCTTCGCGCCGCAGGGTATTCACGGCGCCGGCCGCCCGGGCTCCCGGTTCGATGGCCGCGGCGCGCCCGACCGCGAGGACCTTGTGCGGAACAGTCAGGTTGACGCCGTGGAAGCCGTGCGCGCCCAGCAGGTCGAGGGCGCTCGCCAGCTCCGCGGGCGGGACGTCAAAGCGAAAATAGCGCCACGTGTTGAACCGGCTGTCGGTCCGCGCGAGCTCGGCCAGGGCCGCATTCTGCATGGGCGGGCTGATCGAATGGCCGATCGGGTGACCCAACACGGCGAGGGCCGTGCCCGCGAACGTCCAGCCCTCGAGCGCGGCGAGAGTCAGGACGGGGTCGTCGGACGAAAGCGCAGCCGGCATCGCCGCGCGGTTACGGCTGAAGATGGCGCTCGTAAGTGGCTTCGAACTCTTCGACGAATTCCGAAAAGATCTGGGCCTTGGCCAGATCTCCGGCCGCGGCGTAATGATTGGCGAGATGGCGGCAGCTCCGACACAGCACCTCCCGCACGGTGGTGGGCGCAAGGTCGGAGGGCTTCGGGGCGACGTGGTGCTCGCGGAGAAGGGCAAACACCTCGTCGGCGTCCCGGAAGAGGCCCTGATCGAAGGGATCGATGAAGAAAGGCGTCTCGTCCGCGTAGCAGGCGACCACGAAATGGCCGGGCAGTCCGACCGGCTCAAGCTGCAGGCCCAGGCGATCCGCCACCAGGATGTAGAGGATGCTGAGCGAGATCGGAATCCCCTTCCGCCGGGAGAGGACCTGGTCGAGAAAGCTGTTCAGCGGATCGGTGGACTCCTCCTCGTTCCCGCGAAAACCCCATTCATGAAACATCACCCGGTTGATAATGCGGCACTTCTCGCGATTGGTCGTGGGCTCTGCGATCAACTCGTTGCACCGCCGCGCGATGTCATCGATTTCGGCGCGGCATTTCGTGACGTTCAACTGCGGGCTCAACGTGCGCGCCAGGAGCAGCGAGCCCGTCTCGAGCTCGTAATTGAGCGAGCGAATGAACGAGCGGAATTCGGCGACCGGATCGCTCAGCTTCAGCTCCTCGATGAACCAGGCGGCGTGGCGCGCGAGGATCCGATTCGGACTGCGCGCGACTTCCTGGAGGAGGATCGCGCCGGCGGTGCCGTGCACCGAGAATCGCGCGAGCAGCGCTCGGCGGACGGTGGGACTCGGATCATCGAGCAGGCCTAACAGGGCCGCTCGCTCACCGGCAGGCATGGTTCCCGTTTCCACGGGAAAAAGTGGAAGCGGCTTTTGCGAAGCGTGGCAAGTCTCGCGTGAGGCAAAAGTGAGCGAGAGCAGACCCACTCCACCCGCTGGGTTAGCCCGCAGCGGGCTGCACGCGCTCGTTACGGGGTCCGCTCTCGCTCACTTTTGCCTCCGGCTTCGAACGAGATTTATCCTGCTTCGCGGGCGCCGAAGAGGGCGGTGCCGACGCGCACGAGCGTGCTGCCGGCGGCGATCGCGGCGGGGAGGTCTCCGCTCATGCCCATGGAAAGTTCCCGGAGGGTCGCGCCGGTCCGTTCGCGCAGGCGGTCGCGCAACTCGCGCAGCGCCGTGAAGGTGCGCTTCGCCACGTCCGGATCGGAGGAGAGCGGTGCGACTGTCATCAAACCGTCGACGCGCAGATGCGGGCGCGCCAGCGCCGCGTCCAGCAGTCGGTCGGCGGCCTCGGGTGTGGCGCCCGCTTTGGCCGGATCGCGCCCGGCATTGATCTCCAGCAGCACGGGCAGGATCTTCCCGAGCTCGCCGGCGGCCCGGTTCAACGCCTCGAGCAATTTCTCGCGATCGACGCTCTGAATCCGGTCGAAATGCTCCGCCGCGAGCCGCGCTTTGTTGGATTGGAGCTGGCCGATCAGCTCCCAGGCCACGGCGGCGCGGCTCACCGCCCGTTTGGCGACCGCTTCCTGAACACGGTTTTCGCCCACCGCTCGCAGCCCGAACCGCGCCGCATACTCCACCGACTCCGCCGGGTGGGTTTTGGTCACCGCGAGCAACTCCACCTCCGCGGGGGCTCGCCCCGCCGCCGCGCATAATTCATCGATCGTCCGGCGCACCCCCTGGGCGCGCATTTCGAATTCGGAGTAGGACAGCAGCATGATTGTTAGAAAATCTACTTCTTGGTTTACGTGGAGCTGGCCCAGTCTAGTCTGAGCGCAACAACGTCGGCTAATCATGCAAATCGAAAACTTCAAAATCTTCGCCGACCTTGTCGAAACCAAGAGCTTCTCGAAATCCGCGAAGCTGAACGGTATCACGCAGTCCGCGGTCAGCCAGCAGGCGCGCGCCATGGAGCGCCATTTCAAGACCTTGCTGATCGACCGGAGCCAGAAGCAGTTCCAACTCACCCGGGAAGGCCAGCGGGTCTACGAATCAGCCCAAGAGATCCTTCACACCTACGATATGCTCCTGTCGGAATTGCAGGAGATGAAGAAGGTCATCAGCGGCACGATCCGCATCTCGACGATCTATTCCATCGGCCTCCACGAACTGCCGCCGTACATCAAAAAATTCCTGCACGACTTCCCCTCGGTCAACGTGCGCGTCGAATACCGCCGTTCGAATCTGGTCTACGAGGACATCCTGCACAATTCGGTCGATTTCGGGCTGGTGGCTTTCCCGATCAAGGCGCGCCAGATCGAGGTGCTGCCTTTCCGCAACGATCATCTCGTCGTGATCACCCACCCGCACCATCCGTTGTCCAAGCGCGCCGAAGTGGAGGTCAAGGACCTGGCCGGCCAGAAATTCATCGGTTTCGATCCCGATATTCCGACGCGCAAGGCGGTCGATCAGATCTTTCGGGAGAACAAACTCGAAATCGAACCCGTGATGGAGTTCGACAACATCGAGACCGTGAAGCGCGCCGTGGAGATCGACCACGGGATCGCGATCGTGCCCCAAGCGACGGTCATCCAGGAAGCCCGCCAGGGCACGCTGGCGGTGTTGCCGTTCAAGGCCCGGTCGTTCACGCGGCCGCTGGCGATCCTGCATCGCAAGGGCCGCGTACTGACGCCGGCGATGAAAAAGTTCATCGAAATTCTCGGCCTCGACCTGCCCGACGCCCGCGACACGTGATCCGTCCCGATTTGCGCGGACCCTGAATCCAATTACGATGTCGGAGTCCGGTCCCGTCCCCTCGCATTCGCCATGAAGAATCATCGTCTCATTCTCTGCTCGGCTGTCCTGTTCCTGCTCGGCTCGATCGGCCGCGCGGCGCCCGTCACGCCCACGCCCGCGCCGGTGTGGAAGCTCAAGGACGTGAACGGCAATGTGGTGAGCTCCGATCAACTCAAGGGCAAGGTGGTGGTCGTGGATTTTTGGGCGACCTGGTGTCCGCCCTGCCGGCAGGAGATCCCCGGCTACGTCGATCTGCAGAAGAAATATGCGCAGGATGGGCTGGTGGTCGTGGGCATCTCCCTCGACCAGAAAGGTCCGGCGGTCGTAAAGCAATTTGTCGATCGGTACCAGGTGAGCTACCTGATCGTGATGGGTGACGAGGAGGTGACCAAAGCGTTCGGGGGCATGGACGCGATTCCAACCACGTTCATCATCGACCGGGACGGCCAGATTCGCGACCGCAAGACGGGCCTCGTTTCTCGTGCGGTGTTCGAAAAGACGCTGTTAACCTATCTGAAGCCGGCTACGGCGATGTGAGCTCGTCCCCTTCGCCGGATGTGACGTGCCGGTGAGTGGTTAAACTCGGGGTGTCATGGTTGGCGATCGGCAGCCTAAATCGCCACTCGATCTCAACAATCGATGCGAGTAATTTGAAAACAGGCGCGGGGCTGGCGATAACCCCTTAACGCCAGCCCCGCTTTTATTCTAACCCGGCCTCAGGCCGGTCGACTCTGTCCAAAACCCTGAATTGGACAGGTGTCCTTAAGTTAAGCATCGCCCGTGCCACATTCGGGCGACAAGCGCGCCAGAGCATCGGCGATGCGCCGATCGCTCCGGCATCGCGGCATCTTGTTCTGACCTCCCCACTTACCCGCCTCCCTTAACCAGCGTTCGAAGAGCCCCGGTTCAACGATCCGGACCGCGGGCGATTCCAAGCCGCCGCCGTTGCGCTTGGCTTCGTAGTCCTCGTTCAGTCGTTTGAGTTCGGCATCGAGCTCCGGACCGATCGGAACACCGGCCAAAGCCTCCCGGCCGGATTTGAGCTCGATCCACCATTCATGGCGCCCCCGGCGTTCGCCGGTGAAGGAATTGACGAAGAGCGGCGCGACATGGAAGTTCGCCAGATTCCAGCCGCGGCGGCGGCAGACGGTCAGCAACGCTGCGGTGATCTCGTGTTCGATCACATGCTCGCCAAAGGCGCTGAGCTGAAGCTGGGTCCGCCCCACGTAGATGAGCCGGGGGGGCTCGGTCGAAACGAAGCGGATCACGTCGCCGATGACATAGCGCGCAAGGCCCGCCGGCGTGGTGAGCACCAGGGCATAGTCGACGCCGACGCGCACCTCGGCCAGCGGCACGGCGCGGTCGCCCAGATCCGCGAGCCGCGTTTCGTCGAACTCCGCCCAGGGCAGAAACTCGTAGTAAATGCCCTCGCCCGTCAGCAGCCGCAAACCGGCCTCAGGCTCGGCGTCCTGGACGGCAATGAACGCCTCCGAAGCGGGGTAGACCTCGTGGAATCGCACCGAGGGCCCGAGCGCCAGTCGCAACTCGTCCTGAAAGGGCCCGAGCGGGACGCCGCCGTGAATGAAGCATTCGAAATTTGGCCAGATGGCCTGCAGGTGGGGCGGCCGACCGTGGCGGCGAGTCGCGTAGTCGCGCAGGGCGTCCGCCAGGATCAGCACCCAGCTCGGGATGCCGGCCAGGGTGGTGATGTCGAGGGCGGCGGTGCGCTGCACGATGGCCTCGATCTTCGCCGGCCAGTCCGTCATCTGCGCTATCGCCCGCCCAGGTTCGTAGAGATGCCGCTCGACCCAGCCGGGCAGATTGAGCGCGCTGATTCCGCTCAGGTCGCCGCCGTAGGCGGCGAAGGGCTGCGAATCGGTCAACGGCGTGAGCGCCGTCGCGCCGCCGAGGAAGAGATGCCGACCGCGAAAGATCCGGCTCCCGCCGGCACGGGCGGTATAGGCCAGCAGCGATTCGAGCCCCGCCGTCTCGAAATGCCGCAGCATTTCCGCGGTGATGGGCAGGTATTTGGTCCGCCCCGCGGTCGTGCCGGACGAGACGGCGTAGAGCGAGCACGTTCCCGGCCACAGCACATCCGGCGCGCCGCGCCGCATCCGTTCGATCGCCGGCGCCAGCGTTTCATAGTTCCGCAGCGGCACGCGCCGCCTGAATTCCCTGTATCCCAGGCCCGGTTCAACGCCGTCCGCCCGCCAATACGAGGTGGCGGCCAGCTTGGCCGCCAAGGGCGCGAAGGTGCGAGCCTGCTGCTCGGCTCCGGCGCGGCGCCGTCGGAGGGCGGCGCGCCGGGACAGCAGGCCGGCTCCGACCGTCAGCAACTTTTTTGGAAGAACCGCCATCGGACGCGCCGACTTCGTGAAAGTCAGGCCGCCAGCCGATACCGGCTGGATTTTAGCTCGCGGTAGAACTGGATGAAGTGAGGTAGAAACTGCGCGGAATGAAAGATGAGCGAGGCGTGCTGCACGGGCGTGGCGCCACCGCGGACGATCCGGCATTCGCCGCGGGGGAACAGGCCGGCGAGCGCGGAGGCAAACACCGCCCGGCTCGGCGAATTCTCCGCGATGACCGCCCCTTCTTTCTCGGCGTAGAGGATCAGGGCGGGAGCGGGGCTAAGGGGGCCATCGCCCGGCTGCTGCCAGAGGCGCGGCGAATCGAGTTGGTCGAGCGTCCGGACCCGTTGCGAGGCGCCCGCGAAGTCGATGTCGCGGATGCTGGCCATCACGCTGGTGTGGAGATATTTCAGCTCCGAGGCGCTCATCAGACCGCGGAGGGTCTCCTGGTTTTGCGCGCCGGCTTCGAACATCTTGGCGAAGATGGTGCGCGAGCGCTCGATCACCGTATCGTCGACGCGGCCGTGCGGGAGCACATAGGGCTGGAGGGCTCGGCCGACGAGGGTGGTGGGTTTCGGCTGCGTCGGGTCCACGATGTCGGCCGTGCAGGCGACCGGACTGACCAGCACCGTGCCCCCGAGTTGCGGAGCGCGCCCTTCCGCCCGCCGCCGCCGCAGCCATTCGATGACGAGGCCCGCCCCGAAACTGACGCCCAAGAGGATGGGGCGCCGCCCCCGCTCGGCGCTGATCTCCTCGACCAGATCGTCGAGTTGCGCGCACAGGAGGTCCAGGGAGAAGCCGCGGCGCGAGTAGTTGAGATAGTAAATCGATCCATGGCGCTGCAGCCATCCGCGGAGGAGAAACACCTGCTCCGTTGAATCCGGTACGAATCCGCCCAGGACGATGGTGGGCCGGTCACCCGCTCGAGGTTCATGACGCATCGCGGCCAATTGGTGCACGGCACCCCGCCCGTCCGCGAGCACCGCCGCCTGACGGTGGGTGATCGTGGGCTGGAATAGTTTGGGCGGGGCGGGGTTGAAATGGTAACGGGTCGAGCGGAGCAACGCGTCGAGCGGCCGCGGCGGACCGAGGCGCGCCAGCGGGTTCCACGCGAAGACGGAAGACGAAGGCTTCGGGACTGACATAGGGTGGACGAGGCGGTTGCGGTTGAGCGGTACCACGCTCGCTTCCGCTCCGGGCCGTTCAAAGGCCAAACCCGCCCTGTCATCCCGTTATTGCGCGGCTGAAACCCGGGCGTCACCTGCGCCGGTCCGGCTTCAGACTGCGGGAAAGCTTGGGACTAACCACCGGGCGCGGCGGCGAGGCACGCGCGGGCCTCGTTCCGGCAGTCGTCATCGTAGAGCTCGCGCTTCGGCATGGTCAGGACCTGTTCAAAGCACTGCCGGGCCCGGTCGGGCTGACCATCGGCCCGGTAGGCATAGCCGAGCGCCAGGCGATGCGAGACGATCTCCGGCTCCAGCGCGACGGCGCGCTCCAGCTCGCGCACCGCGTCGGCCGTGGAGGCGGGCGGCAAGCCCCCGTAGAAGACGCTGACGAGGAACCGTTTCGTGCGGCCGAGTGAGGCCACCTCGTAGTTCCACTGCCCGAGGACGTGGTGGGCGTACGCATAGTTGGGATCGAGCGCGAGCGCCTGTTCCGCGTAGCGTTTGACCAGCCGGGCATATTCGATCTTGTCCCGCGTCTCGGCATACAGGCCGAGCTTGCCGTAGCATACCGCGAGCGAGAGTTGGTTGACCGCGTTATCCGGTTCGAGGAGGCAGGCCCGTCGGGCACAGGCCAGCGCCTGCTCGATCCGGCGCTTTTTCTCGGCCGGGATCGAAGTCGCGAGCGTCGAATCGGAATAGGCCTTGGAGAGTCCGCGCAGGATCACCGGATCATTCGGTCGGGCGCGGTCGGCCTGAAGGTACCAGCGCAGCTCGTCGGCGGGGTCGAAACGCGCCTCAGCCGCCTGCGCGGCCTGGAGGCAGACGGCGACCGGGCTGGCGACGGGGACCGCAGGAGGGTTCGAGAGGGTGGCGGGACCGCCCAACGCGATGGTCACCAGCGCGGACCAGCCGACCGCCGCGGCGAGTTTCGGGCCCGGTCGTGGCCGGGCGGCATGCAGGCGGTGAAAAGCGCGACGGATCACGTTCTTGTTACGCTCCATCCCGCGGCTTGGATGTAGCTTGGATCGGGCGGCGACGTTTCAGCGTGCCGATCCGTCGGTGCCGGCCGGCCGGCGCTGACCGGATCACTTCCGCACTGGGCTCAGGCCGGCGTCGGCGCCCGGTCCGACTTTTGAAACAGATAATGGCTGACGATCCACTCCCGCCCGCTGCGGTAACCCCAGAGTTCGGCGCAGCTCATGTAGAAGGTGCGCCAGTACGCCCACCATTTGACGGCCTGATCGGCGCCGTAGGTTTCGGCAAACAAGGGCATGATTTCGTCGCGATGGGCGTCCATCTGGGCGAGCCACGCCTCGGCCGTGCGCTGATAGTGGGTGCCGTCCACCTTCCAGTCCTGGCGCAGGACCAGGTCGTCCTGGAACCGGGTCAGCAGATCGTGGGAGGGCATCTGCCCGCCCGTGAAGAAATACCGGGACATCCAGTCGGTTTCATCCCGCGCCACGAAGTGGTAGGCCAGTCGTTGATGGGTGAAAATATGGACGAAGAGCAGTCCGCCCGGCTTGAGCCAGCGCGCGATCTGGGCCATCAGCCGCGCGTAGTTCTTCATGTGCTCGAACATCTCGATCGAAACCACGCGGTCGAAGCGGCCCGCGGCGATGTCGAACGTGTTGAGATCGCAGGTGACGATGGTGAGATTGGCGAGGCCGCGCCGGCGGGCTTCCGCGTCGATGAATTCCTTTTGGGTGCGCGAATTCGAGACGCCGGTGAGGCGGGCCTGCGGGAACCTCTCCGCGAGGTACAGCGAGAGCGAGCCCCAGCCGCAGCCGAGTTCGAGGATCTCCTGCCCATCCGCGAGCTGCGCGCGTTCGACATAGAGGGCGAGCATCGCGGCTTCGGCCTCGTCGAGCGACTCCCGGCCGGTGGGGTACAGACAGCCGGAATATTTCAGGTGTCGCCCCAGGCTGAGCTGATAGAAGCGCGTGGGCACTTCGTAGTGCTGCGCATTGGCGGCCTCGGTCGATTCGGCCAGCGGCCGGCGCTTCAGGTCCTCGGCATAAGCCTTCAGCCGGGCTTCCTGCTCGGCCGGCGTGGGCGCGGTTTCGTCCCGCAGGCGCTGCGCGAGCAGACGGCGGATGCCGATGCGCACGAGCCAGTCGGGCAAAAGATTTTTTTCCAGGAGGACGTCGATCATGCGCGGGGCGGCCACGGCACGAAAGCGCTGGTCCTCGCCTGATAGCGACGGTAGGCGTCGCCCTTGCTGCGGATGGACTGGGCTTCGGTCATGGGTATCCCTGTTACGCGCAGCAGCAGGTAGAGGATGCTTGCCGGTGAGAGAATGGCCGTCCAGCCCCACGGCGAAGCGCAGGCCCAGACGGCATACCCGACCCAGATCAACCACTCGAAGAAGTAGTTGGGATGACGGCTGTAGCGCCAGAGCCCCGCGTCGCAGACGGAGGGACCGGGATCGGCGGTCGCCGCGCCGCGCGGGACTGCGGCAGCCTTGACGTCCCGTTTGAACGCCGCCAGTTGCGCATCGGCCAGCGCCTCGCCCCCGATCGCGACCGCCCACAGCGCCAGCCCCAGCCATTCCAGCGGCCGGAGGGAGGGGGCGGGATTGCGGGCCAGCCAGAGGAAGGGTAGAGCCAGATAGACGACCGACAGGGCCTGCAGCTGGAAAAAGCCGGCCATCCGCAGGGCGAAGTGCTCCTTCCACTCGTGCCGAAGCGTTTGGTAGCGGCCGTCCTCCGCCGGATGATGCCGCGCGATGCGGACGAGGAGATGGGTCCCCAGCCGCAGGCTCCACCCGGTGACCGCCGCCGCCAGCAGGGCGCGGCGCACCCACCAGCCTGAGCCCGCCGCCGCGTAGAAGATCGCGACCGCGCCAAACGCGTACGACCAGACGAGGTCGACGATGCTGTAATTGTTCAGACGGCGGGCGACGGCAAAGGCGGCGCCGAAGAGCGCGGCCAGTCCCAGCGTCGCCGTCAGCAGCAGCCCGGCCGTGCTCACGGGATGGGATGTTCGGGGGGATCGACCGGTGCGGTCTGGGCGGCCGCGGCCGCCCGACGGCGGGTGACTTCGCGCAGGACCGGCAGGGAGAGGAAATAGACGAGCGCGATCCAGACCGGAGCGATGGCCGCCCAGGCGACGATGGCGTGAAGCGCCGTCAAACCGAACCGGTGCCAGAATTCCCGGGGACTGTCCCAGAACATCTGGTTCATCCGGCGGATGCTGACGTGGGCATTGGTCGAGCTGAACATCAGGTTGCCCAGACGCGCCACGCCGAAGATCACGGGCAGGTGCAACGGTGTGCAGAGCGCATTGACCATCTGGATGATCGGCTGGTTCAGCCGCAGGATGATGCCCACCACGAGACAGAGCAGCGTGGTCGTGCCGAGGATCGGGAACAGGGCGAGGGCGCTTCCGACCGCCAGGGTGAGGGCGATCTTCTCCTCGGTGATGCCCTGAGTGAGCTGCGCCACGATCGGATCCATGATCCAGCGCTGCCAGGCGGTGCGTGGCAGCATGACCTCGGAGCAGGTGGCGGGATCGGTCACGTCAAGGCCGAGCTAAATCCAAGTCGCCGCCGGGCTCAAGCCCGTTACGACCGTTGCAGCGCGGCGATGACGATGGCGACGCCGAAGGTGCCCAGGCCGAGACCCAGCCAGCCGGGGCCGCCGCGGCGCGCCGTGAGCAGACGCTCCAGGGGCTCGCTCGTTTTGACGAGGTAGAGTTCCGCCAGGCAATAGGAGGCCATCGCGATATTGCCGAGCATCAGGATCGCGACCAGCCACGCGGCGCGCGCGCACCACGAGGTCTGCTTGAAGGCCACCCACACGTAGAAGGTGATGAAGCCCCAATACGCGTCGGCCATGGTGGCGAGAAACCAGGGGTGGGTCGCGACCGGCCGCGGCACCGCGAAGAGCGGGCAGAGCGAACTGGCCCACGTGGTGACCCAGAGCATCGAGCCCAGCACCACGAGAAAGAGCAGGCGCAGGAGGATGATCACAGGCTCAGGTTGTTGGCCCGGGTGTGCACGGTCTGGACGACGGAGATGTTGCGCATGGCGAAGGCCGCTTCGCAGTACTGCAGGTAATAGCTCCACTTGCGCACGAAACGATCGTCGAAGCCGAGCGCCCGCACTTCGGCGAGCCGCGCGGCGAAACGATCGTGCCACAACCGCAGCGTGCGCGCGTAGTCCGCGCCGAGATCCTCGAGGCCGTGGAGGACGAATCCGCCATGGCGGGACAGCAGATCGTTCACGCGGTTCGCCGACAGCAGCAGCGAGCCGGGAAAGATGTGCTTCTGGATGAAATCCACGCCGCGGCGGAACTGCTCGTAGCGCGCGTCCGGGCAGGTGATGAATTGCAGGGCGATGACCCCGTCGGGCTTGAGGGCCCGGTCGAGCGTCCGGCAGAACTCCGGCAGATATTCGTGGCCCACCGCCTCCATCATTTCGATGGAGACGATCTTGTCGAAACGCTCCGCGATGTCCCGGTAATCGCGCAATTCCACGCGGACGCGGTCGGCCAGGCCGGCCTCGGCCACCCGGCGCGTCGCGGCCTCAAACTGCTGCCGCGACAACGTCACGGTGGTGATCCGGCAGCCGTAGGTGGCCGCCGCGTGGATCGACCAGCCGCCCCAGCCGGATCCGATCTCCAACACCTGATCCGTGGGCCGCAGGCGGAGCTTGCGGCAGAGGGCGTCGTTCTTCTCCTGCTGCGCCTCCGCCAAGGTGAGCTCGGGCCGCGTCCACTTGGCGGCGGAATACATCATGGACGGATCGAGGAAGAGGGCGAAGAACCGATTGGACAGATCGTAGTGCTCGCCGATGTTCCGTCGCGCCATGGCCCGGGAATTCGGTCGCAGGCGATGACCGACCCGGTTCGCGAGCCGGAACAGATTCAGGGCCCACGCCCGCGCCCGCCGGGAGCCGGACAAGGTCGGAGCGTCCTCGTAATTGAGCAGAAACCACGCGATGACCGCGGCCAGGTCCGGCGTCGACCAGTCGCCGTCGAGGAAGGATTCCGCGAACCCGATGTCGCCCGCGAGAACGCACTTGCGGAAAAACGCCTCCCGCGCGATCCGGATGCTGGCGACGGGGGCGATCCCGGGCGGCAGGGCGGGCGCGGTGCCGTCGCCGAACTCCCGGACGGAGCCCTCCGGCAGCTCGAGTCGCAGCCGCCCCCGTTTCATCAGCGCGAGGTTCGCGAGCGTGAAACGGCGCGCGAGCGAAGCGCGGGCCGCGGGATCGGCGGCGCCCGCGGTCGCCTCGGCTTCGAGCGGAAGCGTGGAAGTTCCGGTGATCATGGTGGGAGAGAGGTCGCCGGGGTGGGGGTTTTCAGGCCGTAGGGTCGATAGAGATCGCGCTGATCGCCGGCCCGGGCGCCTTTGGCAAACCACGGGACCCGCTTACCCCACAGCAGGAACGCATGCCAGTGGATGAGCGCGATCACGCGGAGCGTGATCAGCGGATACTTCACCGCGTACCAGGCGAGCCGAGCATCGGTCAGCCGCCGGCGGCGACCCGCCAGCGTGCTCGTCAGCGTGCGCGCTTCGCCCGCATAATCGTCGATCTGCACGGCCAGCGGCTCCCCGAGATCGTGCAGCGCGAAGTCGAAGGCCACGTCGACATCCGAGAACGGCGACACATAGAAGTGTTTGGGCGTGCGGCGATGAAATCCGTCCGCCGAGCGGTCGCCGGCTCCGAGAAAGTAGGGCTTCATCTCGCGGAAGGTATTGGTCACTTCCACCACGGCGGCGGCCGGCGCGCCCGCGCGGTCGTAACAGAAATAGAATGAAACGGGATTGAACAGGTAGCCCGCCACCCGCGGGAGGGTGACCAGCATGACCCTTCCGCCGGACAGATCCTGACCCTGGTCGCGCAGGTAGGCCAGCACGCGGGCCTTCAGGCTGCCGCCCGTCGGCGCAGAGGCTGCTCCCGACCTCCCGGCGCCGCGCTCCCCGCCCTCCGCCCGGGTCCCCTGGTGCAGGGGTTCGTCCATCGGCAGATAATCCCGGTCCCGGAACGAATACAGGTTGGCGCGGTTGAACGAGAAGAGGCGGAGGCTCCGATCCAGGGTTGCCACTTCATCCAGGTCGATCGCCAGCATGAAAATCCGGTAAACGAAACGGTTCACTCGAGGTGCGAAGCGATGGTGCATGATCTGGCACTCGTACAAACAGGACCTCATGGTGGGCGGTACGCCGATCATTTGACTACACTACGGGCGAACGCGGCGAGCGGATTCAGCTCCGCCACGGATCCCGACCCAGCAGCCGCTGGCTCAGCTCAACGGCGCTGCGGAAGGCGTCCTCGTGGAAGCCGTGCCGGAAGTAGCTGCCGGCAAAATAGGTCTCGCTCCCGCCCCGCGCGCGCTCATTGAGTCCGGGGAGATCGGCCTGGGCGCGCAACGCGCCGAGGCTGAACAGCGGGTGCGCGTAGGCGATCGTGCGACGGACCCGGGCGGGATCGATGGCCTCGGGGCGATTGATGGAGACGAAATAGTTCTCCCGCTCCGACACCCCCTGCAGCGAATTCATCCAGTAGTGGGTCGCCGTCGACACCCCGCCGTCCGCCGCCCGGTTGATTTCGTAATTCCAGCTCGACCAGGCCAGGCGGGTGCGGGGCATGACCGACGGGTCGGTGTGCACGGTGGCGAGGTTGGGCTGATAGCGAAATTCGCCGAGCACCCGCGTCTCCTCGGCCGAGGGGTCCGCCAGCAGCCGGAGGGCCTCGTCGCCGTGGCAGGCGAGGATCGCATGGTCGAAGCGATGCGTCGCACCCCGCGCCGTCGTGACGGTCACGCCGGCGCCCGCGCGCTCGATGCGAGCGACCTGGTCGCCGAGGCGGATCCGATCCCGCCAGGGCGCGCTCATCCGGTCGACGTACGTGCGGGCGCCGCCCGCCACCGTCAGCCAAGGGTGCTGCGTATTCAGGCCGAGGAAGCCGTGGTTGTGGAAGAACCGGAGGAGGGAGGCGGCGGGGAACTGGAGCATCAGCTCGGGGGGCGTGCTCCAGACCGCCGAACTCATCGGGGCGAGGTAGAGATTGAAGAAGTCGTCGCCGTAGCCGCGCCGACGCACGTAATCTCCCAGCGCCACTTCGGTCAGACCGGGCTCCTCCAGCGCGGCCACGGCCTCGCGATTGAACCGCGCGATGGCGAGCAGCATCCGGTAGAACCGGGGGCGCAGGAGGTTGCGGCGCTGGGCAAAAAGATGGTTCACCGAAGATCCGCAGAATTCCAGGCCCGAGTCGGCGTGGCGGACGCTGAAGGACATCCGGGTCGGTTTGACGGGTACCTGCAGCGTTTCGAACAAACGCGTCAACAGGGGATACGTGACCCGGTTGAACACCATGAAGCCGGTATCCATCGCGACCCGGCGAGACCCTTCCGCCACGTCGACGGTATGGGTGTGGCCGCCGACGTAGTCATTTTGCTCGAACAGCGTCAGTTCGAACCGGGGATGGAGAAAATGGGCGCAGCCCAATCCGGCGATGCCGGTGCCGATGATCGCTAGGCGCGGTGAAGACACACGGTCTTCTACGGCCGCTCGATGGGTTTGGATGCAGCCGGCGTGTCCTGGGCCAATTCGTTGACCTCCTGATGAACCGGAGTCTCCGCGGGACGGCGGTGCATCATCGGATGGGCGGCATTGACCGTGGCCACCGCAATGGCCGCCGCCGCCGGCACCACGCGCTTGAAACTCGAATACTCCGGATGGACGAGCGCCGCCCGCCGGGCCGCCAGGACCGAGGCCGCATGGTCGGCGCGCTCACCCTCGGTCAGCACGGTCGCCGGCACGGCCTTCAGCTCCCAGATCAGGCCGGTCCAGGACAGGCCCTTCAGGAGGTAGTAAGTGATGTCGATCTCCCACCAGTAGAAGCCGTTGCGAGTGGCGCTCTGATAGCGATGGTGGTTGTTATGCCAGCCCTCTCCCAGGGTGATCAGGGCCAGAATGAAGCTATTGCGGGAATCGTCTTCGGTTTGAAAGCGGCGTTTGCCCATGAGATGGGCCATGGAATTGATGCAGGCGGTGCCGTGGAACAGCACGGTGGTGCTGATGAAGAAGCCCCAGATCAACATCTGCCAGGAGCTCGTATGCAGTGCCGGCGCGTAGACTTGCAGCAGCCAGCCCAAGCCCCAGGTCGAGAAGGCGAAGAGCACCGGAACGACCAGATCGAAGCGGTTGAGCAGCACCAGCTCCGGATATTTCGCCAGATCCTTGATCTTGGAATAATCCGTCGGGAAATTACTGCGGCTGGTGATCCAGCCGATGTGCGACCACCAGAAGCCGTGGACATGGGGCGAATGGGCGTCTTCGGCCTCGTCGGAATGCTGGTGATGATGCCGGTGATGGTAGGCCCACCACAGTGCCCCCCGCTGCACGGTCGTGCCGCCAAAGAGGGCGAGGAGAAACTGTCCGAAGCGGGACGTGCTGTACGTCTTATGGGAAAAGTATCGATGGTAGATCCCGGTCACCGCAAACATGCGAATGAAGTAAAGGGCGACCGCCACCGCCACCGCGACCGGACTGGCGCCGACCCAAATGACGCCCAGGCAGGCGAGATGGAGCACGATGAACGGAATCGATCGGACCCAGTCGACCCGCTCGGGCTCGTTCCGCAGCGCTTCGGCACCCTCGGGGGCGTAGTCGGAATCGATCCATTGCACACAGGCGGAGAGCGCGCGACGGAAGAATCCGGTGGAGGCGCGGGCGGAAGGGGCGGAAGCGGAGGGATGCAAGTGAGAAGGAGGAGCGGCGAGGCAATAGATTCAGTTCGCGACGGCAAGCCGCCTTTTGGCGGCTCGGACGGTTGGTCTATAAGTTACGGATACGGTTCCCGGGTGGATGCGGAGAGGGCCTGGCCGCCGCGGGACCTGGCACAGAGGGCGGATGAAGATCGCCGGGCCCGTCGGAACGGTCTGGGTCAGGACAACGGCCCTCGCCGGCTGGAACTTGAACAAAAACAGGGGGCGCCGGGTGGAAAAAAACAAGGGCGTCCTCGCGAACGAGGACGCCCTTGGTAGGTGTCTTATTTACTGGTTGTTTATCTGGATCCCACTCAGTTCATCGCGAGGCTACCGTTGGCCTTCGCCGAATCAACGACGCGGACCGGCAGCACGACCTTCGTCGTCACCGGCGCACCGTTGCGCTGGGCGGGCGAGAAGTGCCATTGCTTGACGGCATCCACGACCGCATCGGCGAGCGCGCGGTCCGAAGCGGACTTCACGCTGAAGCCGGAGGTGTGGCCCGTCGAATCAACGACGAACTCAACTTCGACCGTCTGGCCGATGTCATTCGCACCGACCTGCGGGGTGACCACAGAGATCGGAGTCGGAATGCCAGGGCCTGAGCGGCAGCTTTCGATGTAGGATTGCTCGAGCGTCTTCGCGGAAGCGGCGACGGTGAGGAGCGACCCCAGGCTGAGGAGGAGGGCGAGCTTATTGACGTTTTTCATACTTTTTAAACCCCGCTTGAAGCGGAGAGGTTGTTTTCTGGCTATACGTTAAGCGCCGTTCGATCGCCGATGCGGAAGCACCTTCGAACTTACGGCGTTTTGGTCTCCGGCACCGGAAGGCGCCTCGAACCAAAAGTGTAGTTTTGGGAACTAATCAGCCAGGAGTTCATCGCTTCGCTCGCCGCAAAGCTTACACTCACGTCAATCGTTTCCGACGTTTTGAGGGTCGCAAACACATTCAAAGAACGACCGGGATCGAGGAAACCCTGAGGCCTCCGCGGACCCATCGACTGCCACTATCGGACATTGTGCCGCGGGATTGCGAGATATTTTAATGCAAAATATATGCGTTTGGTCATAGTGTGCTTATTTCAAGGGACTTACTTTGCTGAAGTAAGTTTTCTCAGAGTGATGTCCGCGTTCATGGTGGTCGCCTGGATTTCGGTGCCGCCGCCGTTGAGCGCGCCGGAGACTACTTTCCCGCCCGTCATAGGGGGAAGTGGGCGGGCGGGCTGGGCGTTGCTGCCCGGGAGCGTGGCGAGGCCTTCGCGGACGCCCGCGGCCGCTTCTTCGGCCGCCACGCGTATTTCCGCCGCCAGGCCTCGAATCGAATCTTCGAGCTGAACTTTCCAATCGTCCTCGCCCGGGGTCGCTGCGGGGGCGGGCGGTGCCGCTGGGTTGGCCGCAGCGGGGACGGAAGGCGGAGGGCTGACGGGCGGCGGCAAAGTGGCGGCCGGCGCGCTGGTGCGTGGCGGCCGGGGCATGCGTCGACTCACCTCCGTCTTCGTGATCAGTTGCCGCTCGTCGAAATCGGTGAGAATCGCGCCGTTGTGCGTGCGGAAACGGACTGAGGCCTTCGCCTCCGGCGGCACCAGGATGACGATCTTGCCGTTCATTGACGTAAAGGAGAGCGGCTTCCCTTCGTGCAGTTCTTTGACGGTGGCGCGGACCTGACCATTCATCGTTTCCACGAGGGCTCCTCCCCTTAGATCCGCGAGATCGATCCGGCCGTTCAGGCTGTGGATTTCGATGTCTCCGGCGAGGTCGGCGCAGGAGACGTTGCCGCCCACCGAACTCGTCACCACCACGGAGGTGCTGCGGGGGACGGTCACGTCGAAATCGGCGGCCTGGCCGCCCCAGCCGTAATCCAGGGTCATGACGTTGTCTTTCTCCGCGAGGGTGTAGCCCGTGGTCGAGGTCAGCACCCGCAGCCCATCCGAGCGCGGGGCAGTGTGGGCGGCGGGGGAGGTGGTGGTCACCACGACGTCCGGGACATCCGCGCCGTGGAGGAAGATGCTGCCGTGCCAGAGATGGATTTTCAGCGCGCCCGGCTTCGCCGGATTCGAAAAGGCGAGGTGGCTGGCGCTCTCGTCTGCCCGCAGGGCAGTCGGGACTCCTTGGCTGCAGGCCAGGGCGAGGACCGCCAGCGTCAGCCGGATACGGCTTTGGCGGACTAGGGCGACAGGAGGTGGGGAAGCGGGCATGCGGAGGGGGGAAGGCCGATCGAATTTCATGAATGTTTTGGCGAGCCGCCTGCGCCCGGCCTAAAGCTGATCGAGGGCGCGGCGGGCCGATTCGCGGACGTCGAGATCGGTCCTGTCGTCGGCCACGAGCTTGCGGATTTCGGGAGTCGCCTCGCGGTCGCGGGCGCCGACGAGGAAGTCGATCATTGCGACCTGGACCAGAGGGCTGGGTTCGCGGTCGAGGCATGCGACAACGCTGGCGCGGACGGCGGGGTCGTCGGCATGAGCATAGAGCGCATCGAGCGCGCTGAGGCGCACGTTCACGCTCGGATCGAGGGCGAGGCTCTGCACCAGCCCGGCGGTCACGCGTCGGTTGGCGGGCGCGACGGATCCTTCGGCGAGAACGCGCTGCAGCCGTTCGTTGCCGGGTCGCTGGGGGAGAAGCGACGAGGCGATGACCTGACTCATCGCGTCAAGCCGGGCATTCAACCGCGCGAGATCCTGCCGGTTGACGGCGTCCGCGCCGGCCGGGGCGGGCCAGGGGGAGAGGGCCGGCGCCGAACTGCGGCGACCCGCGAGGAAGCCGAGCGCGACCAGCCCGGCGGCCGCGAGCGGGAGCATCAGCCGCCGCCAGGGCCGGCGCGCCACGGCCACCGGGGCGGGCCGCGACCAGCGCGAAGGCCGGGCCAGCGCCGCGCGCTGCTCCCGCTTGGCCTCCTCGATCGCGGCGTGCACGGCGTGCCGCAGGTGCGGAGAGGGTTTGAGCTCGGGTGCCGAATCGAGGGCGTCGAGCGCGCGTTGGAGGGAGGCTTGTTCGTTCCGACAGTCGGGGCACGCGGCGAGGTGGGCGCGAAGGTCCGCGTCCTCGGCGCGTGCGGCCGGGGCGAGCAGGAGGTCGGGGAGGCGGTCGCGGGCGGTGGTGCAGTTCATGGCGAGGGCTGCTTCTGCAATTGGAAGAAAAGGGTGCGCAACGTGCGGACGGCGCGGTGGGCGCGGACTTTTGCGGCGCCCGCGGAACATTCGAGGATGGCCGCGACTTCGGCGAAGGAGAGCCCTTGGATGCGGCTGAGGAGGAGGACCTCGCGGTCGGCGCGATCGAGCCGCGCCAGGGCGAAGTGGAGGAGCGCCCGATCGTCGTTGGCGGCGGCGTGCTCGCCGGCGTGGGGCGCCTCCTCGGGGAGCGCGGCCAACTCGGCGGGTTCGAGCGCGCGGGGAGCGGCGGCCGAGCGCTGGAAATGATCCGCGGCGCTGCGGCGCGCGACCTGGTACATCCAGGCGGTGAAGCTGCCCTCGTCGCGGTAGGTATGACGGTATTTGAGCATCCGCTCGAAGACGATCTGGGCCAGGTCCTCGGCGGCGGTGCGATCGCCGGTGAGTTTGCAGAGGTAGCCGAAGAGGGTGCCGTGGTGCCGCTCGAACAGTTCCCCGAGTCCGTCGAGGTCGCCGTCGCGGACCGCGAGCATCAGGCTATGGTCGGATGGCGGCGACGGCGAGTCCACGGGGCGGCGATGGGCCGAGTCAACGCCGAGGGCGGGGGATTGCACGGCAAATTGGGCGGCGGTCATGGTCGCGGTGGAACATCGGAAGGAGACGGTGCAGGAGAAACCGCCCGCCGAACCGAAAGTTACCGCAAAAGGGGCGTGGGTGGTGGGCGACGCCCCTGCCGGGTTGACCTCCGCCGTGCGCCGACGTATTCCTCGCGCATGAGTTTCAAGTCCGTTCTCAAGTCGATCGTCTTTCTCGCGATCCTATTCGTGATGCTCTACGTGGGAGTGAACAATCCCCACCGCATCGACTTTTACTTCCCGGTTTGGTCGGCGACGAAGGTCTCCTACCCCGCGGCTTTCATTTATTTTGGCGTGTTCGCGATCGGTGTCCTGGCGGGCACCGTGTTGACGGCGGGCGGAAGCAAGGGACGCAGCTCGGGCGGCGGCAAGAGCAGCAAATAGCACGGCGGGCGCCGCGCTGCCCAAGCCGGGAAGTGCCGGGGTGGCTGGGCGCGAGGCGGCCGCAGGAATGGCTTAGGGACTGGGTGGTCGGCGGAGATGGTCGCAGACGATCGCGGCGGCGACCGCGGCGTTCAGCGATTCGGCGCGCCCGTAGCGGGGGATCGTGAGCGCGACGGTCAGGCGCGCGCTCACCGCCGGCGAAAGTCCGCGGCCCTCGCTGCCGATGACGATCACCGCGGCCGCGGGGGCGGGGAAGCCATGGACGTCCTGGCCGGAGAGGGTGCAGCCGAGGATCGGCACCCGCGCCTCGGCAAGGGTTGCGGGCAAGTCGACGACGTGCGCGGAGGTGCGGGCGAAGGAGCCCATGCTGGCCTGGATCACTTTGGCGGAATAGAGATCGGCGCAATCCGGCGAGAGCAGGAGGCGATCGAGCGCGAACCAGTCCGCCAGGCGCAGGAGGGTGCCGACGTTGCCCGGGTCCTGGACGCCGTCCAGAGCCAGGCTCAGCCCCCGGTCGAGCGCCCCAGCCGGGAGGGGCTCCCGGCGGATGGGTCCGACGGCGAGCACGGCCGAGGGAGTGGGGAAATGGCTGGCGCGCGCCATCTCGGCTTCGCTCACGTCGTGGGTGCGGGCGCCGGTCCAGGCGGCGGTCGCGTAGATTTCGGTGAACGCGTAGCCGGCGGCGAGAAGTTCGCCGACGACCTTGGCCCCCTCCACGACGAACCGCCCTTCGGCTTCGCGATATTTCTTGTCGCGGAGCGCGCGCAGATCGCGAAGCGCGGCCTGGGTCAACATGGGGGAAGCGAAACGGGCTTACAGCAGATCGTCGATGCCGGGGATCAGGGAAACGAAGAATTCCCGGAGCCGTTCGGCCGGCCCGGCGGGTTCGCGGTGGCGGCTGGTCAGTCGGCCGTCCTCCTCGCCGGTCCACGTGAGCCGGCCGCGGTCCCCGTCCGCTAGCGTCACCCGCCAGCTGCGGTTCGGATCCATATCCTCGGCGAGGTCGGCACCGAGCTGGGCGGCGAGGGCGCGGCTCTGCACGATGACGGCGATCTCAGTATTCAGGCTCATCGACCGCGGATCGAGGTTGAAGCTGCCCATCCAGACGCGTTCGCGGTCGAAGATGATGACCTTCGAATGCAGCGCGGCGTAGAGGGGGCGCAGGCGGTACCACTTGTGATCTTTCCCCGCGACGCGGGGGTGCAGCTTGTACTCGTACAGTTCGACCCCGGCGGCAAGGAGCGCCCGGCGGTATTTCTGATAGCCGCTGTAGACGATGGGGACGTCGCTCGCTTCGAGGGCGCAGGTGATGAGCTTCACGTCCACGCCGCGGTCGTGCAGCGCGCGAAAGGTGGCCACGCCCTTGTCTCCCGGGACGAAGTAGGCGGCTTCGATCAGCACTTCGCGGCGGACGCGGTTCCATTCCTCGTCGAGACCCTCCGAGACCAGCGTCGTCTGGCGCGTGGCTTCCTGGACCTTGCGGGGCGGTTCCATGATGAGCTGGCCGGGGGCCCAGATGAGCGCGGCGGGGTCCTGGCCGAGATCGGAGACGTACCGGGCGTGGGTGGCGCCGTAATCCTGTTCAAATTTCGAGGCGGCCTGGATGCGGCCCGCGAGGCGGACCCGTTCCGCGGCGAGGTCGGCGGCGGAGGGCGGACGGGAGACGAGCCGGTCCGCCGGGATAGCCCAGGGACTGTTCCAGAAGGCGTCGAACCCGACGGAGGCCTCGCGGACGGTCGGTCCGCCGGCGATCAGCAGGTCGAAATCCCGGATGCTGTGGGTGGAATGGAGATCGAAGTAGTTGTTGCCGATGTTGCGACCCCCGAGAATGGCGGCGGCGTTGTCGACGACGAACAGCTTGTTGTGCATGCGGCGGTCGACGCGGTGAAAGTCGATGACGTACTGGGCGAAGCGGGTCCAGAGCTCGCGCCAGCGCAGCGGATTGAAGATGCGGACCTGCACGTTGGGGTGCGCGCACAGGGCGGCGAGTTCGCGGGGATCGCCGAGCTTGTAATCGTCGAGGAGGATGCGGACGCGCACCCCCCGGTCGGCGGCGGCGAGCAGGCGCAGGGTGAGCAGGCTGCCGGCCTCGTCGTGCTCGTAGATGTAATACTGGACGTCGATGGTGCGCTCGGCGGCGTCGGCCAGCGCCGCCCGGGCGACGAGCGCCTCCAGGCCGTACTCGATCACGCGGAAGCCGGATTCGCCGGGATGAAGGCGCTCGGCCGCGGTGAGGGATCGGCCGAGCGCGGTGGTTTCGGGGTGGGCGAGCGAACTCGTGTGCGGCGGCGGCGAACCGGAGCGAATGCTGGTGCAGCCGGCGAGCGCGGCGGCGAATAACCCAAGGGCGGCGAGCCGGAGGCGTTGCACAGTCACGCTCTGGACAGGGTTGCCGCGGGTTCGGCTTCCGGAATCAGCCGGCGCGTTTGGGCAGCATCGATCAGGTTATTTTCCACCGCGTCGACGCAGAGCTAAGAGGCGGCGCTGGGTCAGCGCAATCCACGTTTCCCGTCGCGGGACCGTGGCGGCGCCGGCCCGGCGCCGCGTTTTGGCCGCCGTTTTTGCCGTTGTTTTCAGCCACATTTAGCGCGACGCTGCCGGGATGCTGGCTCTGCGCCCCGCCGCCCCTTTCCACCGCCTCTTCGACGAGATCGGATCCGTCGATCAGGTCGGGGTGGAGGAGCGGGTGGCGAAATACACGACCCGCAGCGTCAAGAAGACGGCGAAGGTGTGGGGCCTGGTCAAGGCGGTCTCGATGATCGATCTGACGACCTTGGAGGGCAAGGACACGCCCGGCAAGGTGGCGGCGCTCTGCCAGAAGGCGTTGCGGCCCCACGCGGATTCGACGGTGCCAGCGGTCGCGGCGGTCTGCGTCTACCCGGCGATGGTCCGGCACGCGAAGCGGCATTTGGCGGACAGCCGGGTCAAGGTGGCGTCGGTGGCCACGGCGTTTCCCTCGGGGCAGACGCCGCTGAAGCCGCGGCTCGCGGAGGTGCGGGGGGCGGTGGCCGACGGGGCGGACGAGATCGACATGGTGATCAACCGGGGGGCGTTCCTCGCGGGGGAATTCGCGGAGGTCCAGGACGAGATCGCGGCGGTGGTCGCGGCGTGCGGCGACGCGGCGCTGAAGGTCATCCTGGAGGTGAGCGAGCTGGAGACCTACGACAATATCCGCGCGGCGTCCTTCCTGGCGATGGAAGCGATCCGGCCCGGCGATTTCATCAAGACGAGCACCGGCAAGACGTCGCTCAACGCGACCCTGGGCAACCACCAGGTGATGCTGGAGGCGATCCGGGACTTCTACCTGGATACGGGCATCGCCATCGGCATGAAGCCGGCGGGGGGCATCCGCACGGCGAAGCAGTCGCTGCAGTTTCTGATCGCCGTGAAGGAAACGCTGGGCGACGCGTGGCTGACCAACGAGCGGTACCGGTTCGGCGCGAGCTCGCTGCTCAACGACCTGCTGCGCCAGCTGGAGAAGGAGCGGACGGGGGCGTATCAGGCTCCGTATTACTTCAGCGACGCGACGGAGAGTTATTGAGACGGGCGGACCCGCTTTCGCCCGACCCGCCGTCCAGCTGCTCTCCGCTCATCATCCGTCTTCCTGGTCGCCGCCGATGCCGCTGTCCCCTCCCGCACCCCGTTCACCCGCCGCGGCACCGCGTTCCCGGCCGCGCGGATCCGGTCGGCCGGCGCCGGAGCTGATCTTCGGGGATTTGTGGGAGTACGATCCCGCGCCCGAGACGGCGGATCCGCGGCTCCAGGCGCGGTACGAGCTCTTCCTCGACGGGCAGTTCGTCGCGCCGCGCTCGGGCCAGTATTTCGATTCGATCAATCCGGCGAACGAGCGGAAGCTCGCCGAGATCGCGCTGGCGGGGCCGGCCGACGTCGACGCGGCGTTCGCGGCGGCGGACCGCGCGTTTCGGACGACGTGGGGCCGGATGCCCGGCCGGGAACGCGGCAAGTATCTCTTCCGCATCGCGCGGCTGCTGCAGGACCGGGCGCGGGAGTTCGCCGTGGCGGAGACGCTCGATGGGGGCAAGCCGATCAAGGAGTCGCGGGACTTCGACGTGCCGATGGCGGCGGCGCACTTTTTCTATCACGCGGGCTGGGCCGACAAGCTCGAGTACGTGGCGCCGGGGGCGAACGTCGCGCCGCTGGGGGTCGTGGGCCAGGTCATCCCCTGGAATTTTCCGCTGCTGATGCTGGCCTGGAAGCTCGCGCCGGCGCTGGCCCTGGGCAACTGCGTCGTGCTGAAGCCGGCGGAGACGACTTCGATCACGGCGCTCAAGTTCGCCACGCTGCTCCAGGAGGCGGGGTTGCCGCCCGGCGTGGTCAATTTCGTCACGGGCGCGGGCGAGACGGGGGCGGCGGTGCTGGGGCATCCGCTTGCGGCCAAGGTGGCATTCACCGGCTCGACCGAGGTGGGCAAGGCGATCCTGCGGCAGCTGGCGGGGACCGGCCGGCGGATGACGCTGGAACTGGGCGGCAAGGCGGCCAACATCGTCTTCGACGATGCGCCGCTCGACCAGGCGGTCGAGGGCGTGGTCAACGGCATCTTCTTCAATCAGGGCCATGTCTGCTGCGCGGGGTCCCGGCTGCTGGTGCACGAACCGGTGGCGGCGGCGGTGGTGGCGAAGCTGAAGCAGCGGCTCCGCGTGCTGCGGGTGGGCGATCCGCTCGACAAGAACACGGACCTGGGCGCGATCAATTCCAAGGCGCAGCTCGAGCGCATCCGCGCGCTCGTCGAGAGCGGGGTCAAGGAGGGCGCGACCCTCTACCAGCCGCCGGGGCGCCTGCCGGCGACGGGGTTCTATTTCCGGCCGACCCTCTTCACGGAGGTGACGCCGAGCCACCGGATCGCGCGGGAGGAGATTTTCGGCCCCGTGCTGTCGATTTTGACGTTTCGCACGGTCGACGAGGCGATCGAGAAGGCCAACAACACGCCCTACGGCCTGAGCGCGGGGGTCTGGACCGACAAGGGTTCGCGGATCCTGCGGATGGCGACGGAGCTGAAGGCGGGGGTCGTCTGGGCGAACACCTACAACCGGTTCGATCCTGCGTCGCCCTTCGGCGGATACAAGGAGAGCGGGTTCGGCCGCGAGGGCGGCCGGCAGGGGCTGCTGGATTACGCGGCGCGCGTTTGACCGATGACCCGTTTGCCGATCACCAAAACTCCCAAGGTCTACGTGGGCGGCGCGTTCATCCGTTCGGAGAGCGCCCGGACCGTCGCGCTGGCGGATGCGGGCGGCGCGTTCTTCGCGCACGTCCCCCAGTGCTCGCGCAAGGACCTGCGCAACGCCGTCGAGGCGGCGGCGAAGGCGGGGCCGGGCTGGGCGAAGCGCACGGCCTACAACCGCGGCCAGATCCTCTACCGGCTGGGTGAGATGCTCGAGGCGCGGAGCGCCGAGCTGGCGGAGACGCTGGTGAAGTTTGGCGCGCAGAAGGCGGCGGCGGCCCGGGAGGTGGCGGCGAGCGTCGATCGCCTCATCTATTACGCGGGCTGGGCCGACAAGTACGAGCAGGTGCTGGGCAGCGTGAATCCGGTGGCGTCGCCGCATTTCAATTTCACGGTGACGGAGCCGATGGGCGTGATCGGCGTCATCGCGCCGGACGAGCCGCCGCTGCTCGGGCTGATTTCGCTGGTCGCGCCGGTGATCGTCAGCGGCAACACGGTGGTGGCGCTGGCGTCGGAGCGCCGGCCCTATCCGGCCGTCCTGCTTGGCGAAATGCTGGCGACGAGCGATCTGCCCGGCGGCGTGGTCAATCTGCTGACCGGATTCCGGAAGGAACTGGTGCCGACGTTCGCGACCCATGCGCATCTGCGCGGCCTTTCGGCCGTCGCCACGCCGGACGAGCGCAAGCAGCTCCAGCTCGGCGCGGCGGAGAGCGTGAAACGCACCCATCTGACCGGCCCGGACGAGACCGACTGGTTGGCCGACGCGGCGCAGGGGGTGTACGCGATTCGCGATTTCGTGGAGTTCAAGACCACCTGGCACCCGGTGGGGTCGTGACGGCGGCGACCCAGATCATCCTGCTGCGAGGCATCAATGTGGGCGGCAATCGGCTGGTGCCGATGGCGGACTTGCGCGCGTGGCTGAGTCGGCAGGGTTTCGTCAATCCGCGTTCGCTGTTGCAGAGTGGCAATCTGGTGGTGGGCAGCCCCGGGCCCACCGGGGCGGCGCTGGAGGGGACGTTGGAGGAAGCGGCGGAGGCGCGCTTCGGCTTCCGACCGGAGTTCTTCGTCCGGACGGTGGCGGAGTGGCAGAGCGCGATCGAACGGAATCCATTTGCGCAGGAGGCCCGGGACGATCCCAGCCATCTGCTGGTGCTCTTCCTCAAGGAGCGCGTGGAGGCCAAGCAGGTGAAGGCCCTGCGGGAAGTGAGCCAGGGTCCGGAACGGTTCGAGGCCCAGGGTCGGGAAGTCTACCTCGTGTACCCGGAAGGTATCGCCCGGTCGCGGCTGACGCAGGCGCTGATCGACCGGCATCTCGGGGGTCGGGGGACGGCGCGCAATTGGAACACGGTGGTGAAGTTGGCGGCGCTCGCGCAGGGTTGACGACTCGTGAGATTACGCGGCGCGTCGAGCGGCCGCGGGCGACGGACGGCGGTGGCGACCGGACGCAATTTTGGGGAACTGCATGATCCCGGCTCAGCGCTCCTCGGACCGGCGGATGAATCGTTCGATTTCCGCCTGGCGAGGCATCGCATCCGCGGTGCCTGCGCGCGTGACGGAGAGGCCGGCGACGGCGGTGCCGTAACGGGCGGCCTGGAGGGTGTCGCCGTTGAACCGGACGAGACCGGCCGCGAATCCGCCGACGAACGCATCGCCGGCTCCGGTCGTATCCACTGCGATGATCCCGTAGGCCGCCGGCAGCGCGGTGTGGCGGCCGACTTCGGAGACCAAACAGCCGCGGCGCCCCAGAGTGACGATGACGGTGGGCACGCGGAACGCGCGGCAGAGAGCGTGGAGCGACTCGGGCGCGAGCGAGGCGATCCGTGATTCCGTGAAGGCGCCCCGGCCGCGGAACGGCGCGCGGCGGAGCAAGGCGGCGCAGGCGGGGAGGCGGTTCACGAGTTCGGCGAATTCGCTCTCGTTAGGAATCAGGACGTCCGTGGCGCTCAGGATGGCCGGGTCGAAATCGGCCCGCATCGGGGCGGGGTTCAACAGGGTCAGCGCGCCCGCGGCGCGGGCCAGCGCGAAGGCCCGGGCGTTGACCGCCAGATTCGCCTCATGCTGGCAGACGACGACGCGCGCGCCGCGCACGAGGGCCGGCATGAGATCGCGCGGCCGCAGGTGGGCATTGGCGCCCGGGGCGACGACGATCGCATTCTCGCCCTTGGCGTCGACGAGGATGCCGGCGGTGCCGGTGGGCTGACCGCGCACGATGACGAAATGGGCGGCGACGCCCTCCGCCCGATAGAATCGTTTCGCTTCGACCGCGAATGGGTCGGCGCCCACAGCGCCGACGAAGCGGGTGGAGGCTCCGGCCCGGGCCGCGGCGATGGCCTGGTTCGAACCTTTCCCGCCGGGGCCGCTGCGGAAGCGGCCGAGTACGGTCTCGCCGGGTCGCGGCAGCCGGTCGCACGTCCAAGCCAGATCCTGGTTGAAGCTTCCGATGACGACGACGCGGGGAATCATGGGGACAGGGAGCTGCGAAAGCGTGGGGGAGCGGGAGCGCGGAGGCGAGGGTCTGCGGGGGGAGGGTGGGGCAGCTCGGGAACTGGGGTGTACCGGGAGTGGGGTGGCGCAGTTGGTGCTGGAGCTACTCCGGCCAAGCGATGCGACCTTACCGAACCGAAACGCCGAATCAATCGTTGCGGTGCTGCGAGGACCCGGCGCGGTCTCGCCTGGTTCCACGGTCGGCCTGGCTGATTCCGGCCCTCGTTCTGGCCGCCGCCGGCTGCCACCGCCGCGAGACCGACGTCGCGGCGGCGAACCGACGCGGAGTTCTGCTGGTCGGCAACGGCGGCGAGGTCCAGACGCTTGACCCCCACCTGGCTGGCGGAATGATCGACACGAATCCGATCAGCGCGCTTTACGAGGGACTCGTGACGGTCGACGAGACCACGCTCGCGCCCCAGCCCGGCCTGGCCGAGCGCTGGGAGATTTCGAGCGATGGCCTCACCTACACCTTCCATCTGCGCCCCGGCCTGCGCTGGTCCAACGGCGATCCGCTGACGGCGGCCGATTTCGTGTACTCGCTGCGGCGGGTGCTCTCGCCGGCGCTCGGCGCCGAATACAAGGACGTTTGTTATCCCGTCGCCGAGGCCGAGGCCTTTGCGCGCGGGCAGGTGCGGGATTTCAGCCGGGTGGGTATCCGCGCGCCGGATGGAATGACCCTCCGGCTCACGCTGGAGCGGCGGACGCCCTACTTTCTTACGCTCCTCCGTGACAATGCGTGGCTGCCGGTCCACGCGGCGGAGATCGAGCGGAGCGGGGCCTCCGACGACCGGGGCAATCCATGGGTCCATCGACCGCCGCTGGTGAGCGACGGGCCCTTCCGGCTGGTGGCCTGGCGGGATCACCAGGTGGTCGAATTGGAGAAGAATCCATTCTACTGGGACGCAGCGAACGTCCGGCTCAACGGAATCCGGTTCTTTCCGAACGAGTCGGTGCAGGGCCAGGAGCTGGCCTTCCGCGCCGGCCAGCTGCACAAGACCTGGAGTCTGCCGCTGGCGAAGATCGCGGCGTACCGCGCGGACAATCCGGCGCTGCTGCATGTCGATCCCTCGGTCGAATGTTTCTTTGTGCGTTTCAACGTCACCCGGCCGCCTTTCGATGACCCGCGGGTCCGGCGGGCGTTTTCGCTCGCGATTGACCGCGAGGTCATGGTGAACGAGGTGCTGCGGGCCGGGCAGACGGCGGCGGGCAATCTCGTGCCGCCGGCTTTTCCGGGCTATCGACCGCCGCCCGGCGTACACTTGGATCTGGTGGAGGCGCGGCGGCTGCTGGCGGCCGCGGGCTTCCCCGGCGGCCGCGGCTTCCCGCACCTGGACTATTTGACCATCCCTTCGGAGACCGAGCAACGGATCGCGGAGACCCTGCAGCAGATGTGGCGCCGAGGCTTGGGCGTCGAGATCGGCATCTCGACCCAGGAGTTCAAGGTGTACCTCCAGTCGATCAACGGCGCCGCCCTGAACTACGCCCTTTCGCGCGGACGCTGGATTCCCGAGTATCCCGATCCGCTTGGCTTCCTCGAAATCATGACGGGCGGTAACGGGGTCAACGACACGGGTTTTGCCGATCGGGCGTACGATCGCCGGCTCGCCGCGGCCGACGCCGAGCCGGACCGGGAGCGGCGATTCGCGGCTTTGGCCGAGGCGGAGGCGTACCTCTTCACGCAGTCGCCGATTGCGCCGGTCTATTTCGGCACGGCGACGTATCTCCTCCAACCCTCGGTCCGCGGCTGGAAGGCGTCGCCGCTGGGCTTTCACAATTACAAGAACTTCTCGGTGGAGCCGTGAGGGCGGCCGAGGCTTGTGCCGGCGGGCGTTCTGCCGTATCGACGCACTCCTGCCATGCCGGCGCGTAAAGTCATCATCGATCAAGACTGCCTTGGGCCCGCGGGGACCAATCTCCAGGCGGTCGCGATGCTGCTCAATGCGCCGGACGTCGAGGTCCTCGGCATTGGTGTGCCGACCGGCGACCATTGGCGGGATTTGCAGGTGCGCCATGCGTTGCGGCTGTTGGAGATCATGGGCCGCACGGAGGTGCCGGTGCTGCCGGGGGCCGTCCTGCCGCTGATCAATTCGCCGGCCGACCACGCCCACTGGGAGCGGCAGCACGGCCGGCTGGTGTACAAGGGTGCCTGGGATCTCGCGCGTCCTGGAAAATTCGCCGACCCCTTTGGCGCGCCGGACCTGCCGGAGGGCAATCCGACGACGGCCCCGTCGGAGGAACACGCCGCCAATTTCATCGTCCGGATGGTCCGGGCCCATCCCGGCGAGGTGTCGCTCTGGTGCGCCGGCCCGTTGACCAACCTCGCTTTGGCCTGCCGCCTCGAACCGCGGCTCGCGACCCTGGCGAAGGAGCTGCACTTCATGGGCGGATCCTTCCATCCGCCCACCCTGGCCCGGGAATTTCGGCACAGCCCGCGGCGGGAATTCAATATCCGGTTCGATCCCGAGGCCGCGCGCATCGTGCTGCGCACCCCCTGGGCGCGGGTGCAGTGCTCGCCGATCGACGTCTCGCAGGAGGTTCGGTCCTCGGCCGAACACTTCGCCACCCTGGCCGCGGCGGGCACGCCGCTGGCCGATTACCTCAATCGCTTCAGTCCCCGGGACCGCCCGCTGTGGGACGAGATTGCGGCCGCGACCTGGATCGACCCGACGCTCGTGACCGAGGCCGAGGACTGGTTCATCGACGTGAATCTGGACCGGGGCGCGAGCTATGGCGACATGCTGAGCTGGTCCCCGGGTTTCGAGCCAGGCCTTGGCGAGGTCCGGGCGCGCATCGAGAAGCGCATCGATCTCCCGCGATTCTACCGCCAGTTCGTCGAATTGCTGGGACGGTCATGCTAAGGCGGTCGAAAGCAGTCGCCACCCGGCGGGGCGCGCTTCGCACCGGCGCACCCAAGGCTGGTGCACCCCAGGCCGGTGCAGGGAAGACCGGCCTCGCTCGGGCTCGACGGGAGGCCCCCCGGGCGACGTTCCGCCCCGACGCCGAAACCAAACTACGGCATCGGCTGGTCCTCGTTGCGCTGGGCCGGGCACCGGCGGACCTGATCGTGCGCGGCGCGCGCGTGCTCTCGGTCTTTTCGCTCACGTGGGCGGACGATCAGGACATCGTGATCGCGGGCGGCCGCGTCGCCTGGATCGGTCCGCGAGGCGCGTGGCCCGGTCCGCCCGGTGCGCCCGTGCACGACGCCACCGGACTTTCCGCCGTGCCGGGCTTCGGCGAGACGCACAAGCACATCGAGAGCACCCACCTCTCGCCCGAATACGAGGCGGCCCTCGTCATCCCGCTGGGCAACACCTGGACGATCGAGTGCTCGCACGAATTCGCCAATGTCAGCAGCGCCCGCAACGTCGAGTTCTGGCTCGAGGCCCGGCGGCGCGGGAGCCCGCTCAAGATCTTTCCGGTGCTCGCTTCGGCCTGTCCTCCGACGGCGGTGGAGCAAAGCGGCGGGCGCTACGATTACGCGGCCGTCCGGGCGGACCATGCCTCGGCCCCCGAGGTCGTCGGCCTCGACGAGGTGATGGACTGGCCGGCGGTCTGGGATCCGACGCACCCCGGGCACGAACGGATCTGGGGCGTGATGCAGGCGACGCGGGAAGCGCGCGGCGTCATCGAGGGGCATGGCACGGCGTTGCGCGACCTGCCTACGATCAACGCGTTTGCCGCCGCCGGACTGTCGAGCGATCACGAGGGGCGCATGGCGGAGGAGATCTTCGAGAAGCACCAGCGAGGCATCTTCATTCAACTTAAGAAGGAGTTCGTCGCAGTGGGCGTGAAGGAGTTGGTCCGGCGCGGCCTCCGCGATTGGTCGAACGTCGGACTGTGCACCGACGATCGCGACGCCGAGGAGACGCTGCGCCTGGGCGCGATGGACACCCATATCCGTCACGCTGTCGCCGCCGGTGCCCCGGTTGAGGCCGCTTTCGCCATGGCGAGTTATTATCCCGCGCGCCACCACCACCTCGACCCGCTGGTCGGCAGCATCGCGCCGGGGCGGTGGGCCGACCTCGTGCTGCTCGAAGGCGATCCGGCGCAGGTGCGGATTCGCGAGGTGTTCGCGGATGGACGGCTGGCCGCGCGGGCCGGGCAGTATCTCCTGCCGGTGCCGAAAATTCGCTGGCCGGCGTGGGCCACGCACACGGTCCGGCTCAAACGGCGGGTGACGGCGGCCGATTTCGCAATCCGGGCTCCGCGGGCCCGAACGACCGTGCACGCGGCGGTGCAACGCGACATGTACCGCGAGGCGGGGATTGCGAGCGTCGAACTTCCCGTGCAGGATGGGTGGGTTCAGTCGGATCCGGCGCGGGATATCATCAAGGTGGCGACCGTCGAACGGCACCGGCGCACGGGCGGGATCGGCAAGATGTTCTGGACGGGGATGGGTCCGAAATCGCCGGATTCCGCGCTCGCCGTTTCGGTTTCGCACGACGCGCACCACCTGACCGTGGTCGGCACGAGCGATGCGGCCATGGCGCTCGCCATCAACACCCTGGAACGTCAGCAGGGCGGCTGGGTGCTGGTGAATCGGGGGCGCGTGGCGGCGACGGTTCGGTTCGAAGTCGCCGGCCTGATGACGTCGCGTCCGGCCGCCGAACTCGCCGCGGATCTACTCGCGTTGCACGAGGCCGCCCGCGAGCTGGACTGGATCGGCGCGCCCGGCATCCCGCGCCGACTGGCCTTCGCGCTCATCACCTGCACACCCAATACCTGGCGGCTGGTGCTGCCCTATCCGGGTAATCGTTCGGGATTGTACAATTTGGTCACCCGGGAATCCCACCCGATTGTCTGGTAAACTCGGGTCAGCCGGGTTGCGCCGTCCCGCCCAGGGCGCCGTCGGTCCAGTCCCTCACCCCTGGCGGGGCCGGATTTCAACCGTTCGTCCAAGGTTTGCCATCTCGGTCGTTAGTCGTGGTAGGCTCGGACCAGATGGAGATCACGACCAGCCGAGGCGTCCCGGCGGCGGGCGATGACGCGGTGCGCCGCGAGCGCGCCCGGCTGCGGCTGTACGTGGCGGCCCAGCTCGTCGGCTGGGGTCTCTTCCTGTTCATGCAGGCGGCCGTCATGAAGGGCTTTCCCGACGCAGACGAACCCTACGGCGATTGGGATATCATCGCCTTCAGCGTCATGGTGGCCGCTTCGGGGCTGCTCTTGACCCACGCGCTGCGCGCCTGGATGCGCCGATTCGGCTGGAAACGCCTGGGTTGGCGCGGGCTGGTGCCCCGCGGATTGGTGGCGGCGCTGGTGCTGGCGCTGATCTGGACCGGTTTCCTCGACGGCTATTTTCATGGACTGATCGGCGAACCCTGGCACGCCAAGCAGCACTCCCTCCTCCTGCTCTTCGCCCTCAGCACCGTCAACGGGGCCTTCGTTTTTTCAGCCTGGTTTTGCCTGTATTTCTTCTACCATGTCTTCGATCGGTTGAACCGCTCCGAGATCGAGCGCTTTCAGCTCATGACGAGCGTGAAGGAGGCCGAACTGCGCGCGTTGAAGTCGCAGGTGAATCCGCATTTCATCTTCAATGCCCTGAATTCGCTGCGGGCGCTGATCGGCGAGGACCCCGTGCGGGCCCGGCAGGCGGTCACCCAGCTGGCGAACCTGCTCCGCTATTCACTCCAGAGCGGCCAGCTCGAAACGGTGCCGTTTGAGGATGAGTTGCGCATCGTCAACGATTACCTCGCGCTCGAACAGGTCCGGCTGGAGGAGCGGCTGCGGCTGCGGCTGGATGTCGCGCCCGACACCTTGCATCTGCCCGTGCCGCCGCTCCTCCTGCAGACGCTCGTGGAAAATGCCGTCAAATTCGGCATCGCTCCCCGTCCGGAGGGAGGCGAGATCGTCATCGTCGCGCGGCGGGATGGTGAGCGGCTGCGGATCGAGGTGAGCAATCCGAGCGAGATCGAAGCGCCGGCGACCGCGGCGTCCACCGGCCTGGGCCTGCACAATGCCGAAGAGCGCCTCCGCCTGATCTTCGGGGCCAACGCCACGCTCCGGCTGCTGCGCAATCTGCCGTCGCGCGTGGTGGCCGAAGCGATCATCCCGCTGCCGGCCGGCTCATGAAAGCCCTCCTGATCGACGACGAACGGCTCGCCCGCCAGGAGTTGCGCCGTCTGCTCTGCGCCCACCCCGACATCGAAGTCGTCGGCGAGGCCGCCACTGCGAAACAGGCCCGCGAGCGGATGGCCGCGCTGACGCCCGACCTCCTCTTCCTGGACGTCCAGATGCCCGGCGAAAGCGGGATGGAATTGCTCGATTCGCTCGAACCTCCCGCGCCGCAGGTCATCTTCACCACGGCCTTCGATGAGTTCGCGGCGAAGGCTTTCGCGCTCAACGCGGTCGACTATCTCCTCAAACCCGTCGACCCGGTGCGCCTGAGCGAATCGATTCAGCGGCTGGGACGGCGCGGCGGCGACGGGGAGCCGGGGGGCGCGTCCGGTGCGAGCGCGGCGGGAGCCCCGGCCGGCCCGGACGGATCCGGCGACCACCGCGGGCGCCTGGCCCACGGGGACAAGGTCTTTGTTCGCGAGAACGAACGCTGCTGGTTCGTCGAAGTGGGCCAGATTCGGCTGCTCGAAAGCGAGGGCAATTACACCCGCGTGCATTTCGGCGAGGTTCAGCCCCAGCTCTTCCGCTCGCTCAACGCCATGGAGGCGCGGCTGGACCCCAAGGTGTTTTTCCGCGCGAACCGCCGCCAGATCATCAATCTCGGCTGGATCGCAGGCATCGAACCCTGGTTCAGCGGGGGGCTGCTCGTCGAACTCAAGGGCGGCGCGAAGGTCGAACTCAGCCGCCGCCAGGCGCAGGAATTTCGCGAGCGCATGAGCCTTTGATCGACGGGAGTCCGGTTGCCGGGGCGCTGCGCTCACGGATCGGTCTTATCGCGGGACGTCGCCGGCCGCCCGGCAACCGGCCGACAAATTGGCGTGCCTCGTGTCCTGGTTGGGCATAGGTAAAGCGGGGTGTCGTCCCCTGCTTCCGCCCCGCCGCCCGCCGCCGCCGGTCTCCTCCCTCAACTCGTCATCGCCCGCAAGCGCGATGGCGCCTCCCTGAGCCGCGACGAGATCGCCGCCTTCGTCCGTGCCGCGACCGACCGTTCGTGGGCCGATTACCAGTTGAGCGCCCTGCTCATGGCGATCTGCCTGCGCGGCATGACCTCCGAGGAGACGGCGTGGTTGACCGAGGCGATGCTGCATTCGGGGATCGTGGCCCAGCTCGATTCCGTCCGGCTCCCCAAGGCGGACAAGCACTCCACGGGCGGTGTCGGCGACAAAATTTCCCTGCATCTCGCGCCCATGGTCGCCGCCTGCGGGGTGGCGGTGCCGATGATCAGCGGCCGCGGGCTCGGCCACACCGGCGGCACGCTGGACAAACTCGAATCCATCCCCGGCTTCCGCGTCGGCCTTTCGCTCGCCGAATACCGCGCCCAGCTCGAGCGGATCGGCGTCGCCCTGATCGGCCAGACCCCCGAACTCGCGCCCGCCGACCGCAAGCTCTACGCCCTCCGCGACGTGACCGGCACGGTGGAGTCGATTCCGCTGATCTGTGCCAGCATCCTCAGCAAGAAACTCGCCGAGGGCATCGACGTCCTCGTCCTCGACGTGAAATTCGGCCGCGGCGCCTTCATGCCGGATCGCACCCGCGCGAAAGAACTGGCCCTCGCGCTCACCGCCGTCGCCCGCGCCATGGGCAAGCCGGTCCGTGCGGTGATGACGTCGATGGATGAACCCCTCGGTCACACCGTGGGCAACGCCCTCGAGGTGGCCGAATCGATCGCCTGCCTGCGCGGCGCGGGTCCGGCGGACGTCATGGCCGTGACCTACGCTTTGGGCGAGCAGATGCTCCTCCTCGCCGGCGCGACCGCCGATGCGGCCGCGGCGCGGGCGCGTTTGGAGGAAAGCATCGCCTCGGGTGCCGCTCTGGAAAAGTTTCGCGAGAT